>Ga0182738_1000034_pt1 | contig 298340 bp, 207 predicted proteins | sample eDN5th30CBELigMG_FD_128876 | JGI IMG/M metagenome (GOLD analysis project Ga0182738, IMG submission 128876) | Enriched Miracle-Growth compost microbial communities from Emeryville, California, USA - eDNA 5th pass 30_C BE-Lig MG (version 2)... ...
GAGCGTGATCGAAACCTGCCGCCAGCAAGGCAGGAACGTCCTGAGCGACGTCACCGACGCTGTTCAAGCCCACTTCAACGGAAAAACGGCACCTTCACTCCTCACCGGGGCGTGAACGGTTACATTAAAGTCAAATGCATTGTACCTGGGAGTCTGATCCAGGTAGGGCAGCAGCATCACGTGAAAGCTGAACCCGGTTCCATAACGTTCAGCCCCATTGCTTCCGTGATAAAACGCACCTGGCGGAAAAACGGATACGGTGTCGTGATAATTGTGAAGGGCCAGCCCCATCTGCTTGAGATTGTTTTTACACTGCGAACGCCGGGCCGCTTCACGAGCCTGTTGAACAGCGGGAAGCAGAAGAGCGATCAGTACCGCAATAATGGCAATCACCACCAGCAGTTCAATCAAGGTAAATCCGTGGCACCGAATTGGGCGAGATCGTTTCAGCATCAGACATTGTCCGTATAAAGGAGGCACAAAAACGGGGGAGGATAGTCGTAGGGGAGGTAACAAGGGGGGACAATAGTGTAGATCCTGCTCGATGAATTTGCAATAATTTATTCGAATACGATGTGTGAGATGTTGTGAAGGGCCGCCCCATTGGGGGATTTTGCGCATCGTTGCGGTAATGGCTGAGTGCGAAATACGCTCCGTGTTTTCCGGTGAGGGAATGAGGCCTGAATGGCAGCATCCTCAGAGCTTTTGCACCAGTCGGCTTGATTTCTTCGTTGTCCCTCCTCCTGATCTTTGATGCTGACCCGGCTGTGTGGCCTCGTTTTTCGGTTCGGTCACTTCACCATTTCTCGCGGGATTCAGTAGCCGGAAGCACGGTTGGCTTCTACACTGCGAACGATCAAAATTCTCTCAGCGTGTGAGGATTTTGCGTAGCGTGAAGAACTTTTCGATTGCGACCGGAACGAACCGGCTGCGCCGGGATCTGGTGCATGTTCGAATTTCATCTTGATCATTGCGACACCACGTCCCAGGCTCGTCTGGGGCGGTTTGCGACTCCGCACGGAGTTGTGGATACCCCCGCATATATGCCGGTCGGGACGCGGGGAACCGTCAAAGCGGTCTGGCCGCATGAATTACGGGCCATGGGAGCCCAGATGATTCTGGCAAACACCTATCATCTGGCGCTTCGCCCGGGAGAACGAGTGGTCAAGGAACTGGGAGGGCTGCACCGGTTTATGAACTGGGACGGCCCGATTCTCACCGACAGCGGCGGGTTTCAGGTCTTCAGCCTCGCGGAACTCCGTCAACTGGACGATGACCGGGTCGTCTTCAAATCCCATGTCGACGGCAGCCTGCTGGATCTGTCTCCGGAACGGGCGATGCAGATTCAGGAGGATCTGGGGGCGGACTGCATTATGTGCCTTGACGAATGCCCTCCGCATGATGCTCCTCCGGAACGGTTGCAACTGGCGGTCGACCGCACAACCCGGTGGGCGCAGCGATGTCGTGACGCTCATAAACGGACTGACCAGGCCTTGTTTGGAATCGTTCAGGGGGGAACCCATCCACAACTGCGCGAGCGGTCTGTTCAAAGCTTGTTGCCGCTGGATTTTCCCGGTTATGCCATTGGCGGGCTGAGTGTGGGAGAGACTCCGGAGTTGATGTATGCCACGCTGGACACTACCACACCACAACTTCCGGTGCAAAAACCGCGTTATTTGATGGGAGTGGGGCGGCCAATTGATCTGATTGAAGCGGCCTTGCGGGGAGTCGACCTGTTCGACTGCGTCATGCCAAGTCGGAATGCACGGAATGCCACGGCATTTACGAGCCGGGGACAGGTCAAAATGCGGAACCTGAAACATCTGACGGACGACCGTCCGCTGGACGCGGATTGTAACTGTCCGACCTGTCAGCAGTTCAGTCGCGGGTATTTGCGGCACCTGTTTCAAGTGAAGGAAATTCTGGGGCCGATGCTGCTTTCCGTGCATAACCTGTGGTACTACCAGCGGGTGATGCGTGACCTGCGGGAGGCAATTAAGTCAAACTCGGGGCAAGAGTTTCGGCGTGACCATCTTGCTCGTATGTCTCCCGATCCCTAAACTACCCGCTTCCTCCGGGCGGCCAATTTTGATGCAGAGAACGGAAGGAACGGGGTTTCCGCTCGGAAATCCCGGGGAATTTTCGAGAAAATTCAGGGGGCGCGCTCCCTGACTCCGGCACCTGCCGGTGGGGCTGTTCCGTTCGAGAGACGGGCGGCATATTGACACATCCGGGCGACCTGGTCGTTCAAAGATACTGGTAAAAAACATGGTATTGTGGAATCTGATGGGGACGTTGCTGGCACAGGAAAATGGGGCTCCTCCCCCTCCAGCGGACCAGCCGATGGGACCATTCATGATTTACATGATGGGCGGACTGGTGATTTTCATGGTCGTCCAGTTGCTGTTTGGACGATCGGATACCAAGGAAAAAGCCAAACGGGACAAGATGATCGGTTCGTTGAAGAAGAACGATCCGGTCGTCACCATTGGCGGCATTCTGGGAAACGTGGTGAGTGTTTCCGAAGACAAGTCGGAAGTCACGATCCGAGTGGATGACAACAGCCGCCTGAAAGTCCAGGCGGGAGCCATTCGCGAAGTGCTTGTCCGTGAGAACAAAGAGGCCAAAGAGAAAACGGGCGAGTAACATCTTCCGTCACGAATGCCGGCAACCTTTTCGGAAAACCTTCCTGGCCAGTGAGTCGGCACCGCTCTTCCGGCACAAAGAATTTCAATCAGTTTAGAAACAGACATGTCAATCTACTGGTCCAGCTTCACCTCGGCACGAAGTCGCGGTTGTGGAACAGGGATGGAGAATCCGGGATGAATTCGCTGAGTATGAACCTGCTGCTGGCTGCTGGGGAAACGACAATCCAGGCGGGCGATGCCGTGACAACCCCTGTTGGACGGGCAATGTCGGGCTGGCTGGTCCTGCTCGTTGTCATCGGGGTGGTGGTCATCCCGTTTGTCCTGGGAAATCTGATTGCCCGATCCTTGAAGATGCGTGACTATTCCACGCGGATCGGAGTGGTGCTGTTTACCATCATCCTGGCCCTGGGGCCGTTCTTCTCACACTGGCTGACGGACGGAAATCCGCTGGATGCGATCCGGTTGGGGATTGACCTGGCGGGGGGGACCAACATGGTCTTCGCCGTGAATAAAGAAGAGGCGGAAAAAACCGGAAAAGAAATCAATTCCGCGGTGATGGATAAGATGGTGGCCTCGGTCAGCCGCCGCGTGAACCCCACGGGAACCGAAGAAGTCACCGTTCGCAAAGTCGGCTCGGACCGGCTGGAAGTGATCGTTCCCGGAGCGGATGAAGAAAAGAAAAACCAGACCCGGCGGATGATCCTCGATCTGGGGAAACTGGAATTCGCCCTGCTGGCCAACCGCAATGAAGCGGACCATGCCAACCTGATTACACAAGGGGAAAAACTTCCTGAAGATACGGATGAAGTCTACCGCGACAAGGACATGGTGGCGAAATGGCGCCCCTCCGCAATCGATGCCGCCACCGGCGAGCCCAAGCTCTCCGTTTATGGCAACGAAATCACCCGGACGGTGAATCGGAACGGAAAAGAAGTCCGGCAGTTCCTGGTTGTCGTCGATCCCGATCCGATGCGGCGGATCACCGGGGAACTGCTCAAGGGGGTTCGCGAGCAGATTTCGGAAAAAGGGCTCGCGGTCGGATTCACATTTAATGATCGCGGTGGTTACCTGATGCAGCAGATGACCTCCAAATACGGTCCCCGTGAAGGTGCCGGCTACAAAAATCAACTGGCCGTTCTGCTGAACGAACAGATTCACTCCGCCCCCACGATCAATGCCGTAATTGGAGCTTCCGGAGTGATCGAAGGGAACTTCAGCCAGGCAGAAGTGGAAGAACTCATCAACGTGCTGAACGCCGGGGCCTTGCAGGTTCCGTTGTACCCGAATCCGGTGAGCGAATTTACCGTGAGTCCGACCCTGGGAACCGATGTCCAGCGGAAAGGACTGGTTTCAATGGCGGTCTCGATTGGGGCCGTCTTGTTGGTCACTGCCGGATATTACCTGTGGCTGGGAGCCATCGCCGACGCCTGTCTGCTGCTGAATCTGCTGCTGGTGCTGGGAGCGATGTCCCTGATCAACGCCACCTTCACTCTGCCGGGGCTCGCCGGTCTGGTCCTCTCCATCGGGATGGCAGTGGACTCCAACGTGCTGATTTTCGAACGGATGCGTGAAGAACGCCAGCGCGGTTCCAGCGTGCGCATGGCGATTAAGAACGGTTTCGAAAAAGCATTCGGAACAATTTTCGACTCGAACATCACGACGTTGATCAGTGCCGTGATTCTGTATTACATCGGGACCGATCAGGTCAAAGGGTTTGCCGTCACACTGTTTATCGGGATCCTGATCAGCATGTTCACGGCAGTCTATGTCGGCCGCATCTTCTTCGACATTGCCGAACGCAAGGGCTGGCTCACCGATCTGAAAATGTTCAGCGTCATCCCGGCTGGGAAAATTGATTTCATGGGAAAAACCCGTGTTGCTGTTGGAATTTCACTGATTCTGATGCTGGCCGGCCTGATTCTGGTGGGCGTTCGCGGACGAAATAATCTCGACATCGATTTCCGCGGGGGATCGATGGTGACGTTTAAGTTCGACGGCAAAACACCAACCGCTGACGAAGTCCGCGACGCCCTCGATACCAAGTTTGAAAAATCCATGGCCCTGGAACGCCTGGTGATTCCGGAAAACGGAAAAGAAAAGATCCTCTTCCGGATGCGGACGATCGAACCTCGAACGGAAACGGTGAGCAAGAATATCGTCGATGCGTTTGCCGGAACTCCCTATCACCTCGTCCAGCAACATATGGATATCAGCCCTGTCAAAGAGATTCCCAAGTCGACTCCAGCGGAAGGGACACAGACCCCACCCGAGGAAAATGAATTCGCCGGAGGGCACGAATTCACGGTGAACGTTTCCCAGGAAATGTTGCCGCTGGCGCTGGCGGAAGAGTGCAAGGCGTTCCTGCGAACAAAAACCAAGCTGGACAATCTGGATGATGATGTGGCCGCCACCGGTCCGGGATCGCAAGATGCCAAAGCAAATGAACTGACTGTCCAACTGGGACAGGTGATTTCTCCCGAACTGGCCCAGGAAGTTGCCGACTACCTGAAAGCCAAATTCGACGAAGCGCCCTACTTTGAAGAACTCAGCAGCTTCGACGCCGCCGTGGCCGGTGATACTCAGCGGGCCGCACTTCTGGCGCTGGGATTAAGCATGGTCGCCATGATTGCCTACCTGTGGGTTCGGTTTCAGCAAGTTTCCTTTGGGCTGGCCGCCTGTCTGGGGCTGTTGCATGACGTGTTGATCACGCTGGGACTTGTGGCTCTCGGAGCCTATCTGAGCGGCAATCCCGTCGGCCAGATGCTGGGTCTGGAAGATTTCAAGATCAACCTGACGGTGGTGGCTGCGTTTCTGACGATCATCGGTTATTCGGTGAACGATACCATTGTGGTGTTCGACCGCATCCGTGAAGTGCGCGGACGGAATCCGCAACTGACGGAAGGAATGATCAATCAGAGCCTGAATGAAACGCTCTCGCGAACCTTATTGACCTCCATGACCACGCTGGTGGTGTTGATCATCATGTACGTCATGGGAGGAGAAGGGATTCACGCCTTTGCCTACTGCGTGACACTGGGGATTGTGGTGGGAACATTCAGTTCCATCTTTGTTTCCAGTCCGATTCTGCTCTGGCTGACTCGAAGAACATCCAAGCGGGGAGTGATGTCCGCGTAAGCTGGTTGAAGAAAGAGTCCCTTGTCGAGTGGAAACAGTTCGTAGGGTGTGGTCGAGGCCCGGAAGGAGGGCGCTGCTGCAAATCAGACGTTCTGCCGGAATGCGGTTTCATCTGGAATCAGAACGGCCGCTGATCCACCTTCACGGGGGCGATCCACTTCCGGTGGGTCTGCGGACGGTCAAACCGGAGAATGGGATCCCGTTTTGAGTGACATTCATCCTGCCAGGAAGCTCTTTCGTCCCGTCCTTGACCACACCCTACCAATCGACTTCGCCATTGCCATCCCCTGCAAAAGCGAAGACACGACACCAAAACTCCCCCATCGCAAAAAACGTGCCGAACATCATTGGGGGGTGCCTGGGCTACATTTTTGACCTTCACACTCCTTGATCCGAACACGGTTGGATCGTGTTTGACCTGTGGGACGAGACTTTCTACTGAATCCACCTGATTGATTTCGAATTTGAAAACGTTTTCTGATGGATTCTATTTCTGGAAATCAGCAGCCGGGCGGACTCAACAAGAATGTGATCGCACTGAGCATTCAGCAGCCGTGGGCGGAACTGATCCTGCGGGGACTAAAAACAATTGAAGTTCGCCGGGTTCCCGCCCGTCCCCGGGGACAGGTCTATCTCTACTCTTCACGCCGTCCGGCCCGTTTTCCCGGCGTGCAGGAACTGATGACCCGGCATGGAATTTCGCTGGCGGCATTGCCCCTGGGGCAAATTGTCGGTAGGGTCGAGATTCTGGAGTGCCGCCGAGGCTGTCCTGAAGATGTCGCGGCAGCCCATGTTCCAGCGGCAATGCTGAAGGATGCCTATTCCTGGATTCTGGGAAATCCCGCGCGTTTCACCCAGCCTGTTCAGCCGAAATTTGTTCCCTTTGGAACCTGGTTCTACCCCTTTCAGCGGATGCGGACCAATGTCCGGCATCGGAGATGACATGGCGGAGTTTGATTTACTGGCTTCAGCGGCATTCGGGCTGGAGGCCCTCGTCGTCCGGGAACTGACGGACCTGGGGTATCCCAATGCCCGGGTCGATGATGGCCGAGTTCGCTTTCGGGGAGATTTGGCGGCGATTTGCCGAACGAATCTCTGGCTTCGCTGCGCGGAACGTGTTCAGGTCGTCATTGCCGATTTTCCCGCTCGCGATTTTGACGACCTGTTCGATCGGATCAAGGTGCTGCCCTGGGAGGACTGGCTTCCAGCGGACGCAAAATTTCCCGTGACGGCCCGTTGTGTCCGTTCGGAAATACGGAGCGTTCCCAATACTCAAAAAATGGTCAAGCGGGCCATTGTCGAGCGTCTGCGAAAGGTGTATTCCCGGCACTGGTTCGCGGAAACCGGTGTGGAATATCCGATTGATGCCCATGTTCTCGGGGATCGGGTCCTGCTGACGATCGACACCACCGGAGATGGGTTGCATAAACGGGGCTATCGCAACCTGGTCGGCCGGGCGCCGTTGCGGGAGACGCTGGCCGCAGCCATGGTCAAACTGAGTTACTGGCATCGTGACCGACTGCTGGTCGATCCGTTTTGCGGCTCCGGGACGATTCCCATTGAAGCTGCACTCATTGGGCGGAATCTGGCCCCGGGGCGAAATCGTTCTTTCACTGCTGAAAACTGGGGACAGATTCCCCGTGCTGTCTGGACGGCTGCGCGGCAGGAAGTCAAAGAGCTGGAGATTCGGCAACCTTTGGGGATCCCGATCCTCGGCACGGACCGGGATCGTTACGCCATAAAAATGGCCACACAACATGCCCGGCAGGCGGGGGTCGAAACAGAAATTCATTTCGAAGCGAAAGACTTCGTCGCCTTTCCCACTCATCGCGACGCCGGCGTTCTGATCTGCAATCCTCCCTATGGCGAACGCCTGGGCGAAGAAGAGGAAGTCCGTCAGCTCTACCGCGACATGGGAGAACTGCTGCGGCCACTGGAAGACTGGTCGCTGTATATTCTCACCGGTGCGGAGGGTTTCGAACGGGAGTTCGGGAAAAAGGCGGACCGGAGGCGGAAGTTGTATAACGCCCGTATTGCCTGCACTTATTATCAATACCTCGGTCCCAAACCTGCGGGGAGAGAGTCCCGGGAAGATCTTCCTGAGTCCCCGGAACAATCCACTCCACTCCCAGCGGATTCGACTGGAAATGTCACCGGAAATACCCGGGAGACGTCTGTCTGGAAAGCCCGTTCCACATCGGAATGTGTGGACGAGTCCAACATCGAGAACGAAGCCTCTTCTTCTTCTTCTCCTCCTCCTGCTCCTGCTCCAGTATCTCCCACAGCTGAATCGGACAATATCCGAGATCCGAGGAAAGCAATTTCCCCTTCGGAAGCGGGGGAAATTTCGTCAACATCAGTAGAGAGCTCTTCGCCCCCTTCGCCTCCGAATAGACCGCGTCCAAATAATCCATGGGCGAATGCGCGGCGTCCGCACGCTTCCGAGTCTTCCCCCGAAAGTTCAGCCTCCTCCCCACAGCAGTCTCATCATTCTCCTCCAGACAATGGCCCTCACCCTCTGAAAACAGCTTCCCCTTCTGCCAATACGAACCCGGTTGATCCTGGCCATCACGAAGAGCCCGTTCCGCCGGTTTCTTCTCCGGCTCCCAATCCCTGGAAACAGGCTCGAGTCGCAAAACCCGTGTTGGAATGTCCCGCTTCAACGGAATCGGTCTCGGAACAGAAACCGGTCAGCGGATCATTGCGGGACATTGCCCGGCAGTCATTCGCGACACATCCATCAGACGGGAACAATCCCCTGGCAATGCCCTCCCCCAGTCCAGCGCCGTCGGAAATTCCCAAGGAGGAAAGCGCGTTGAAGGATTCGTCCGGGAGCCCTCTTCCGGAAACGGCCCTGCCGTCTGAGAACGATTCGAAAACTCCCCCCGCGCCGAAAGATGTTTCCAGGTCTCATCCCTGGAAGAAAAATCCCTGGCCCCGTTCATGACGGATCGGCACTCGTGGGGAGATCGTGGTAAATATGGGCGCCAACCGTAGGCATCCCGGATGCGACTCCGTATGATGAATGAAGATCCGATTGAGATTTTCATCGTTCAATTGAGTTTCCGGCCCGCATTCGCGCAGCGATTTTCATGAGAGTTGTTTCCGTTCTTCGGCGCATTTCCTTGCCTGGTCTGGCACTCATGCTGGCGGGAATGGGCTTGGTTTTCCTGGAAGTGCAGAATGGCCTGCTGCGGAACCGTCTGGGGATCCCCGGCCATCTGGCCAGCATTCTGTGCGGGACAGCGCTCTCGGTCTGGGGATTGAAAGAAGTTGTGGCGACATTCTGGCCGCGTCTGGCCACGCGGGGCCACCAGTTCCGCATTCCTCGCGAAGGGCTGATCTACCTGACAATGATGTTCATCCTATTTGTCGGTTCGATCCTGGCCCGGTCCAACTTGTTGTTACTCGTATTCAGCGTGATGGCCGGTTCCTTCATCATCAATGGATGGCTGACCTTCGCGATGTTGCGTTCGGTTCGCCTTTCCCGGGAACATCCCCCCCGAGTCATGGCGGGAGAAACATTCCTGGTTCCGCTGGTCCTGGAAAACAAAAATGCCTGGTTGTCCGCCTGGCTGATGACGATGCAGGATACGATTCGTTATCAGGGGATGGAGCTTTCCGCGGACGTTCTGTTTGTTCGCGTTCCGCCGCAGTCACACCGTACCGGAGCTTACCAGTTCTGTCCGCTGGAACGCGGCCGCTACGAATTCTCTCATCTGACCGTCATGACGCAGTTTCCGCTGGGGCTGGTGGAACGAGGGATCGCGCGAGTGGCTCCGGGCGAATTGTTGGTTTATCCGCGTCTGGGGTATTTGCGACCGGCATGGCGGCGCATTCTCCAGCACTCGATGGAACTGGTCAGCAATTCGCGTGAGAAAAGCGGAACGTATCAGGATGAAATGAACCGTATCCGGGAATTTCGTCCTGGAGACGACCTGCGCCGCATCCACTGGCGAACAACTGCCCGCATGAATGAACTGATGGTCTGCGAGTATCAGGAATGCCGCGACCGGGATCTGATGGTCATCGTCGATGCCTGGCAACCGGATCCCGCCACTCCCCGCGATGACGAACAGTTCGAACGCGGACTCCGGTTCGCAGCCACGTTATGCATGAGTTACCTGCGAATGAGCCGGCAGTCGTCGTTGATGGTCAGGCTCCAGGGAAAAGAACGGTTTGACTGGTTCGGCGATTCCGGGAAACAACATGCCGATGCACTGCTGGATGCCTTTGCCATGCTGGAACCGGCCCGGGGAACGAACCTGAACCTACTGACCGAACACATCCGTCCGCAACAACTGGAAGCCTGCCGGATCCTGCTGATTACTCCCCGTCCGCAACAGTGCCAGGCCGCGCTGCGCAGCAAATATCCCGGCGCCCTGACAGACTTGCAGATCCTCGGGACTTCTCTGAGCGAACTGAGCGAATATTTTACAGAGGAGAATCAGACCGGTCCGGGCCCATCTGCGGCGTTGTCTCCGCGATCGGGGTGACGTTCCTCCGGAAAATTGTCCGGGAATTCGCGGCGGCAAGGACATCGATGGAATCTGTATCATGCTCGAAATGTTTCAAATCAGCCTGGCATTGCTTGTCTCGCTGACCGGTCTGACGGCAGCCATTGCTGAAGGATCCGGAATTTCGGCACTGACATTGCCGATCGCGCTGGGGGCCTGGTATTTCGTTGATCACAAACAGGTTGTTCACGTTCCGGGATGGCTGGCCCCCTTATTGGGACTGCTGGCATTCATCGCTGCCGGAATGGAATATGTGGGGATTCCGGAACAAAGTTATCTGGCAGTGGGAAATCATCTGCTGGCCTATCTCACATGGATCATGCTCTGCCAGCAGAAACGGATTCGCCAATACTGGACTCTCTGCGCGCTGAGCATCCTGCAAATTGCGGTCACGTCCCTGCTGACGTATTCGATGTGGTTCGGCATCGCCCTCGTTATTTATACATTACTGGCGACATGGACACTGTCTTTGTTTTTACTCTGCCGCAACGCCCGATCGTTCGGGGAACTGGCGGAAAGCGGACCGGAGATCAACGGTTCCGACACCATCCATGCTGCCTGTGCTTACTTGAACTCGGGTGTTTCCCGGGATCGCCATGAACGGCTGGTTACATCGCGGTTCTGCATGAATACCGGAGCGGTCACGGGATTTTCCCTGGTGCTGGCCACAATGTTCTTTCTGTTTATTCCCCGCATCTGGCCCAGTGCCGCCGTTTCCCGGCTGGCAAAGGGAGCAACCCCCCTGACCGGATTCAGCACGGAAGTCCGCCTGGGCGATATGGGTGAAATTCTGGAGAGTGAAGAACGGGTCATGGAAATACAGATTTTCGATGCCCGTACCGACCAGCCGCTCAATCTCAACGCTGTGAGAAATTACCTGGGAGGCGAACCGCTGTTTCGCGGAGCCGTTCTGGAGGAGTATCGCCAGGGCCGCTGGCATCGTTCCCGTTTCAAGATTTCCCGGTCGATCGGGGCGGGAATTCCCGTCGCCGACTATCGGTTGCGGATCGATCTGGCCGGTCTGGACACGGAAGCCATTTTCACATTCGGCAATACCGTCGGCGCTGCCACCACGAAAAGTTTTGGAGTCATTGGCTGGGACTATTTTTCCAATGAAATGATTCGTGGAGAAGAAACCGATCTCAGCCGTGACTTCTCTTACGACGTCTATACACGGCCCGGTTCTCCGGACGAATGGCTGGCGGAACAACGGAAGCTGGAATTAATGAGCCCCCGGGAGTCCCGTCCCCATCTCAATAATTACATGCCCATCCGTCCCCATAAATATGAGCAAAGCCTGGCCACTCTGCTGCAACTTCCTCCGGAACTGGAACGCCTGTTCGAGATTTCCCGGAAAGTGACCCAGGGGGCCTCCACGCCACGGGAAGCGGCCCGGAAAATCGAAAACTGGCTGACGAATTCCGGTGAATTTCACTACACAATGAATCTCAGCGTGACCGATTCCTCCATCGACCCGATTCTCGATTTCCTGGAGAACCGGCGGACGGGCCATTGTGAATACTTCGCCTCCGCCATGGCAACCATGCTGCGGACCATCGGCATTCCCTCGCGAGTGATTACCGGGTTCAAAGGGGCCGCCTTCAATCCGAAAACGGGAAAATATGTCGTCCGGCAGTACCATGCCCATGCCTGGGTCGAAGCCTATTTGAACGATCGCTGGGTCACCTTCGACCCCACTCCTCCGGATCGGGATATCGTCGTTCAGGATATTCAGAATCGTCCCTCCCGGTTGCTCATGGCGTGGCGGACGGCAGAGTCGGTCTGGCATCGCTTCTCCACCATGTCCCGCGAAGGACAAGAAGAGAAAATCTATCAGCCGCTGAAAGACCGGATCTCGAAGGCCAGACAGATTGCGACCGAACTTCTGCAAGGACGGGCCAGCGGCTTTCAACGGCTCATGGCCTTCCTGACCAGTCCCCGGAGATGGCTCAGCCTCGAAGGCGGAATCGTGGTCGTCCTGCTGATTCTGCTGCTCCTGGCCATGTTCCGCCTGTTACGGATTGTCCTTCAGACCAGCCAGACCTTGAGAGATTATTTGAAATCACAAGGGACAGCATCCGGCGCCCGCGTTCCCCGTATTCCGTTTTATGATCAGCTGATCTCCATTTTGCGAGAGCATGGAATCGTGCCGCAGCCAACGCAGACAGCCCGTGAATTCATTCATTCCGCGATGCCCGCCCTTGCTCCCCGTTTAGTCGCTGCCGGAATGGTGGAATGGCCCGAAGAGATGGTTGAAAAGTTTTATCGGGTCCGCTTCGGACGCCAGGCACTCACACCCGAGGAATCCATCGAACTCGAAAACCAGCTCCGCGAACTCGAAAAATCCCTCCAAACAGCCGAAGGCCCATGACCCTCCCTTCCGATACGCGGCGAGAGTTTCTCAATCAGTCCGCAGCGTTCCTGTTCATTCTGCTCTGCCTGGCCCTTGGACTCAGCCACTGGGCAGGGCTGACTCCCCTGAGCCAGATTCACTGGACCATGCGCGATGTTCTTATCGGACTGATTGCTGCCGGAGTGATGATACTGGTCTTCAGCAGGTTCACGTCCGTCCGCAATCAGGCGGAACGCATTCTGGGTCCGGCGCTCGCCAGTTGCCGCTGGGACGATCTGCTGATTCTGGCGGCGCTGGTCGGCCTGATTGAAGAGTTATTGTTTCGCGGCGTGCTGGAACCCTGGGCTGCCAGAATTCATCCTGTCCTGGCATTTTGCGGGGTGAATCTCCTGTTTGGGCTGCTTCACGCGGTCTCCGTGTGGTATGCCGTCGTCGCGACAATCCTGGGGGGATTTCTGAGCCTGCTGGCACATGGCCCCGGCGACTTCAATCTGCTCCGGCCCATCATCGCACATGCTGTCTACGACTATATTGGTTTCCTCTGGCTGGCCTCCGAATACCGCGGAGCGAATTCGTGAACCGCGTTGTGTCGGTGGCCTGATTCCTTCCTACATCATGAACAGTTCTCCCGCGCGCCCGTCCGATTCAATGCAGCCCCCCTCGCTGCTGGGGGAGTTGATCCCTTATTTGGCCATGCTGTGGCTGGTGGTTTTCTGGCTCCTCTTTTTCACGTCGTTCTTACCCAACGCATCTTCGCCCGGACGCGAAATTACCCGCTCGGATATCATCGGCCTGCTTCCGGAGATCTATGAAAGCCTGTTCACTCCGGATCCCGCAACGTCGTCCCGATGGTCAAATCTTGCGGAACGGCTGGACGTGCTGGGAGTTGCCGGGGTAATCATCCTGGGCAGCCTGGCCGCCGGCCGGTTGATCCTCCGCTGTCTGAAGCTGAACACGGAACTCTCGATTCCCGAGCAATGGGCTTTTTCCGGGGGAATCGGCTTTTCATTCGTTTCGCTGGGAACCCTGGGACTGGGGATGTGCGGAACTCTCTCACAACCGCTCTTCGCGGGCCTGCTGATTCTGCTCATCCTGCTTGAATCACGTCATTTTTTTCAGCGTACGACACATTTGTCTCTCCGGAATGATGGGGATGCGCCGCCGGTCTCCAACTGGCTGCGCTATGGTACGTTGGGGATCTGCCTCCCTTTTTTAGGATGTATGCTCCTGGGAGCGATGCTTCCTTCAACCGACTTCGACGTCAAGGAATATCACCTGGGAGGTCCGAAAGAATACTTCCTGGCGGGCCGCGTTCAGTTTCTTTCGCATGATGTCTACACCAGCTTCCCATTCCTGACGGAGATGCTTTCCCTGACGGGAATGGTGATTCGAGGGGACTGGCTTCGCGGAGCCTATGCCGGACAGACGGTGCTGATGTTCTTCGCCCCGCTCACTGCTCTGGGAGTCTGGTGCATTGCGTGCCGGATCAGCGGTCGGACTGCCGGCTGGCTGGCAGCGTTATGCTATCTCACCACTCCCTGGACGTACCGCATCTCGATCATTGCCTATACGGAAGGAGCACTGTGTTGCTATGTCGCTCTTGCTTTTCTAGCCCTGCTCATCTGGGACAGCGAACGTTGTCACAACACCGGTGTCCTCCCGGCCGGAGAGACTTCCCTGCCCCCTGATGAAACGGGTTCGAGCAGTCCTTTTTTCCGGATGTCCATTCTCTCCAGAGAATCCTGTTTATGCGGACTCATGGCCGGCAGCGCGGTGGCCACGAAGTATCCGGGAATGGTGCTCGTGGCCATTCCCGTCGCAATGGCGCTGTTTGTTCTGCTGATGGTCCCGCCCCGGTATGAATTCAGGACCATCTGTAAGCAACTGCTGGCCTATGCCGTCGGAGTTCTGCTGACATTCGGGCCATGGATGGCAAAAAACCTGATCGAGACCGGCAACCCGGTTTATCCGCTGCTCTATGGAGTGTTTGGAGGGCTCGACTGGAGTCCCGAACTCCATGCGAAATGGCAGGCTGCCCATCCCGCCCGCCTGTTTGCCGGCACCTGGGAGGACTTCGCGGGGGTTTTCTACCGAAATGACTGGCAGTCTCCCTTACTCTTTGGATTGGCCCCCCTGGCCTTTCTGGATCGGAATCGACGCGGGATGGCCTTTGTCGGAGGATATGCACTGATCCTGCTGGCCAGCTGGTATCTCTTGACCCACCGCATTGACCGCTTCTGGGTGCCGATGAATTCAATCATGGCGGTTCTCGCGGGTTGCGGACTGGCTGCTGTTTTCTCTTCCGGTCCTGCCACAACGATCGCTTCAGGTTCCCGGTTGGCACAAGGAAAACGGAAGCCTCCCGAACATTTCCGGCCCCCCCTCTCGCGGAAGATGTTTCGCGCGGTGGCAGCGGCTCTCACAGGAGGAGCCCTGATTTACAACTTCGGATTCATCACGACTCCGTTAGGTGGCTATAACGCCTATCTCGGTTCTTATGCCGCAATGGAACAGCAGACAAAAACACAATCCGTCCAGATCATTGACTGGCTGAAACTTCCTCCCGGTTCAAAAGTGCTGTTTGTCGGGGACGCGGCACTCTTCAACGCCGATTTTCCTTATGCATACAACACCGTCTTCGATCAAAGTCTGCTGGAAAAATGGACCGCGACTCCTCGCGGTGCCAATCAATGGGACTGGCTGCCGATCGAAGAGATCCAGCAGAACCTGGCTGCCCAGGGAATCACGCACGTCTTTGTGAACTGGGACGAAATCCTCCGATACCGCACAACATATGGATATACGGATTTCGTCACTCCCGCCCGGTTTGAGGAACTGGTTTCCATGCACATTCTGGAAGCGGTCCCGTTACCCGAGTCAATCATGTTTCGTCCATGGAAAGCGGTGCTCTTATCCGGGCAGCAGGAAATCGACCGATTTGCTCCTGGACTCAAGACAACGCGGCACCGGGAACCCGTCATGATTCAGTATCAATGCTATCGCGTCCTTCGCTGAAAATGTCCCGGCCAGTTATAGGCCATCATTTATTACGCGTTAGTGCCTGGAGAGGCGCATTCCGCCATGCAGGGCTCCGTCACTCATGAAATCAAATACGTGCCGCGCGGATTCCGGCCAAAGCGATTGACTCTTGACCGAAGTTGCGAATGATGTCTCACGTTGATCCTGATGAAAGACAAGGAATTCCCGGCCGAGCGTGATCGAGCGAAGACCAGGCTGGTCTAATTGTTCAGATCGAACTGAAGTTCTTTATGATCAGCATCCACTTCCGCATTGAGGATGGACTGGTTGTGATAGCGTTCCGGAAGTATTTCCGGGCGATCGGAAACCACTTTACCGCCGGCATCGACAATTTCTTCCCGAGTCCGAATTTCGACACGATGGCTGCCGACAACCGCTCCGTCACTCCCGTTGCTGTATTTCAGGATAAACTTGCCCTGCTCATCCGTTCTCCCAAATGAGCTGTCGCCCGATTCTTTGGGATGAAATGCAATCGCGGCATGGGGCAACGGTTTCTTGTTCAACGTCACGAATCCTGTCACCGGAATCAGTTCCGGCACGGGAGGAGAAGACCTGCCACAACCAGGACAAAGCAGGCACAAGACAACAAGGCATCGTAAATCCATGACCGGTCCGTTCAATGTCATCGGAAAACTCCGGACAAAGCCTGTCCCCTCTCGCTCGCGGACGGAAAATGTTCATTCCAAGAACGGTTTTGTTCGCGGCACTTAAAATTCGCCAAGAACGGCGCCATCCTGGATGCTGATCAGATTTCTGAGAACTATCAGGTTCAGATTTTCGCTGAGAAATCGGACGGATCCATCCGCGAGCAGAAACTGGGCCCCTCCCGTGTGCCCCGAGTTGAATGACATTCCGGCCTGTGCGTTCGCGCTGGCCACCAGGATCCGGGGGCTGTTGATCTGCACGAGCCCCGCTCCCAGTGCGTCACGAATTCCATAGATCGATTGCTCGCGCGTTCCACGAACGCAAAAAACGCAACCCGCCTCGGCGGGCAGATACCCGCTATATACAATTCCATTGCTGGGATCTGTGCCAATCACACCATTCCTGAGTTCGAATGTTCTTTCTCCGATCGCGATGGTATTCGATGTTCCATCGGTGACGTCACGCATCCTGACGTGGCTGTTCATGCTGAACATTCCATTCCCCATTCGTCTGACCGTCGTGGAATCGTTGGCAGCCACATAATTGGAAAGTGCCGGCAACGGGCTGGAGATCGCGGTCCCCGAAGTTGTCGAAAATTTCAGATTATTGGGAGGGACGCCTCCGAAATGTCCGTTATTCGTATCGGTCGGACATCTGAAAACGCCGAGCGTTTTCGCCATCATGTTGGCGGTTGAAGAATTCGTCATCGCCTGCGAACATGTGACCGGACCAACATTCAGGGAGTTGTATAAACTCGACTGTTCCAGCATCGGCAGAATCATTGCCCCCCAGGCCCAATTCCCCTGAAAGGAAGCCGCCGCCAGGGCATCATTTGTTCCTGGATCTCCATAAACGCGAACAAATCCCGGCGGAAACGTAAAATGGGTGTCGTGGTAATTATGAAGTGCCAGCCCCAGTTGTTTTAAATTGCTCTTGCAGCCTGATCTTCGCGCCGCCTCCCGCGCCTGTTGCACCGCCGGGAGTAATAGCGCGATTAAGACGGCAATAATTGCGATGACAACCAGTAATTCGATCAGAGTGAATCCATCATGACGTTTTTGCAACTGAGAATGAATCATGATACCCAGCCTTCAAAAATGTTTTGCCACGTTTATGGAAAATTCACGGTGTTTCCATCGGCCCGCTGACTGAGACGCTGATAAAGCTGTAAATTAATATTCTCGCTGATAAAATGAACCGATCCATCAGCGAATAGAAACTGGGCTCCGCCAACGTGATCACTCCCAAAATTACAATCGGTGCTGGTCATCACGGAAGCCCCCCCCGTAGAACTGTAGATCAGAGTGTTCCGGTTCATCGGCGAGACCGTGTTGCGGGTGCTGTGCCAGCTGAACCGGTACTGGGCATAATCCGCGGTATGGTCCGTCGGCCGGTTGGGGATGCGGGTCAGCTTTTCCCCAATGGCCAGCGTATTGCTGGTCCCATCCGTAATATCTCTCAATCGGGCCGAACTATTGAGCCAGAACAGGCCATCCTCGGCATATCCGGTCACATTTCCTGTCCCGGCTGATGTCGCGTAATCCCCTGCTGCTGAATTTGTATCGCCAGCAGAACGCCCAGGAACGGGACGGGATGGCCGGGACGGACACAAGTACACGGAAACGGGCTTGCTGTTCGGGACCGAATTTGTACTGGAATTTTGCGCCACATCGAAATTCCAGGTTTGAAACAGATTGGACTGGTCAATAAACGGCAACAGAAAGACCCATGTACTCATATAGTTTTGATAAGTACCGCTGGCATTTCTAGCATAAACTGCCGCCGGTGGAAGCATCAGGCTTTGGTCATGGTAACTATGGAGTGCCAGGCCAAGTTGCTTTAAATTATTTTTACACTGGGATCTCCGGGCCGATTCCCGCGCCTGCTGAACCGCCGGAAGTAATAGCGCGATCAAGACCGCAATAATTGCAATGACGACCAGTAATTCGATCAGCGTAAACCCGTTACGTTTCATCTGGCACTCCTCACCGGTGTGATCTCGAAATAAATTCAATTAACTACTTACCGGCACAATCGAAATATTGTGTTGACAGTTAATGGGGCCTGTTATTGAAGCTCAATGTTAATTTCATTAGGGCTCCCTTTGCGGATTGATTCCCGGAGAGGGGATGTCTCCAGCGAAAGATACTTCGCAGGAACCAGCGGCTTGGGAGGGGTGGTGGAGATTTCGCTGTTGGAGGCGGGAGGCTCGACCGACAATACCGCCACGACATACTCGCCCGCGGGGGCTCCCTCCTCGGATTCCAGAGTTGTCAGCGAATATCTTCCCTCTTTATCCAGCGTGCCCAGCGCGGTGGTGGAATGGGGATCCAGGGAAGAAAAGATAACGCTTCCCCGCGTCACCGGCACCCCCTTGAAGGTCACCTGGCCATGAACCGGATATGTAGGAACTTTTTCGTTCTCCCCACAAGCGCAAAGAGTTGTCGTGAGCAGCAGCAGGAGTACAATCAGAAACCGTGTTGAAGACGGAGACCCCATCTTTGCCTCCCATGAGTCAGGAAAAAACACGGAGTTGAGAACAGTGAATGCGGAACCGAATGTTGACGCAGCAATCAGTGATTGAAATGGACCGTGATTGCAATGGGCGTTTATTGATGGGTTGATCCTAAGCCTTGAAAACGCAACTGTCATTCATGAATTGCGTAAATCCATAAAGGTATTTTGCCAGAGGAGCAGCCGCGGGAAAGGCCCTGGCAGCCTGTCGAAAAGCAGCCAACCCCCGGTCAGACAGGAAATGTCTGACTCACTTTTTTCAATGAACCAAGTACATCTGGAGACACTGACAGACCACGCGGAAGATAAGACGTCATTTGACGATAGCGAGTTCTGTTATCATCCAGTCCATCCTCAACCACGGGACCGAAGTCCGCTGATTTACCTGGAGCGAGGTTTTGAAATCATATCGACCATCGTCATGCGGTGCAGAACCTATGGATAAGTGCGCATGGCAACAACCGATCGGCAGATCACTCTGGAAGAGGGAAGAGGGGAAAAGAATCGAAACACGGAGGGTGCCGAGAACACGAGACGGAAGAGAAGCCCTTCGTGCTTAGAACGGAGTTGCAAATGATGTATCACGTCGATCTTAATGAATGACAGGGAATTCAAGACCGAGCGTGATCGAATAATGACCAAACTGGTGTGACATACATAACAAGAATGCGGCAATGGTTCACAGGCCGGGGCGCTGCGGGGAGCCCAGGCCAGAACAACTTGCTTTCCGGTCTTCACGCTGTCCAAATGCGAAAAATCAGAAGAGTGGAATTCAGACCGCGCGGATAATGGTGGCGGCGCTCTGGCCCATGGCTGTGCGATTCACGCTCATGGCCACTTTCGAGCGAAGCCGAAGCGGTTCCCGTGTCACATTCAGACGGCAAAGTGGATCGGGATGCTTATAGTTCAGCGTCGCGGGAAGCTCACCATGTTTCAGGGCGAGAATACTGCCCGCGAGTTCCACAGCTCCTGAGCCAGCGTCAAAATTCCCGAAATAACTCTTAAGGGCTGCAACGGGAATTCGATCGGTCTCCAGCCCCAGGGATTCGTGGTAAGCCCGGGACTCCACCCAGTCATCCCGCCGGGTACTCTTTCCGTGGGCGTTGATATGTCCGATGTCGCGCGGCGAGATTTCCGCCTGACGCATGGCGTTGTTCATCGCACAGACCAAACCCCGCCCGTGGGTGCCGTTTTCCAGTCCCCGGCCATCACATCCCGCCCCCACGGAAAGCACGTCACAATAGATATCCGCCCCCCGGGCCATGGCATGTGCCCGGCTCTCGAGAATAAAGACGGCGGATCCCTCGCCAACAATCGTCCCGTCCCGATCGCGATCGAACGGGCGACAGCCTTGTTCTGGATCGTTCTGACGGGAGAGACTGTCGATCAGGCTGATTCGGGCGATGTCTACCGGATTGATGTTTGAGCTGCAAGCCCCCACGATCATCACGTCAGCCTGCCCCCGCTTGATGCACCGCATTGCTTCCTGGAGTGCCAGGAGTGCGGAGGCATCCGCGCTGGTGATGGTATTATTCGGCCCCCGGGCATCGTGTTCAATGGCCACATGACACGCTGGCATGTTCGGCAATTGCCGCAGAAGCCACAGCGGAGCAATTTTTCCCAGAGTGTCTTCACCCCACCGGGAATAGCCTTCCTGGAGGCCATCGCGGGGGAAATCTCGGGCAGCGTCCGCAAGCTCTTCCGGGGAAAAGGCGATATGGCCTGCTCCGAATTCCACTCCCAGGCGATCCGGATCAACATCGCCTGCGGCGAGTCCGGCATCCCGCATCGCCATGCTGGCTGCCGAGACGCCCAGCTGAATGTCTCGGGACATGACTTTCAGGAATTTTTTCTGATAAACGTATTGCAGTGGGTCGAAATCACTGATTTCGGCGGCCAGCTTGCATGGCAAGTTCTGACTGGCAAAGGATTTCAGCGGCCCGATTCCGGATCGGCCAGCTGACAGATTGGTCCAGAATGCCTCCTTGCCAATTCCGACCGGCGAAATCACACCCAACCCGGTGATCACCACACCGTGAGCATTTGTTTCTGCCATGGAAGACCTTCACATTCTGATTCAGCAACTCTGGCGATATCTCTGATATCGGACCTGGCGGCCTGCAAAAATTATTTGCAATGGCAGAAAGTCTGAAGTTCAGCGATCTATCACGAACAGATTGCCACTTATACCGGGATTTCCCTTTCCCAGGGGAACCCTTCGGTATCAGCCAGGCTCTTGCAGCCTGTTGATTCGTTTTGCCTGAACAACGCCTGCAACCCTCGGTTCCGGAATATTCCCCGCCCATGCCCGAACGACTTCATGACCTTATTCAGACAGGTTTCTGAACGACCCTCACAGACCTTTCCGGCCTGCTCGTTACGGACCTCTCAACCTGACCTTCCGGTTTGAAGCTCCACTCATGGGAGGAACATTCTTTTTTCGGAGCAAAATCCTCTTCTCAGACGCTGTTTTTGCCAACCTCTATTAAGAAACCACGAGCAATTCATTTTCCGTTCCTCACAACGACCCCTCGATGTGCGAAACTCATTTTTCAACTTCAAAACCCAGGCCTGACACCTGAATCGGATGCTCTTTCCTTGAGGAAATCACCTTTTCCGTCCTGACAGGTTCAGCCTTTGAGCGGCAATCCACAGGTTTATCAGCCTGCTTGCCGCGTGTTTCCTCACCTGACCATTCAGAATTGAAGTTTCCCTAGATGTACAGTTTGCATACGATCGTGTCAACGAATTTTCGAAAGAAACCCGGGATTCCGAAAAATGCAAACGGAACGCAACTCATTATTTTAAAAAACGTAACGATGAAATCACTGAATTTCAGACGCAGTTGCTCTCTGAGAGAAGCTGCCGTTTTTTCCGAATGCTTCATTGAGGTATGACGCGGAATTTTCGGGGGAAACCATTCCAATCGATTTTCTTTTCCCAGCATTCCTAATCGCTTAGCTGAATCAGGAACTGCCCAAAGTTTGCGAAATTGGAATCCAAGTGCCGGTTGATGACGCGCCGGGGAAGGGATACGATGTTGGCAATGGCCCTGTTTTCTCATACGCAGCTCTCCATCCATGGCTCGTGAAATTTTCCTCGATCAACTCGCCAATGCCCATGAAGCAGTTCAGGCGGCCGTCGCGGAACTGGAGGCGGGAAATCTAGTCTGCCTGCCGGACGAGTGTGGATGGAACCTGCTGGGACTCTCCACGCGGGAATCTGTCGCCAATGCTCTTAACGGTGGCCAGGCTCTGAATGGGAACCGAAATCGCCTTTCCGGAGTTCAGGAAGTCGTGTCGATTGCCCACCCTTCCGTGGTCAGCGATTTCGTGACGAACCCGTCCCGGCTGTTTCAAAAGCTATCGGCCCGCTGCTGGCCCGGCCCAGTCGTTCTCCGCGCCTTCCAGGGAGATTCCACTTCAAACGGTCTGATCAGCCAGTGGCCTGCGGGGGCACGCGAATGGGCAGCGACCGATCAGGGGCGGGCCTTTTATTGTCCTGCGGATTCGTTTGCCCAGGAAGTTTTGCGGGCGGTTTCCGCTCCGGGGCTCAGCCTGCTGGGCTCTTCCACCGAAATATTGTCTCATCTTCCCGCTGCGGCATTAACGATCCATGCGGGAAGTTCACGGTTTTCGCTTCCCCCCACGGTTGTCGGCGTGGGGAAAAAACGATTTCAAATTGAACATTCCGGAGTTGTCAGCGAACGGATGCTGACCCGTCTGGCGGGGGAAGTTTACCTCTTTGTCTGTACGGGAAATACCTGCCGGAGTCCTATGGCCGAAGCCATCTTTCGCAAAATGCTGGCGGATCATTTACACTGCCGCGAAGATGAGTTGATGGATCATGGGTACGTCGTGATTTCCGCCGGGCTGGCGGCTTATCACGGAGCGCCGGCCAGCCCTGAATCGCTGGCCCTGCTGCGTGACGACGGGATCGATCTGAGTGCCCATGAAAGCCAGCCGGTCACGGAAGAGTTGCTTTTGCATTGCGATCAGATTTTGACAATGACTCGAAATCATCGGGATGCGGTTCTATCGACCTATCCGGAGCTGGCGCGTCAGGTCCGGTTGCTGTCTCCCCATTCAGAAGACGTTCCCGATCCGTTCGGGGCCAGCGTGGAAGATTACGTCCGCTGCCGGAACATCATCACCGAATGTCTGAAACAGTTATTGGCGGAAATCGACGCCAACGATCGAGAAGGAAATGGAGCATGAAAGTCGCCCTTGCCAGTGACCATCGTGGTGTGCGAGTTAAAGGTCAGATTCTGGCACAAATTGAAGAACTGGGGCACACCGCTCTGGACTTTGGCCCCATCGACACCAAGAGTGTCGATTATCCGGACTACGCCAGTAAAGTGGCGGAAGCAGTTTCGGCTGGACTGGTGGACCGTGGCATTCTGGTCTGCGGCACGGGAATGGGAATGTGTATCGCTGCGAATAAATTCTGCGGCGTGCGGGCGGTCACCTGCCACGATGACGTCACCGCGGAATATTCCCGCCGTCATAATAATGCCAACGTCATGTGCCTCTCGGCCGACATGCTCGGCGACCGTCTGCTTGGCAGGATTGTCGAGATCTGGATGCGAACCGAATTCGAAGGGGGACGGCATCAACGCCGTCTCGAAAAAATCGAGCAGTTCGAACAGAATAATGGCTGTCACCGGGCTCCCTCGACCGCCGAAGCCATCAGCTGCACCATCAGCCATAACAGCGCTCTCCCCGTGGCCTCCGGTTCACCGGCGAAAGCCAGCTGACCTTCCTTGCCCATGGATTTTCGGCAGGTTGGACACGAGAGGACGATTGTGAACAACAGGAAAAGAGAATACTCTCATTCATCTTGCCGACTCGGACGCTGTCCAGTCTGCTGGGCAGCGTCCGCACTGCAAACGTTCTGAATTCTCGCAACTGGCGAGGATTCTGGACAGCGTGGCATCTGGGTTTTGTCCAGATCAAACTGGCCGTATTGGTGGCTCATTGGCCTCCTCATGACAAATCTTTTCAACCTGTCCCTTTCCGGTTTGAAGCTCCCGTAGTAGATAAAGGTCCATAGACATGAGTCCGGAACAGTTGAAATTTGCCAGAACGCACGAATGGGTTGCTCTCGACGGGGAGATGGCGACCATCGGGATCAGCGATTTCGCGGTGAAGGAACTGACCGATGTCGTCCATATGGAATTGCCGGCAGTGGGAAAAACGCTCTCCGCCGGCCAGGAAATGGGCGAAATCGAAAGCGTCAAAGCGGTTTCGGACCTGTATGCTCCGCTCAGCGGGGAAGTCATCGAAGTCAACACCACGCTTCCGAACGATCTCTCCAAATTGTCGGACGATCCATACGGACAGGGCTGGATGGTCAAGTTACGAATCAAAGATCCGGCTGAACTCGATCAATTATTGTCTTACGCTGCTTATCAGGATGAATGCCAATCGCACTGACTCCGGCCGAAATCCTGCGAGAATCCTTCCAAGTCTGATCCAGATGGAGGGAAAGAACAAATGGAGGATGGGGAAAGAATGAAGGGAAAAGCGGCCGATTGATGCTTTTCCCTGACGTTGGTCCTCTTTTTTTCCTCACTTCGAATGACACATTCGAACCTGGATGCACTGTGTGATGGATCAAGAGATCCCATGGCATTTGATGACCTTTCCAAATTTTTGCAGGCTGCATCGGATGCGGGAGAGCTGGAACGAATTGCTCTGGCGATCAGCCCGGATCAGGAACTGGCTGCGCTGACGCATCAGATCTGCTGCGAATTTCGGGGAGCCGGTCCGGTCATTCTCTTTGAAGAACCACGCGGCCATTCCATACCGGTCATCGTCAACCTGCTGGGAAACAGATCCCGATTCCTGCAGGCCCTGGGAGCGGAATCGCTGTCCCATGTTGTCGACCGGATCCGCTCCATACTCACCCCCTTTCCATCCAGTTCGGAGCGCCGGTTCGGATTTCCCGCTCCGGGCCAGACCGACCGAGCCCGATATTCCCCCCGTATTGTCCGCCGAGGGATCTGTCAGCAAATTGTGAAACTGGGACAGGAGATCGATCTCCGGCAATTTCCGGCTCTCCGAAGCTGGAGCAGCGAAAGTGGCCCGTTCTTCACCGCTGCGCAGGTCATTACGGAATCGAGCACCGGAAAAGTGGGACTGGAACGGATGCCGCTGCAAGTTCTGGATTCACAGATGTTGCAACTGCACTGGAATCCGCAGGGGACCACTTGCCGGAACTGGCGGGAACAACAGGCTGCGGGACGTCCGCTGGGAGTGGCCATTTCGCTGGGGGGAGATCCGCTGTTGAGTTACGTGGCATCGCTTCCGTTGCCGGACTGGCTCGATCCCTGGTTTTTCGCGGGTCTTTTGCGGAACGAATGCGTCAATCTGATCCGGGGGCGGTCCGTGGAACTGAATGTTCCCGCGGAAGCGGAGATCGTCCTGGAAGGCTATCTGGAACCGGACCCGGCCATGGGGAATGGAACCGCCGCCAGTCCGGCTGGAATTCTGGAAACACGTAACGATTTGCCGCATCTGCAAATCACTTCCATCACGCATCGGGCCAACCCGCTGTGCCCTGCCCAGATCCATTCGCGTGACGGGTCGGAAGAAGTTGTCTGCAGCCAGTTGACGGAACAACTCCTTCTGGCCATCCTGCAACTGCAACATCCCACCGCGCTCGACTTGCACCTTCCCCGTTGCGGGGCTCATCGGGATGCGGTCTATGTCAGCACCAGTGCGGACACTTCTCAGCAGGTCCGTCAGCTGCTGCACGGAGTTCAGGGTTTGCCGTTGCTCGCCCAGACCGGGCTGGTGATTGCCGTGGGGCCGCAGGTGAATTTGCGAGACGATCATGCAGTCTGGAACGAAGTCTGTCTGAGCCGGCAGCGTCTGAACAATGCTGCCCGGAATTTCGAAGAGACGTTATTGTCCTCCGGTGGCCCGCTGGTTCTCGACGCCACCACAACCTCACATCCCTCCAGCGGAGTGACGTGTTGCCGTCCGGAACCGGAAATCCTGGCTGCCTTGGCGAAGCGCTTCGGAAATTCCAGTTGTGATGAACAGGCTGCAACGGTTTAACACGGGCGTTTGCTTTCCGAATTTTGAATGATGATAGATCCCATGGCTGAGTCTGGTATTTTGAATTCCCCGCGTGTCGATAAATCGGGTGATCGCGTCCGGCGGATGTTTGGTCAGATTGCTCAGCGATACGATCTGATGAATCACCTGCTGTCGGGCGGAGTCGATCTCTACTGGCGATCATATACCGTAAAAAAAGTTCCCCCCCAGGGAACGGATCCGATTCTGGATGTCTGTACCGGCACCGGGGACCTGGCGTTGAAATACTGGCAGGCCGGAGGGCGGCGGATTCCTGTTTTCGGCACCGATTTCACTCCGGAAATGCTGGAGATTGCCCGGAGCAAACTGGCCCGCATGACGGGAATGGATTCGGAAACGGCTCCCGTTCAGTTCAGCGAGGCGGATACGCAGGCCCTGCCCTTTTCGGAGAACGAATTTCAGATTGTTTCGGTCGCCTTCGGACTCCGGAATGTCAGCGACACCCGGGGCGGGTTACGGGAGATGATGCGTGTCTGTCAGCCGGGGGGACGGGTCGCGGTGCTGGAATTTTCCCAGCCCACATTCCCGGGACTTGCGGCAACGTATCGCTGGTATTTTCGGAATGTGCTTCCGCGACTGGGACAGTTCTTCGCCAGCAATCGGGAAGATGCCTATCGCTATCTCCCGGAATCGGTCTCGGAATTTCCCTGCGGACCGGCATTGGTGGAGATCATGAGGGAATGCGGTTTGACGGACGTGACCTGGACTCCCCTGACATTCGGCATTGCTGCTTTGTATATTGGAACAAAACCGGTGTCCTCCATTCCCTGATGGTCTTGCCGGTTTATGGTCCGATTTCGGGTTGATCGACGGGATCAGGAATGTTCCATTTCCGGACGTCAGGCATGGGAAGCATCTCGATGGCAGGAAACTATCAATATCGTCCCGATCGTCGTTCCGGTCCGTTGCTGGCCAGCACGCTGGTACTCTTTCTGGGGGCAATTGCGGCGGCTGTTGTCACGACTGCCAGCGGGAAAAGTCCTGTTGTCGGGATCTGCATCTTTGTTGCCTTCGCCGCGATGACTCCGGTTTTTCTATGGATGTTACGGGCCACGCCGCAACAGACGGTGGGTTCTTTGTACATCTGGCTCAGAAGTCGGGAGACCAAACCGAAAACGGATTATCAGCCTCGTCCGGTCCGTGCCCAGCGTACCTACGGGACCAACCGTCCCCCTTCCACGGAACAACTGAAGGATTTGAAAGATGGTCCCAACAACTGGGTTCCGTCGAATGTTCCCCCGGCAAAACACTCCCACTGGGGAAGGGGATGAACGGTGAAGAGTGAGCCTTGGCCCTTGATCTTCTTTCTTTTCCCGGTCCGCGCAGCTCCGTCCAGTCAGTGAAAAATTCCGCGAAAAGCACGGAATGATGCCCCTGAAAACGAATCCGTGACACGGGATGCCGTGACACATGCATTCAGTGCGATACTTCCTTCGTCGCCGCGGCAGTGGAGGATGACAGGGAAGGGAGCGTGCTTTCCGGTTCCTCTTTGATGGCGAAACGCGACTGCTCCGCCACTGACTGTTGTAATTCGGCAGCCTGCTTTCGTCCCGCTGATTCCAGAATGGTCACGATCACCAGCAACGACAGTTCAATGGCAATCACCAGCCAGGCGGCTGACCAGGAATCGACGTGATACAGCAGAATCGCTCCCAGGCCGGTCGCCAGTGTGGTGAAATGCACGGTGAGCACCGCATTCCGCCGATTCAGTCCCAGATCGGTCAGGCGATGGGAGAAGTGGTTCCGATCCGGCTGAAACGGACTTTTTCCATGTGCCAGACGAATCATGACCACGGTGCAAAAATCATAGAGCGGGATCGCCAGAATGAACAGCGGAGCCAGCAGAACGTGGGGCTCTTTATAGGTCTCTTCATAAAATGTTCCCAGCACTGTCATGGTGGCGAGCATCAATCCGATGAAGGTGCTTCCGGCATCTCCCATGAAAATCCTGGCAGGTGTCCAGTTGTGGCAGAGAAAGCCGCTGATTGAACCTGCCAGAATCAGCAGGCATCCTCCCACCAGCCATCGCGGCTGGCTGGTCAGTTGCAACATGATCCAGGCGAACAGCAGGGCCGCAATCATGCCGATGCCGGCAGCCAGCCCATCCATGTTATCCAGAAAATTGATGGCATTGATCAGGACCACCATCCAGAGAACTGTCAGGACCATGCCCACCCAGGGGACCGAAATCAGAACACTTCCTCGAATTCCGGCAAAGACAAGCGCCACCGCCAGCAGAAACTGCACGCCCAGCCGGGCTTTCCAGGAAAGTCCAAAACGATCGTCCAATAACCCCATCACCATTAACAGCGTTCCCGCGGCAATCACCGCCCAGAGTTGACCGGACCGGTACAGGACTCCCGCCAGATGTTCCCGTAAGTTGGCAGGTAAAAAAACCTTGTCCGGAGGGGAGGCTTCCAGAACATAGGCAGCCAGATGCGCCAGCAGCAGCGGGATGACCACTCCCAGATAGATGGCAATTCCTCCACCAAGCGGCGTGGGAGTGCTGTGAACTTTTCTGGCTGCCGGCTGGTCAATGAGTCCTAGACGCGGAGCGCATATTCGCATGATCCATGTCATGACCCAGGAAATGGCAAACGCCGGCACCAGGCAGGCGCAAACAAACCACATCATACTTCTCTCCCCGGGGAGGAAGCATCGCAGTCCAGGATCGCAGACAGAGACATACAAACACGCTTCATGGAACGAGCCGGGAGAATCCCGGCCAGGCCGATCGGAGCCTGGCCCAGCCCCGGATGTCGCCCCGACTCAGTTTCCCCAGCCCCGAATCATCCGGATATCAACGCGAAAAAACGGCCCTGTCCGAACCGATCATCCGGCGACATCCTTCTTGCCTTGCGGGTCGCCCGAATTCTGCTTCATCATACAAAAAGCGTTGTCCGAACGAAGGCCGACAACGCATTTTCTGAATGAGAGCGGATTCATTCCGCATTGTCCGCATTCCGCCGCGCGCGGAGATCGGCGGTTGATCAGGGACAACATGCGCTGTGAGCCCCAGTCCGGAGCAATTTGCCCGAGCCCGGCAGGGATGCATCCTGGCCGGGCAAGTTGCGGCACCTTCTCCGTCCGCGAATCAATTCATGAAGACGCACTGGCGGCCTGATCGCCCGGTTTCTGGGAACTGCGTTCACGCTGGATCGCTTCGTAAACTTCCTGGCGATGAACGGGAACTTCGGTCGGCGCCTGAATTCCCAGGCGAACTTTGTCACCGCGAATGTCCACAATGGTGATGACGATATGATCGCCGATAATAATACTTTCGTCACGATGACGTGAGAGCACGAGCATCTTCCTGACTCCTCGTAGGAGCGCGTCCTCCCTGGTTCATGGGGAACGGCTCGCAGTGCGTTTTCAATGAAATGTATTGATCAGCGGCAGGACACAGGCACTGTCCGGAACGGAACGCTGGGAAAACCCGATTTCATGACGTCCCACGGCGGAGGGCATGTGCGACAGGCAATCCTCATTCCAGTCCGACAGGGCCTTTATGGAGCGTCAAACCTGACTCAACAGACAGAAAACACGATGCGAACGAAGCACGGACCGCGTTTCAGAACCTGTCAGGACGGGCTGGTCACGCCACCTGGTGATTGATCAGAATCCTGCGACAACCAGTTCATCGGCAACACATTACACTCGGCAAGACGGGAAGGAATCGTGTCATGGGTGAACTGGAAAGTTTTCGGTGAGAGTGATGAATGTACCGGTTCTGCTGCCATGGACAACTTGATTCAAGTTTTCCGGACAACCGTCATGAGAGGAGGATACCTGGATGTTTATCCGATCTCCGAATCCCTGGCACCAGGCTTCGGTTTCTTTTTTCCCTGATTTCCACTCTGTTTTCGAGAACGGTGACGGGTGCGGGTTTCCGCCAGGCGAAAATCCAGTTCACGGCGTTCGACATCCACATGGGCGACTTCCACCTTCACCCGGTCTCCCAGCCGAAAAATCTTGCCGTTTTTAGAGACGAGTGCCATGTGGTCCCGGTCGAAGTCGAAATTATCTCCCCGCGACAGGCTGCTGATATGCACCAGTCCCTCGGCAGGAATTTCCACACCCCGACAAAAGAAACCATAGCGGTCCACTCCCGTGATAATGGCTTCAAACTGTTCACCGATCCGTGTCTCCATATATTCCAGAAGCTTGATCTTGATCAGTTCGCGTTCGGCCCGCTCAGCCCGGCGTTCCGTATTGGAACAATGCCGCCCTAACCGGATCGCTTCTTCCATGCCTCCTCCCAGGGCATTCTTCTGATGAGTGAGTGCCCCCAGCAGCAAGCGATGCACCAGCAGGTCGGGATAACGGCGGATCGGACTGGTGAAATGACAATAATGCTCTTCGGCCAGTGCATAGTGCCCTTCCTCGACCGGGGAATAGACCGCCTGCTTCAGGCTTCTTAATACCGCATAATGAATGGCGTATTCTTCCGGAGCCCCTTTGACTTTTTCAAGTAGCCGTTGCAGGTCGCTGCGGCTCTGCACCTTCTTTATCGGATAGCCCAGGTTTTCCACAAACACTCCCAGGGCGGTCATCTTTTGCAGATTGGGATCCGCATGGACCCGCCGGATGAATGGCAGTTGCAGATCGTTGAGCTTTACCGCCACCGCCACATTCGCCGCCAGCATGAATTCCTCAATCATCTGATGGCTGGCGTCGTGTTCGGTTTCATGGGCACCGATGACTTTTCCGTTGGCGTCGAGATCCAACTTCACTTCCGGCATCTCCAGTTCGAGTGCTCCGCGCTCGAATCTCCGTTTGCGAAGAATCATTGCCAGTTCGTGCATCCGCCCCAGCAACTGACGGATCGCGGGAGCGGTGGCCGCCACCGCGTTCGAATCGCGTCCATCCACAATCGGCAGAATTTCTTCATAAGCAAACCGCCGTTTCACGCGAATGACGGATCTCATGAAACGGCTGCTGACCGGAATTCCCTGTGGATCGAATTCGATGAAGGCGGAGACGGTGAATCTCACACGATCCTGTTGCAGCGACGCCAACCCGTTCGAAATAACTTCCGGCAGCATGGGGATCACTTTGGTGGGAAGATAAACGCTGTTTCCCCGCAACTGGGCTTCCCGGTCCAGTTCTGTTCCTGGCTGGACGAAATGCGAGACGTCCGCGATATGAACTCCCAGATGCCAGTGTCCGTTGTCCCGGCATTCGAGGGAAATGGCATCATCAAAATCGCGGGCATCCTGCGGATCGATCGTCACGATCAGCATTTCGCGGAGATCTTCCCGGTCGGTCAGGTCGTGTTCCTGAAAGGTTTCCGCTTCCAATCGGGCCGCTTCCAGGACCGCTTCCGGAAATTCGTCCGGAAGTCCAAATTCATGGATGACCGTCTGCGTATCGACTCCCGGTTCTCCGCGCGGCCCCAGGACTTTCGTGAGAACCCCTTCTCCCATCTGGCCGGGAGACGGGAACCGCAGCATCTCGACGACCACCTTGTCCCCCTCACGAACTCCCTTGGCTCCCGGATCGCCCACGAAGATCGATTCGGCAAAGTTCTTTCCGTCGATGCGGACCCATCCCTGGTCGTCGTCTTCGAAATAGGTCCCGACAAAGACATTGGTGGCCCGCTGAACGACTTCCACAACCACGCCGCAACGCTGGCCCTGGGCCCTTCTTCGTTTGCGGAGTCGAATGAGAACTTCATCCCCGCTTTGGGCGTCAAGCAGATCGGCCTGTTCGACAAAGACATCCCCCTCAATTCTGGAAGGACGCGGCTCCTGGAGAATAATGTAAGCCGCCCCGCTGGAGATTTTCCGGACGATTCCCAGATAAGTCTCGTTGCTTTTCCGGGGAAGTAACCGGCCGGAGGAAAGCACCTGGATATGCCCCGCGGCTTCGGCCTGGGCCAGTCCTTCTTCGAATTCGGCCCATTTCTTCTTGGTGACACCCAGTTTTTTGGCCAGCAACTTGGGTTTCAGGGCTTTGTAACCCGGCCGTTGCAGGTACTGGAGAATCTGCTCATGAAAGCGGTTCATGAATACTCACGGTTGAATGGAGACCCAGGGGGCGAAGTTCACACATTGACCTGTTTGTCGATTTTACATTAAGTTCCCGCCAAGTTTCTCTGTCGCCGGGAACATTCGGAGCAAGTTGCTCTGATTCAAGACCCGCACAGCCCGCGTTTTATTGACGAAAATCTGTTTCCGCACGAGGGAACACAGCCCGATTTTTTGCGGGGATCCGGAAATTTCCAGACAGTTCGACGGAATGCCCGTCAGGAGTACAGGCAGATGAGTTGGGAAACAGCCCTGCAACGACGGCGGATGGATCTGCCGTTTCGCGATCTGGTCAAGCTGACACGTCTTGATCCGACGATCAGTTTTTTCTGGACGCTGGTCTGTCTCCATATCCTGATCTGGACAATTCTGGCGACCTGGACACAGCCGAATCTCCCCGCGGAAACGCTGGAAATGCTCGCATCCGGTCGTGGTTTCGAATGGGGATACGCGACCCAGCCGCCGATGGGAGTCTGGCTGGCGTCGATGGTCAGCGTGCTGGCGGCGCCGTCCAACTGGCCCGTCTACATGCTGGCCCAGGCCTGCGGCGTGGTGAGCGTCTGGTCCGCCTGGAAACTGGGCCGCAAGTTCCTTCATCCCTGGACCGCCTTGTGCGCGGCCTTTGTCCTTCTGGGGGGATATTCCTGTACAATTGCCGCCTCGGCGTTTTCCGGGGATCAATTGGCGGGGGCCTTCTGGTCGCTGAGCATTTATGCGTTTTACAACGCATTGACCCACGAACGTCGCCGCTACTGGGCCGCCACGGGGCTGTGCCTGGCACTGGGATTTCTCAGCAGTTACGGCACATTGTTGCTGCTGTTGACGATGTTCATTTTTACGCTGGTGGACGATCGGGCGCGACGGTGCTGGGATTCCTCCTGGCCCTTCCTGGCGGGATTGGCCATGCTGGCCTTTCTGATGCCTCATTTTGTCTGGCTGACGCAACATCAGTTTCTCACTGTCCAGGCGGGAATCGAGCGGACAACCTCCGTTGCCCATCATCTGGTTCACCCTCTTTCTTATCTGGGAACGCAGCTGCTGTGCGTGATTCCCGTAGTGCTGCTATTAACCCCGCTGGTCGCCTGGTTCAGTTTCGAAGAACCCGCCCGTAACGAAGAAGACAACCGGGAATTCGCCCGCCGTTACCTGTTATGGATGACCTGCCTGCCACCCGCCATTATTTTCTGCCTGTCCCTGATCGCCGGTCCCAGTTCCGGACTCTTTGCCGGCGTGACCAACTGGACCTACCTGGGAGTTGTTGTTCTGCTCTGGGGACATCTCAGCGAAACGCGCGTCGCATGGCGGCGGTCACTGATCCGCATCGGGGGAGCGGTCGGTCTGTTCGCCGCTGCGTTGATTGCCTTGAACATCATGCTTCCGCAGATTCAGCGACAGGGTGTCGCCACGCAGTTTCCCGGCGCGGAACTCTCACAGAAAATCGAATCAATCTGGGCGAGGTTCGGCTATCGGGGCCGAACCCCCATCATTGGCGGACCGGCCCATCTGGTTCGCAATGCCGCCTGGTATGCACACCGAGGATCCGTGCGGAGTTATGCCGATTTGAATCCTGCCCGTAATCCAGCGATCAATGACCAGACACTGATTCAGGAAGGGGGCGTGATTGTCTGGAATCTCGATGACAACACCAGCCCCACCCCAGCGGAACTCCAGGAACGTTTCGGAAATGTCAGCTTCGTCAATCCACTCGACCTGCACTGGCAGACCGATCCCTCGTTGCCGGCGGTTCGGGTTGGGATGGCGGTTGTCCACCCCGCCAGTTCTCCCCTCAATTCCACAATTCCCCGCGATGCCATACAGCCGCCCGGAACGATTCCCTATCCACAAACAGGAATGACGCCGGTCAGCGGGTTAGAAACAGGCGTCTCACCCGGCCCTCGGACGATCCCCACGACCGTGAACAGCCTACGGAGCACGATTCCCACGACAGCCGAGTCCCGTATCCCCGAATCGACCCTTCCCGGGAACGGGTCACTTTCTCCGGTACCCGTCCAGGAAAGTTTGATCGGGAATGGGTCGATGTCATTGCCAGCGAACTATCCGGCAGCCAACTATTCGACGATCACCCCCACTGCCCAACCGCAGCCGGACCCTGATCCCTTTTCAACGTTTCCCCGGACCAATTCTCTTCCGCAACCGGTTCCCGATTCCCCGTTGGAGCCGATTCCCGCTGGAAACATTCCCAATGGAACACAAAACCGTTCCGGTTTCACGGAGCAGTAACAGATGCTGGGCCCAGTCTTCGCTGCTTACTCTTCCCCGCTGGTGCCCGTTCCCCATTGGCATGGGAGAAGATCAGTAGGCCAGATTCCCCCCGAATTGCGGAATCCGATTTGATTTCACGTCATCAATCCAACGATCCAGTTCTTGATGAGGCGATTTCCAGAACGTCTTGCAGAGTTCAAAATACTCCAAAACCACAGCGGTTTCACCACGTTCAAGCAGTTCTTTGGCCAGCAGCATGTTGGGACCGAAAGAATCCAGTTGAGGAGAACCGCAGGTTTTTCCAGCAAGGATCAATTGCGATTTTGCTTCGTCAATATCTCCAGCTGCCAGTGCAATCCGGCCCAGAACGAGATGGCCGTTGTGGATGCGATTGCCAAGGTTCCATCCCGGAGTCTGATTGCCGAGCATTTGCCGGGCATACTTCTTTGCGTCTTCCATCCGATGGGCCGCAAACGCCGTTTTCGCCAGATAGGAAAGGAGTGCATCCTTCCCTTCTTCATCGGAAAGGTTGTATGCCTGTTCATACTGCTGAAATGCCTTTTCCGCAATCGCTGTCTGTTCCGGTTCCGTGGGATGCTGCCTTAACTGAAGCGAATAAAGTTGGCCCAGGGAAACCGACCAGTGAGGATTTTTTGCGTCGAGTGATTTCCCTTTCAGCAGAAGTTTTTCCGCGATCTGCGGGTCCTGCACCAGGAAGAACCGGGATGCGTTCTGAAGAATCGAAAGATTTTCCGGCGACTTTTCAATGACGTGAAGCCACGATTGTCTGGCTTGATCGTAGCCTTCCGGATTGATGATCTTATGGACATAACTGTACGGCAAGCCGAGCACTTCTGCTTCGGGAGCATTTTTAATCAGCCAGAGAATATGACGTTGCTTGGCGGTTTTGGCGGCAGCGTCATTCCGTTCGTTAATAAAGTAATAGCCGAGCAGTTTTGTTCGCGATTCAATGTCGTCGGGTTTCTCTTGAAGCTCCTTTTCGAGCGCCGCGACGTCGTCTCGATTCAGTTGCCTGCCAAGCATCACCAGTTGATGTGCATCCTCCGCCATGCAAATGGTCCTATTGCTGGCAACAGATGCCGTCAACAGCATCGTGACGATCAATGCCGGTTTCAATCGCATTTCCGACTCCGTCTTGTCCGGTCAGATCATTTCCGGGAGCAAGCTGTTCTCGCCTGTCCCCACGCAATCTTTGCACAGAAAATCGTGGCCGATCCATTCCATAAGGTTTTGCTGCACGGACCATCCACAATCCACAGCAGACCCGATACTTTTGCGCAAGGCCCCCGCACGGTATGGGGGGCACTTGATGAACAACCAATCCCGCGTGGCCGAACGGGAATGATACAAGATGAGTTCGTTCCAGCGGAACTTCACCGGCGGAATTGACAGATTGAGAAATTCATTGCCGCCGTGCCCATGGGGCTGCGACATGGCTTGGGAACCTGTCCGGATGGAATGATGATTCCCCCTGGAACCAGAATTGTAGCAGGTGGGTGGCGTGATCTTGCGGAAAATTTTTTCGACACTCCCGAATGCGAAAATTTCCGCAGGGGTCAGGCGGCCTCCAGAACGAGCATTCCTTCCACTCCTTCTCCGGCATTCAGCGTCGCTTGAATCAGCAATCCCCGGGCGATGGAATAAGGGTCGAAGCTCGCCACCCGAATCCCGTCGATCTGGACCGGAAGTCCACTCATTTTCAGGGCTTCTTCCACCAGTTGCGTGAAGCCCGGCAGACGGACCGGACCGCCGGAAAGAACCAGCGGCAACGGTTGTTTTAACAAGGGGTCCGGGCAACTCTGCAATTTACGTTTCACACTGAACATCGAGGACAGTAACAGTTCCGCGTAGGCTTCTCCCAGCCATTCATCGTCCGCACTTTGATGAGCGACCAAGCACAGATCCCCCTGCGCCAGCCATTGATGAATCGCTGGCAGATTGATAAAGGAGTTCCCTTCATGATCCCAGAGATACTTCCGCCGGGCATGGGCGAAATCATCCACGATTTCCCGAGACCCCTTTAACAGCCGCGACTCCACCAGGGGATGCGATTGATGCATGACCGCGAAATGCACCGATTCCGCGCCGATGCACATGCAGATCCCGCTGAATTCATTTTCTCCCAGTTCCGCGAGGGCGAGCGCTTCCGTCGGCGAAACCGTTATTGTCTGATAGCCTTGAAGCTGGACGACATGTTGCAGAAATTCCGCAGTCCAGCCATTCGCCCCTTGAGCGGAAATTTCCCCTCGCGGAAGCGTCATCAGGCACTGATTATTTTCACCGGGCATCGCCGGAAGCAACAACTCGATCAGCCAGGCACAGACCTGCCGACCAATCGGATCCTGATCGGCGAGACGTCCTTCCAAAAGCAGGGGAACCAGCGGACGCGACAACAATGTCGAAACTTCAATTGCCGCTTCCCCGATGACGATGAGTGCATCGCTGGCCGTTGAATAGGGAATATGGGACTGTTCCAGTGCTTTGCGGTTTGTCGGTAAGTCATCGACAACGGTATAGACAGCCGGGATTCGCCGGGCCACCAGTCGCTGGTCTTCACGTCGCAGGGAACGAAACTCGCTGCAACCTAAATCCAAGGCAGCAATCATCCATGTTTCTCCGTAGCCAGAGTCCGCAGTGCCCGTTCGAGAGGACTCATGGCTGATGAGTGGGGAGGGGGGACAGGTTGGGGTTGGACAATATCGAAAGAGGTCGCTTCCAGGGGATTCCGAGGAGGGTCGTCTGTCAGGGAATCGGTTGCATCTGGTTTCAATTCGGAATCGTCTGAAAGAGGATTCCGATTCTCCATTGGACCAGCCGGGGCTTCCGTTTCTCCGCTCGTTGTCTTCAAGTGAGAAGGTTCTTTCATACAGGAATTCAGCAACTCTTCCAATTCGAATTTCTCCCCGGAAATCTCCGAATTCGGGCGGCAGATTTCGCGCAAGTGATTACGCAGCAACCGTTCCGCAGCAGTTTCTGATTCTGGGCCAACTTTTTCATATTCCGGCGATTTTTGACGATGTCCAAAATGGGGTCCCGACACCCCGGCATGGGATGAATTCAAATGGCAACGGCGATGACCGATTGCTTTCCCGTGCAGTGGCCACGAGTTAGGAATTTGAATGCTCTCTTCCACAATGGGAAGGGAGCGATTCAAGATGTCGCCGATCAGCGTCCCCTGATGGATCGGTTCTTCGACAAAAGGAATTCCGGTCTCAGGCGGCGTGGACACCGGATCGGAACCTGGCGCGGCTGCGGAAATCTGAATTGCCGGCGAATGAAATTTCGTATTGAAAGCCACCGAAATGAGCAGGCTGCTGCCGATCAGAAGTGATAACGCACCACCGCAATAGAAAAGGTATTCCAGAATACGGTTTGACGGCTTTCTGGTTTGAGCGGGTCTGGAAAGCGTCTTCTTCGCCAGGGTCGATCCCGTCACTCCTTCCGGCAACGATCGAATGGGGGACGATGAAGAATTTTTTGCCGAGGCTCCCCCCTTCTTTTCCGCGGATGTCTTCGTAATCACGGAGCCGGATGTTTCAACAGGAGTGACCGGATGCACGACAGCGGGGCGAATATTTTCTTTTTGCGAGGCACCGGCAGATTTGACACGGGCCGATGTTGATGTTCCAGGGGCGTCCGTCTTCGACGTCGACGCAAATAATTCCATCGCCTGTGCCAGGTCGGGAGGGAGTTTTTGAACGGAAAGTGTCGTCTCCGGTGGCTGGTGTTGTTCCGAGGGGGACCGCCCTTGAGCGTCGCTTGCGGATGCCGTGACGGTATCCTGTCGTCGAAAAGAATGTTCCGTGGTGATTGCCAACGATTGATTTGCCAATGGATGACCGGGAGTTGCCTCCGGCACTCGAAGCGGAGGAACAATCATGTCAGCGGAGGTCCGCTGGACAATCTGGGCCGGCGGAACATTGGGAGGCAATTTCGCCGTGACGGGAACCGGTCCCGGAACGGCACTGGTCCGGAGTGTTCCCGGTTCAATCGCGGGGGGAAGAAAACCTGGTTGCTGTAGTGGCAACCGGTCTACAAACCGGCTGTCAAAAAGAATCACGGAACCGGTCATTAACTCCGGCGGGCCTTCCCGGCGGATCGGAGCAATCACAGCGGCCGTTTCTCCCAGTTCAGGGCGCTGTCCGAGTCGGCGGACCAATTCCTGTACGGTGGCGATTGAAGGAGCCAGGGGCAGCACCACCGGACGGTCCAGCAGTCCCACGCAAGCCACGGGAACGGTCAGCGGCGTCTCTTCCGGAGTGGAAGGTGTCCGTGCCGGAACAACGACAATATCTCCCGGCAACAGCCATTCGTCCGTGTTGGTCCTATCTGGCTGAAAGGCAAGCTGAAACCGAACTTCCCGGTTTCTGACAATTCTCAATGTCGGTTGTGCCTGCGGCGCCAATCCTCCGGCAATTTCCATGAGCTTTCGGACGGGGATCGTCCGATCGGGGAACACATACACGCCCGGCTGGGAGATCGCCCCCACGACTGTATACAGAGCGGGCTTCATCGATTCCGGTTGGTTTTCAATGACCCGCATCCGGCTCGGCGTCTGTCGTACGGGCCGCGTTTCCGCTGGAATCTGAGCCGCAGCCCAGCCCGGCACAAGGGACAGCAACCAAAGGGAAAAGAGGTATCGAAGACAACAGTGAGAACGTGACATAGGGAAATCGACTCTCATGCCCTGTGGGGGCTTGGCCTGGGGAGCGTCCAAGTGCATCAATGCCCGTGCCTCGGGCTGGCAACATGCTTCCTTCCCCCAATTCTTAACGATGATGCTGCACGCGGATGTCACGATCGGAGGGGCAACCTGCTTCATCGGCCATCGGTGAATGATTCCCGGCCTGTCTATGGAAATTGAGATAGACCGCCAGGTATTTTTTCATGGAACAAATCGGGTAAGGCTCACCCGGCGAACGGATTCTTCCGAGGCAACCATTCTCCAGGATCGGACTGTTTCTCCTTAGAAAATTGGCTTTGATGTCGATTGACCCTGGAGCGACCGGTTCGTTCCGTTCGCACTCAACGTTATTCATGCTGCACAAAATCTTCGCCCGCTGCGAAAATTCAGAATCGTTCCGGTGCGCTGAATTCAATGGAAAGGCGCCATTACGGGCGGAATCACCCGCATCATGTTCCTCATCGACACAAGTGTTGCGGGAAATCCAGATTTTGCCGCAAGTTTCACCTGTCCGCCGCGGGGACATTCCGCCGGTCCCCGCAATCAGGGCAACGCTGAGGCAGAAATGGCTTGAATTTTTGTGAAACGTCAGACCACAAAAGCAAGGTAGTAAAACCAGATTCCGGTCAAGGCGGTCATGATCAGGTCGATCACCGAAAGCCATCCGAGAAGTTTGTGCATCCGGCTGTGGCGTCCAGGGACGGGAGGATGGGGAAATTTTTTCCAGGCCAGCCCCAGCGTCACCCCCCAGATCAGCGGTGTGGTCACGGCAAAAAGCAGATGAAGTCGCAGAACTTGCCGGACTTTCAAAAAGGCATCGCCCGTCAATCGCGGAGCATCCGGGTCTTTATTGACGATATTCTCCCATCCCCCGTGGACCCACTGCATGTCCACTTCAAACAGGATGACCGCCACCAGCAGGATCAGCCCGATCACAAGTTGCAGCGTTCGATGCAACCGATAATTTCGAAAGTATCTCACCACGTACAGGCTGAACAGCAGAAGCGGCACGAGTCCCACCAGGGCTGTGACCACGAAGTCGAGCATGAACGAGGCGTTGTAGCCAAGAAATCCGTTTGCGAACATGCAGGGATTATAGGGATCTTTCCGAATCTCGCACGTGAGCAAGTCCGCTCTCAATTCTTCAGCATGGAGTCTGTTTCAACGGCCCTGCCGGTTTTAACGGTCCTGTGCCGGGAAAAGGGGATGGTCGAGCAACTCACCGTCGAATCCCGATATTTCCGGACATGGATGATCTCGACCGCGAATTGCTGATGTGTCACCCCGGTTGGCAGCATGTGTTGCAGGCTTATCTGGCTCTCACTGCGGAGCCAATGGAACGGTCGGAGGAACAATCCGGTCCCCGCTGGGCCGATCGCATCGAACAACTCGAAGATTTCGAAGCGGATGAACTCTCCGCGGCGCATGGCCAGTTGATTGCCCTGGGGTGGTTGAAATTCCAGTTCGAAGTGGGACAGGCCGGGTTGATGTACCGTGTTTCCTCGGAAGGCCGGATGCTCTTGAACCGGGTGAGAGCCGCAGCTTCTGTCAGTGCCGCGGAATTCATATCCGCCGATCAGGACGAATTCATCGAAACCGATGAAGCGGCTGCCTGAGAGGATTTCCTTGCCGGATCGCGTTGAATTTCGGAATCCACGGTCCTTGGTTCATAACCGCCCGCTGCGCAGAATTCCCCAGATCAGCCAGGCTCCCAGCAGCCCGGAAAGAATGAAAATCGGTACCGCCACCCAGAATGAATTGGGGCTTGAGGTCCGGATGATCAATGCGGTCGAGACGACCAGGGCCGAAATCACCATTCCGACAACAATGCGATTGCTGGACCGGTCGAATTCATTAATCAGCCGATCCAGCCCCCGATGTTCCAGCTGGACTTTGAGATCATCCTGGCTGATCTTTTTCAGCGTTTTGCCCAGGTGCAACGGAACGTCATGGACCGCTTCAAACATTGTTTTCAAATCCGCCATCGCTTTGCGGACAACGCGGCGGGGGCGATAGCGGTCCCGCAGCAATTTTTCTACGAATGGGGCCAGAACGCTCGCCAGATTGAAATGCGGATCGAGTTGCCGACCGACCCCTTCGAGTGTGACAATCGCCCGGGCCAGCACCATCAGATCTCCGGGACAATGCAGGCCGTGGCCGGAAAGGATGCCGATAAAATCATTCATCAGGCTCCCCACATGGATTTGTTCCAGGGGAACTCCATAATAAGCATCCATGAAATCCCGGACATCCGCCTGTAACAACGACCGCTCGATCCGTTGTGTCGGTTGCCCAATGGCCAGCACGACGTCCACCGCCGAGTCGACGTTGTGATAGGCAACGGCAACAAACAGATCCAACAACTTGTCGCGGCGCGATTCGTCCAGGAACCCGATCATTCCATAATCGAGCAGGCAAATGGCCCCGTTCGGAAGAACACGGATATTTCCGGGATGTGGATCGCCATGGAACACCCCCAGTTCAAACGCCATTCGCAAAAAGATTGATGCGCCGTCCCGGGCGATCCGGGATGGATCGAGCCGGCATTGGCGGATCGACTCCAGATCGTCAATTTTCAAGCCATCAACCCGTTCCATGACAAGCACGGATTCCGTCAACAGGTCGGGGGCGACAACGGGAACGTACAATCGGCGGTCGTCTCGAAACAGGCGGGCAAATTCCTGCATCGCCCGACCTTCGCGGCGAAAATTCATTTCCCGGCGAATTGTCCGTGTGAACTGATTCACCAGTCCCACCGGATCGAACACACGGGACTCCGGAACGTGCCGTTCCAGGAGAAGCGCCAGTTCCCGCATCAGTCCGATATCTCGTTCGACGGCCACTTCCACGCCGGGCCGCCGGACTTTGACAGCCACCTTTCCGCCGTCTTTGGCGATTCCTGCATGGACTTGCGCCAGCGAGCCCGCCGCCATGGGTTCGTTGCTGAACTCCGCCAGCAATTCATGAATCGGCCGATGAAATTCGGCTTCGATCTGGAGATGGACGTTCTCCACCGCGAAAGGAGGAACCTGTTCCTGCAAGCGTGAGAGTTCCGCAATCACCTCTGGCGGAATCAGATCGGGGCGCGTACTCAGAACCTGTCCGAATTTAACAAATGTCGGTCCCAGATCTTCGAGCGCCAGACGGATTCTGCGGGGCGTTGTCAGCTGTTCGTTCGCTTCCCGAGTCTTGCGGGAAATCAGCCGATGTCCCCATTTCAGGTAAGGCAGCAGTCCCAGACGCTCCAGCAGATCACCGAATCCATAATTCAGCAGCACCGTGGCCACTTCGCGACCCCGGTTCAGGTTTTTCAGAAATCGAAATGGATACGGCTGCACGTGGACGGTTCAACTCTGGACAGCAGGTTGCAGGCGACAAACCACGAGAATCCATTCCGACCCGTTTGACCCATAAAACCGGAACGGTCCCCGAAGGGAACCAGGAATGAAACGGATGAAACAGGACCGGAAGCACTTTCAAAGTCTCCCATTCATCAAAATGCGGAGATTCCCCGCGTTCGCGTTCCAGCTTCTCAATCCTGCATTCTGAAAGCGGAATGTCAACGTCCGCTTCCCTCCCGGGACAGTTTTTCCTTATATGCTTCACTATCGGGACGATATTGCGGCGGGGCAAGCCGATTTCCCGAACCCGTACTGCGGGAAGCCTTACGTTCCCGATTTCCTCCGCTGCGCATCTGACCGGCCGAATCGTAATCGATCCCTTTCAAAATCGAGTCGAATTGCCGGCGGGCTGCTTCACCCTCTGGAGAATGATCCAGCCCGGGATCGGAAAGCCGCTGCTCCAGCCGCTGCATGAAGCGTTCGAGATCCTGTTCGGTATATCCGAGTTCCTCCATCAGTTCCCGGGGAGTCTCTCCGCGCTCCATCTGGCTGTGCAGGCGTTTCAATGCCAGTTCGGTAGCTTTCCGCTTATTGGCGAGATCCGCCTGCTCCGGTGTGATGTGAACGTCGGCATTCTCCTGAGAACCGGGGGTGCTGCTCCCCGGGGAACGATTGAGCGGCCCCGAAGCATTTCCCGGTGTTTCCGTCGATGATTCCCCAGTCTCCGATCCCGAGGGAGCCGAATCGGAACCGCTTTCTCCCCGCATTCCCTGTCCTGAAGGCCCCCCCTGTCCCGGAGAGGCGGATTCCCCCTTCTGGCTTCCTTGTTGATTCCCTTCCGTCTGCTTTCCTCCTTGCGAAGAAGGTTTCCCTGGAGAGGCTTCCGGTTTCGTTCCATTCACAGGGCCGGCAGACTGGGAATCTTTTCCGGCAGGCATGTCCCGGCCCGAGGAAGACGGTTCATTGGGTGATGTCGAATTCTGAGAAGCAGCGTCGTTGGGACCGGGAGGCTGAGAATCAGCATTCTGGAGGCGACCATCTTCAGTCCTCTTTTGACCGGGAGTATTGCTGTTGGACGGTTTTTCGGAGGAGGCGGATTCGCTGGCCTTCCCGGTTCCTTTCGGCGTTCCATCCACATTCTTTCCGACCGGCATCGGCTCTTTTTCCGGAGAAGCAGGATCCGGCTTCTTTCCGGATGGGCTCGCTTCAGACTGGTTTCCGGGGGACGGAATTCCTTGAGGCTGATTCCTGGAAGAGTCTGGTTGAGACGAGGCCCCTCCCTGTTCCTCCCCTTTCGGAGTTTTCTTGGAAGGGCCTGGGGGAACCATATTGTTCGTTTCTTTGCCGGATCCATGCGGCTGACCGGGACGATTGGACATTTCGCGACCAGGATCTGACTCGTTCGCGGTTTGCTTTTGATCGTCCGTTCCCGCTCCTTTCCGAGGAGAACGCTCCTGCCCAGGCGCAGCAGGGTTTTCGTTCGGGGAACGATTGTTGCCGCTATTGGGGCTTGCTCCGGGATCCTGTTGCTGAGCGTTGTTCGCAGCATTTCCGTTACCGGGCATCGCTTTTTCTTGCGGGCTGTTTTCTTCCCGCTCAGCCGATCCAGAAGACTTTGGAATCGAGGGCGTCTCTTCGCGGAAGTTTCCGGATTTCTTCGACATTGTCGAATCATCGGTTCCCGTCGGTCCTGAATTCCTGGGGGCGTCTCCCGTTCCGGAAGCCTCTTTTTGCTGATCGGCTGGCGGCGCAGATTTCTGTGCAGTCGATGCAGATTGATCCCCCCGTCCGGATGAAGGATTCGACATGTTCCCAGGAGAAGTCGATGGACCGCTTCCAGAGGGGGATCCATTCCGCGCCGGGGTTGTCTTTTCCTGGGAGGATGAAGAAGAACCCTGCGAGGCTGCTGAGTCTGACTTCGTTCCGGATGTCTGCATGGATTGAGAGGGTTCCCCCGTGGAATTCGCCCTCTCTCCAGATGAAGCGGAGTTTTCTCCCTGTGCATCGCTGAAGGGTTGTCGGGGGTCCGGACCCGGGTTGTTTTCCATTTTACTTCGATCCTGGGACTGGTCTTCGGAGCCCGGTTCCATATCGGACGATTTCGGCGGTTGCTGTCCCGCTGAAGAAGACTGCTGTTCCGACGATGACGACTGTCCGGGCTGCTGATTCGAACCAGATGAGGAGGGAGGAGTCGAAGGTTTCTCCCGAGTCCTCTGTTCCGGCTGGTTTTGCTGTCCGTGATTCTGTTGCTGCGGTGTCCGTTCAGACTGGTTCTGCTGTTCGCTGTTCTGCTGCTGGGAATCCTGTGATGGCTCCTGCTTGTGGGAAGCGTTCTTCTTCTCCTGTTCCTTGTTCCATTCCAGGAGACGCTGGAGCGCCTGGTCTTCAGCAGCTTTGTCTTTTCGGGGAATCGGAGAAGGATTTTCGGAAGATGCCGAATTCGGCGGCGATTCCTGCTGTTCCGCGGAAGTTCCCGATTGGAGCGGATGATCGGAGGCGGACTCCCCGCTAGTCTCATTTTTCTGAGAAGAAGAATCGGACATCTTGCCGGACTGGGTCCCTGGCTGCTGGGAGGAGCTTTCGTCTTCATCCGGATTGTTCCGGCCGGACTGACTCTGTCCCGGCTGATTTTTTCCTGATTGTCCCGAGTTGTTTCCGGCGGACTGCTGAGGGGATTTTGAACTGTCCGGTTGACCGGCCCCTTTCAGCGGCGGCTGATTCGGATCACTTTGAGCAGGCATGTGTTCCTGCTGGTCAGCATTCTGGGCCGGAGTGGGTTGAGGTTCACTCAGCGGCGTTCCCTGTTCCGGTCGGCGTTCATTGGGGGAATCGGACTGATCCCGCTGTTCAAGAGGCTGTTGCGGCTGATTTTCAGGCGCCGCTTCCTGGATCTTTTCTTGAAGTTGCTGCTCCTGCTGTTGCTCGGTCTGCTTCATTTGTTCTGGAGAAACAGGTGCTGTGACGGTGATTGTGAGTTGTGGTGTCCGGGAGATATTTTTGGAACGCCTGCCAAATGGTTCGAAATTGTCTTCGGCTTCCATCCATAGGGTTAACTGATCCCCAGCCTTCAACACGAACTTGCTCAAATCGAGTCGATAGATCGACTTGAATTCCGCGATCTCCGGAGGCGCGGCAAAAAGTGGAGGAGGAAACGGAAGCAATTCGCCATTCTGTTGCAGCTTCAAAGCGACTCGCCGCAGCAGGAAATCGGGATCCCGGGCGGCGAATGCAATGGGGATTTTCGCATTCGCGGGAAGCTGCAAATCCTTGTCCGGATGAATCAGCGTGATTTCAGGTTTGAGATCCGGGCGAATCTGAATGCGGTTGATGGTGGGGTTGGAATCTTTCTGTTCCCGTTCATTCCTGACCTGGATGTGGTAGTACCGGGCAAACGTGCCGTCTTCGCGAAATTTCAATTGCCACCGGGCGGTCAGCAGATCGTCCTGAACGGTCATCGGATATTCTTCCGCTCCCGGAACGGCGGTCTGCATGTCCGAGCAGTAAAGGGTCGCTTTTTGAATCGGCATATTGGGCCGGGCCCGAACCGTGACGAATGTTCCCTCCCAGGCTTCGATGGTGCTGCCCGGCTGAGTGGTGGGGGCCAATCCGGTATACTGCGGATATTCGTAAGACACTTCGAACACTTCCGCGGAGGGAGGCTGGTTCACACGAATCTGGTACATCTTCGAACGGGCGTCTCCCGCTTCAACAAAATAGCTGACGTCGCTGAGGAGCCCTTTCCCGGAATCTCCGGTGAGCCGTCCCTGAAACCGGGCTGTCTCCTGGTCCGCCAGTTGCATCCGGACCGGTTCATTGACGAACCGGCGGTCGGCGGTCGAAAAACGGAGAGTGACCGTTTGCGGAATCTGCCCCCCCAGTTCAACCGTGACATCGAGTTGTTCCCGGGCCAGAACTTCCGTGTCTCCCGGAGTCACATTCCGAATCTCCGTCCGCGTGGCTGCCGACACCGATGAGACCGGCAGCAGTGCCCGCCAAAGGGTCGTCGACATCTTTTTCGGAGAGAGCAACGTATACAGACAGATCGCGACCACCAGCCCCAGCAGGACGTAAGACGCCCGCATCAGCCACCGACGGTCGACCGCCTCGTCCACATTGGCATGGGAAATTTCATGTGCGGTTCGCTTTTCCAATGCGGAGAGAATCGCCGGCGGAATGTCTCGGCCTGTCTGTCGCAAATTCACCCAGGTGAGGAGGCTCCCTTTCAATTCCGGATGAGCCTGCTCGATCTGCCGGGCGGCATACAGCGCATTCACCGACTGCAACCACGGATAAATGATTTTCCAGCCGACCCACCCCGCTGCCAGCACCGCGACAACAACCCCCAACCCGATTCGCATCCCCTGACTGAAACCATTCGGAATAATCCACTGGTCAAACAGGGCAAAAATCAGCAGGTAACCGCTCAGCAAGCACAACAGAACAACTCCTGCGGAGAGCAGATCAGTCTGATGAATGCCGGTGCGGGTTTTGCGAAGCTGATAGTCGATAAATTCGTCAAAATCGACATAGGGCGTCGATGTCGACTCAGCGGGAGCTTTTTCCGTGACCGCCATGTGTCTTCCCCCACTGAAAATGGAACCAAAACAGTCAAAGAAATCGGTCAAAACCGAATCCTTGCCCCGCTCTCTATCTTAATCGACGAATCCGACCGAGTGAATGTTTCCGATTTTTTGCGGAATGGTTTCTCCGGGAAAGTTTAGATCCATTCACTTGGCGGATGGCAGGGCAGCGGGAAGATGAGATGGGGCTTTCCCCAAGCCGTCTGAAGGATGTCTTTTTGGGGGGTCAGCCGCTTTGCTAGTTCGCAAAGTTTTGCTAGAGTTCGCCATCGGCATTCTCTCCTTTCATAAACAATTCGAGGAGTGCCGGGCCTCGTTGGCTGCAATCTGCGAGTGTCACTTTTTGCGATGAAATCGCCACATACGGGGTGTCAATCAACAGGACCGTAACAAGGCGAGCCAATAGAACACGCTGAATTGAAAAACTTGCATCCGTAGCTCAATTGGATAGAGCATCGGTCTTCGGAACCGAGGGTTGGGGGTTCGAACCCCTCCGGGTGCATTAAAAAACTCGCCAAACACAGGCGGTTTTTTTGATTTAATGACACTCTGCGCGTGTCTTGAATTGTTTTGCCGGCCCGGTCGTTGTTCTTAATTCTGGAGCCGGTCTCCGAACCTCTGAATCTCCAGTTCGTTCTCCTTTTCAAGCTCAACGTTGTCGTTTTCCCCGCTCTGCTCCCACGCCTCTTTCTGAGACTGGATGTCGATTGATTCCGACTGCTTGTTGGTCATCCCGCGGGAAGAAATAATTCGTCCGCCAGGAGCTTGTCCGAATGATCCATCATCGGAAGAGCAATGTTTCTGTCGGGTCGCCGCCAACTGGAAACGAATTTCCCACGCGGCTCGACAAAAACGTTGCTTTCCCATAACGCGGCCAGGCTTCCAGCGAGTTCTTCAATAAGGAATGCCAGAAATGCCGAAACTGACTGTGGAGAATGTGGGCGAATTTGAAGTTGCCAGCGGAAAGCGACTTGTCCTCGCGCTCACGGAAGATGCCGGAATCGATCAGCTTCATGCATGCGGCGGGAATGCCCGCTGTACGACCTGCCGTGTGGAGTTCGTCCAAGGGGAACCCGACAAAATGACTGTCGCGGAAAAGAATTTGCTGGAGACTCGCGAGTTGTCCGGGATTCGACTGAGTTGCCAGATTCAATGCAACAGCGACATGACCATTCGTGCGATTTCGCGTCTGGAAGGGAGCGGCCGTAAAGATTGCGGAGGCCAGCCAACTCCCGAGATCCAGCCCGCACCGGAATGGACCACCAAATAGGAAATCTCAGGCTGTTCTGCCCGCGTTGCCTGAAGTTGATTTAAAAAAACTGACGGACAGGCGGCGGCTTCAACTTCTCGCGCTGCTTCAATTTGGAAGTGCTGATCATCATCACGGTCTATTGCCCCACGATGCCCATTTCGGGACTGGAGGCAGTGGCGTAGAGCTTTTTCGGAATTCGTCCTGCCCGCCAGGCAGCCCGCCCGGCGCGGCAGGCGTCCCGCATTGCCTCGGCCATCAACGCGGGATCTCGAGCTCCCGCAATCCCCGTGTTCAACAACACGCCGTCACACCCCAGTTCCATCGCCATGGCAACGTCGCTGGCCGTGCCGACACCCGCATCAACGATCACCGGATAGTCCGGATCGTTTTCCTTCAGATATTCCAGGCAAATCCGGATGTTATTCGGATTGAGAATGCCCTGGCCGCTTCCGATGGGGCTGCCTGCCGGCATGACCGAAGTGGCTCCCGCCTCTTTCAGCCGGCGAGCCGTGATCGGGTCATCGGTGGTATAACACAAAACCTGAAATCCATCCGCGACCAGCTTTTCAGTCGCTTCCAGCGTGGCAACCGGATCAGGAAGAAGCGTCTTTTTGTCTCCCAGAACTTCCAGCTTCACCCAGCCGGCTCCCGGATGATCCAGTCCGCTGAGAATTTCCCGCCCCAACCGCGCCACGCGGACCGCATCCTCCGCGTTGAAGCAGCCAGCAGTATTCGGCAGGATGGTGTACCGTTTCAGGTCGATGAAATCGAGAATGTTCCGGCCATCCGCATCGATCAACCGTTCACGACGGACGGCCACGGTGATGACCTCCGCTTCGCTGAGTTCCAGGCAGTCCCGCATCTGATCATACGTGGCATATTTTCCGGTTCCGACAATCAACCGCGATCGAAAGAGATGACTTCCCAGGCGGAAGGTCTGGTCAGGATTTTGAGCCTGTTGAGAAGAGGAGGCGGTAACGGCACTGGAGTTCATCGGAATGGAAAACCTTTCAGCACGGGGAAACTCTCAGTGTAACTCCTGGCAGATCAAACCTGAATTGATCCGGAAAAGATCTCTCAAGTGAGTCCATCACTATTCCACATTTCCGCTATTCCACATTTCGCGGCAAGGTCTGCCGAGAATCACGTGGAATTCGTGCTCCGCAGTCATGACTTTTTCCAAGACCAGCCAATTGGGGAGTAAGCAATTTCACGCAGTCAATCGAATTCAGCCTGCGTGCCGGAGAGAACATCGGGCTTTTTCGAGCGCGCCCATCCGGGCCAGAACTGACGTCTGAGGGAGCGAATCACCAGCACAATGCAGCCTGTCACGAGGGTCGTAATCATAGGAATGATTTTCCAGACTTCAGACGGAGCCATGTTCAGGCTGCGGAATTCATGACGCCGGCTTTCCTGTCGATCAAGAACGCTGGAAAGCCGAGGTTTTTTCGGCTGCCACAGCTTTCAAACAGAAGGGACCGGTAATCCCGAGCAAGCTGAAAAAAGCCAATATCAGCGTTAATGTCAGCAAATAACGGGTCATTTTTTCTCTGAGTGAATGGGCGTTATGTAACAAAGTGTCGGGGCTGCTTTTAACGTTGTTGTGCGAAGCCAGCTGAATGAGATGCAAACGGTTTCCCGCGTGGGAGAGCGCAGCCCCATCAGGCGCTGTTGCACTCTCATGCGGGATGAATCCGTTTTCAGGGAAGTCAAAACAGACTCCACAACACTACATCATCGTCTGAATCCGGTCGGAAATGAGGGGGCACTTCCGAATGGAAATCGGAGCTTCGTTCGCCGACGGGAGCTACGGTCGGGAGAATCCGAAGAAATTTCGCGGTCGATCCGGACGATGCGGCCCGCAAACTCAAATTGGCGGAATTCGGGGCCTCTCCGATCCCGTAGACGTCTTTCGATTGTCATCAACGTGGCTCATATGCTCCCCCAGCTCTTCCCATGTGGAAGCTCCGAATTCGGTCGGTTTTCGAGTGTGGGCGGAATTGGAGCCCCGTCATGGTTCGAGGGGGCGGACCACTACTTCTGACAGCGTGCGCAATAAAACGTGCTTCGCTGGGCCTGAACGATTCGCTCGATGGTTCCACGGCCACAACTCGGACAGCGGCTTCCCGCCTTGGCATAAACGCGATGCTGGTTCTGATAAGACCCATCGTGATTCAGTGCATTCCGATATGTGCCATCGCTTAATGTGGAACCCTCGTAACGGATCGCCTCCGTGAGAATTTCTGCGGTGGCTGCGTGCAGACGCCGAATTTTCACTAATGAAAGCGTATTCGCTGGGCGGACGGGATGAATTCCCGCGCGATGCAGAATTTCACTGGCATAAAGGTTGCCGATTCCCGCGACCACTTTCTGATCGAGCAGAGCCACTTTCACCGCCCGTTGCGTCTGACGGAATCGTTCCCGGCATTCTTCCACGGTCATTTCCAGTGCGTCCGGACCGAGTCGGTCCGGCGCGAACATCTCCGCCAGTTGCTCTCTTGAGACGAGCCGCAATGTTCCCAGCCCCCGCTGATCCCAGAACCAGACCGAAGCTCGCTTTCCCATGTACTCGAGGATCCATTGAAAACGAAGATGGTCCCGTGTGGGGGGATCCTGCGTCAGCATCAGGCCGGTCATGCGGGGTTCAATCACAAACGAATGTGAGTTTTCCAGATCGATCACAATTCGCTTGGCCCGCCGTCGAACCCCCGTTACCTGCTGGTTCCGGCAGATTTTCCGAATGGTTTTAAAGTCAGGTTCCATGCAGATCGGTCGGCACCGGCTCTCTCCTGGCGCCACATCCACGAGCACAGCCCCGGTCAGGGCATCACGAATTCCTCGCACCATGGTTTCAACTTCAGGAAGTTCCGGCATTGTGTGTCAGGAAGCAGAGAGCAGTGGGTAAAGATCGGACAAAACGTTATTTGGGGCGTCATCGGAATGGCCGACATGTTCCCTTCTTGTGGAAAAACCAGCAGAACCGGGAGAACGCATTACAGCATTATACCGGCTGTTCTTATTCTTTCGACCGGCAGGAATTGCAACGAAGTTCCCCTGGTCTTTTCGATGAATGTTCTTGACGCTGACCATTCGGAAGACGATTCTATGGATTGTAATCTTCCCGGTACGTGCCCCTGAATTTTCTGGAATCGCATCCGCACCAGGAGCCCATTTGCGGCTTGATGGAGTTTTCTGACATGGCGCTGAAATTCACCACTTCCTCCGGTTCTGGTTCCCGTTCCTCGACATGGAAGAAACTGTGCTTGAATGCGGTGGCGGGAACTGTCCTGATGGCAGGAGCGGGAATTTTGCGGGCGGAAGAGACTGTTTCTCCAGCTCAGACGGAAGTCGATGCCTTTCTGGCGGCGGGGGAATTCGGGGCCGCTGCGGATCGGGCCGCCCAGGAATCGGGAATCACCCGCGATCAGCTCATGGAACGCGTCATCTTTTCCCAGCTGGCTGATGGCGAGACCGCCCAGGCAAAAACGGCGCTGATGCAACTGGCAAATGATCAGGTCCGCGTCAAAGCAGCCAACCGCATGGCCCGCGAACAGATGACCAGTGGAGGGGCAGACTTCACGGAACTGATGTACCTGATCCAGAATATTATCGAAGGCCCCTGGTTCCAGGTGGATGGGGAAGGGGGGGACCTCACTCCCTTCACCAGCGGAATCAAAGTGGATCCGAATGGAATCCTGACGCGAGATTCTCGTGAAGACCGGACCGGCCGGCTGAAAAATGTCGAAAGCAAAGTGCGTGTCGCCGCACTCAACGAAGACATGGCCCAGACATCCACCTTGCGACTGGTCTCGCTGACACGGCTGGAAAAAGAGATTTCCCGACGACTGGCCGATGGAAAGCCGGTCGTGGAATCGATGAAGAACCTCGCGGGACTCTCCCAGATTCAATATGTCTTTGTCTATCCGGAGCAGGGGGAAATCGTTATCGGCGGTCCCGCTGCGGGTTGGCAATATGATGAACGGGGAATGCCGGTTTCGCAGGAAAGCCATCGGCCCTGCCTGCAACTGGACGACCTGGTGACGGTTCTCCGGACATTCAGCCCCGGCGGAAAAGCCGTCTTCGGATGTTCGATCGACCCTCGCCAGGAAAATCTGAAAAAGGTCATGGAATTTGCCGCCCAGTCACAATCAAAAGGCCCACTCTCCCCCGCCGGCGTGAAAAACTGGGCCCATAAAATTGGCACGATCCTGGGCGCACAAGAGATCACCGTCTTCGGCGTCCCCGCCAGCAGCCGTGTGGCCCGCGTAATGGTGGAAGCTGACTACCGGATGAAGTTGATCGGAATCGGAAAGCTCGAAGGGGGGTCGCAGATTCTCGATTACTTTGAATTGCTCGCCCAAAATCCTTCCCTGGCCTCCGGCAGCCTGGACGCTCTCCGCTGGTGGATGACCATGCAATATGAATCCGTCCTCCACTCCGCCGATTTGTCCGCGTTCGAAATTCGGGGCTCGGCAGTGAAATGTCTTTCGGAAAATCAGTTCCTCAGCAGTAATGGCGAACGGGTGGCCACTGGAAAAGCGGAACCGGTCAATCAGCTCTTCGCTGCCAACTTTACCAGCCATTATCAGGATCTGGCTGCAAACGATCCGGTGTTTGCCGACCTGCAAGGCATTTTCGATCTCGCTCTGGTGGCAGCGATTGTTCAACACAATCAGCTCGATCAACGGGCTCACTGGGACCGGGGTGTTTTCGCGATGGATGGACGCTATACCCCGATAACCTATCGGACACCGCAGCAAACCGATTCCGTGGTCAATCACAAAGTCTACAACGGCCAGGACGTCGTTCTGCAGGTGGCGGGAGGAGTCCGGGCCGATCTGGCAGCTGTCGTCAAAGACCCCGCGGTGAATCAGACTTCTCCCCGCGTTGGCGCTGTTGCCCAGAACGCCCGCGCTCCGGAACTCCCGGAAGGTCGCTGGTGGTGGGACGCCCGCTGAGCCGACTGGCAGAGAGTGCCTCATGCCTGTTCCTAATGCGCGGCTCCCATCGTCCCGGCCGGCGGCCAACCAAATTGTGAAAGTCCCCACTTCCGCAAGCCCGCAAAATCGGAACAGCTTCACTTTGTTTCCAGCCGATTTGTTGATCCCCGATTAAGCTGGCTCTTCCGCTTATCCGACATATTCCTGTTGTCAGGCTGCCGTCACCTCTCCTTGACTGGATGGATCCAGCGGGAGATCGGCAGGAATTGCGACAGGTGGATTTATGGATGGATCACCGGGACTCTCCTCACTGTTCGTGGCGGGACTTGTTTTGGGGATGTTCAGCACGGCTTCGGCTCAAACACAGATCGCCGAGCGGCAGCAGCCCATTCATGTGATTGGTTTTGAGGTCGTTTTTCCGGAGACGTCGGACATTGTGGCTTCGGAATTCCGCATCGAAGAACCCACTCCGATTGCCGAGGCCCCTCCTGATGTTCCCCCGGAAATGACACCGGTCATTGAGCCGGTCAGCCATGCGCATCCGCTGCTTCTTCCCCAGGTCATTGCCTGTGACAGCGATGGGCGTTTCAATGGATGTACCGATGCGTATGGCTTCGATCCCTCGGGATACCGTTTTTCCTGGGCACCGGATAAATGGGCCAAGGTCGGCGCAGCAATCCGGACATCGTTCAACTCACAAAACAGCAACAGCATCGGCGGCGGCGGAAATTATTTTACGATCGATAATGCCCGGTTGCTGACCAGCGGCCAGATCACGAAATATATCGGCTATGAGTTGAATTCCGATGTGGCCCTGGCCAGTGGAGCCACCGCTGACAATCTCCGGATGCCCTCTTCGATCAATCTGCTCGATGCGATCGCCAAGTTTGAAACAGGGGGGCTGGTCAATTTCTGGGCGGGACAATTTCTGCCACCGTCCGACCGATCCACAATCGATGGGCCGTTCTTTATCAACGGCTGGGATTTTCCATTTGTCTCCAATTATCCTGCCCTCTTTCAAGGCCGCCAAATTGGAGCCGCATACTGGGGACAGATTGGAGAAGGCCGGTTGAAATGGAGCCTGGGGGCTTTTGATGGAACAGGAGCTTCCCTGCAATCTCCTTATGGACCACCCAGTGTGCCCCCCAATGCGCAGGGAAACATTCAGTTCGATGCCCGCGTGACGTTAAACCTGCTCGATCCGGAACCCGGTTATTATCACCAGAGTTCTTATTATGGAAAAAAAGATATTCTGGCGATCGCATATGCGATCCAGATGCAGAAAAATGCCACGGGAACCGATGCGGATCCACACGACTTTTTCGGGATGAACGTGGACGCCTTATTCGAAAAGAAGCTCGACGATTATGGAGTCTTCACACTGGAAGGGGCGGTCTATTGGTATAATGACCAGAATCTTGCGACCAGCGGGCGCCAAGGGACCAGCGGGTTTGTCTATTGCGGATATCTGCTTCCCTATGTGCTCGACTTGGGCCCTGCCTCGGGACGTTTTCGACCTTATTTCCGATATCAGCAATACGATTATGATTTTCTGGCTGCTGCTGTCGGGCAATATTCCCAGGGAGTGGACGTAGGAACGGAATATGTCCTGAATGGTCCCAATGCCCGGTTGACGGCCGTCTGGAGCCAGCGGGATGTCGTCGCGGGCGGCCGCGTCCAGATTCTCCGGATTGGAGCCCAGGTCGTGTTCTGAGGCCCCGGGCCATGCTGCTTGGGTTTCATTTCAGGAAAGCGCGGGATCTCACGTAATGAAACCGCAGCCGGCCTATGGTGTCTTGACGCGATTCAGCCCTTCGATAACGCCGGGAAGAAAGGCACCGAGATGCCGGGCGGCTTTCTCTGCTTTTTCCCGCAGTGCCCATAATTCTTTCACGCAGCCAGGACGTTTCAACACAGCTCCCACCAGCGCCCCCGCCCGCACGGTTCCTTTGGGACCGAGAAGGGCCAGCACCTCGGGGGGAAGGTCTTCCGACAGGTCATCGCTGATAACGCGGACCGACATGAATTTCGTCCGCCGTTCCTGACAGACCTGGGCCACTCCCAGCGATTCCATATCAACAGCAATGGCCCCGGTCCGCGCCGCCAGGGCGCGTTTGTCTTCCACCAGACGCACGATTTCATTGCTGACCGCCAGCATTCCGACATGCAGTCCCTGCTCGGGGGCCGCCTTCATCTTGAGGTCGATCGCGAATTTTTGCGTGCCGGTGCTGTCGGAAATGCCGTCAGCAACGACGATGTCGCCTGTTTTTAACCCCTCCACCAGCGCTCCCGAAAAGCCTACGGACAGAATCCAGGGGGGATGAAAAGCATCAATCAATGCATTGGTTGCCTGCCGGGATCGGGCCTGCCCGGTCCCCCCCTCCACGACACAGATGCGTGTTTCATCAAGTCGGCAACCACGGAATGTGAATCCATTTCCGGACTGATGCTTGAATGGGACGGTCCGTTTCAGAAACGCTCCCACCTCCAGATGCAGGGCACAGACAATCCCGAGAATCGGCGACGCATCGGCGGCCGCAATATCGGCGGAGGACTGGTCATTATCGTCATTGTGAAACATGACAGGCTCTTTGGGCCTCGTGCGGAGGAAACAATGGATTTGCGACGGATTCTCAAGCGTTCTCGTTGGATGCGGAAGGGGCCGAATCCTCCTCCGTTGTCTGTTGCGAAGCAACAGCGTTGTGATATTCAATCCGTTCCATCAGAACGTCAATTGCGTCCCGCCGTTCAAGAAACTTCGCAAACTTTTCATAGGTTCCGGCATCGAACATTGTATTCACCACCGGAGCAAAAAAGTGCATCGCCTGGGCTCCGATAAAATTCAACGGGCGCGACATTTCCAGCGTGGCCAGTGCGGGAGTCGTCAATCGCCGGCGGACAATTTCCCCAGCCAGACGATCGACCAGCTGAAGTTGTTCTTCGCTGGGCGGACTGAACGGAGATCCGGTCGAAAAAGCGTTATGAAGGTGACGAAACATCTGAGCCAACTCGATTCGAAAGGCAGGAACTCTTTGAAGTGCCGCGAACAAAGCCCTCTTCTGGAGTGGCAATTTCCAGTCCGTGAGCGGGGTTCGACCAGTTTTGTCAGGGGTCGTAAAAGTTCTGAAAAATTCCGTTATGCTTTCCGGGGAGTGATCCGGTCAACCCCGACCCATTTGCGAAGCACTTCCGGAACAACGACGCTGCCGTCGGCCTGCTGATAATTTTCCAGAATCGCAATCAGGGCTCGCGTGCAGGCGATTGCTGTTCCGTTCAGCGTATGAACGTATTGCGTTCCTTTCCGGTCCGGAGCCTTGCTGCGAACACCCAACCGCCGGGACTGATAATCGGTGCAATTGGAGGCGGACGTCACTTCACCATACTCCCCTTCCGTTCCCCGGCCGGGCATCCATGCTTCCAGATCGAACTTGCGGTAGGCTGGGCCTCCCAGATCGCCCGAAGCGATGTTGAGCACCCGGTAGGGGATGCCCAACCCCTGGAAGATCTCTTCTTCAATCCGGACAATCTGCTGATGGATTTCGTCCGATGCGTTCAGATCTCCGGCGGTGAAGGCGAACATTTCCACTTTGGTGAACTGATGAACGCGATAGATTCCACGAACGGCCTTCCCGTGCCCGCCCGCTTCCGTGCGAAAACAATGGGAAATTCCCGCCATCCGAATCGGCAGGTCCGACTCGTTGACGATCTGGTCCCGCAATGATCCCCCCAGCGTGATTTCCGCGGTTGCCACCAGCGACAGATCGGTCTTGTCCACGGAATAAATCTGTGTTTCATTTCCGCGCGGCGAAAACCCGATCCCTTCCAGGACCTCGTCGCGGGCCAGGTCTGGCGTAGTATACAGCGTGAAACCTTCCGCACGGACTTTTTCCACAGCGTACTGAATCAGGGCCAGTTCGAGCAGCACCGCTTCGTTCTTGAGAAAATAGAACCCGGAACCGGCAACTTTGGCTCCCGCTTCGAAGTCGATCAGGTCCAGCTTGGCAGCCAGTTCCACGTGATCGAGTGGCCGAAAATCGAACTTCGGCTTTCGTCCCCATTCCCGTATCGTCACCGATTCCGCTTCCCCGCCGATGGGGGCTTCCGGATGCGTCAGGTTTGGGATGCGTGCCTGTTCGGCCCGTAACTGTGTCTCCACGGTCCGTAAGGAGGCCTCATTCACCGCCACGCTTTCCTTGAGTTGCTTGCCCCGTTCGATCAGCGCCGGACGATCAGCCGCGGCGGCCTTGGGAATTTTCGCCGCCACTTCTTTCTGCTCGTGCCGCAGCAGATCCCCTTCGGTAATCAGGGCGCTGCGGCTGGCACGCAAATCCAGCAACTCTGCCAGCGAAACGGGGACACCCCGGTCGCGGCAGTTCTTTTCAATCAGTTCCGGGTTGTCGCAGATGAATTGAAGATCAAGCATGACGGAAAATCGTGAACAGAGAATGAAGAGTTGAACAGGTTTCCGGAAGATGGAATGACAGTCGATGACAAGAAACCCCGGGAGAGGCTTCCAGGCCGATCATTTCGCAAGTTGATGCCACAGCCACGCACTGGCCAGGATGCCCCGATGATAGGCGTCGAGACTGAAATGTTCGTTTGGACTGTGCAGTTGATCGGTGTTCTGCCCCCAGCCCAGGAGCAGCGTATCAATTCCAAGAAGACGTTTGAATGTGGAAACGACCGGAATCGAACCCCCTTCCCGGATCATGACCGGCTCTTTTCCGAACCCCTTTTCCACGGCAATGCGGGCCGCTTCCATGTAGGGACTGTTCAAGTCGCACACGACAGCTTCGCATCCGTGCCAGCGTTTGAACTGCAAGGTCACTCCCGGAGGACAGTTCTCCTGGAGAAATTTTTCCATCTGGTCCAGCAGAACATCCGCTGGCTGATTCGGAACGAGGCGAAACGACAATTTGGCGCTGGCCTGCGCCGGTACGATCGTTTTCGGGCCTTCGCCGAGATATCCCCCGACAATGCCGTTAACATCGCATGTTGGTCGTGCCCAGCGGCGTTCCAGCGTGGTAAAACCGGCTTCTCCGGCAACTGCGGAAACTCCCGTTTCCTGCAAGTATCCTGCTTCATCGAAGGGAAGGGCCGCGAACGATTTCCGTTCGTCATCGGTCAGCGGAACGACGGCATCATAAAATCCGGGAATCTGAATGCGCCCCTGTTCGTCCTGAAGTTTTGCGATCAGACGGCACAAAGCGTTGACCGGATTCGTGATCGAACCGCCGAAGACTCCGCTGTGTAAATCCTGCCGGGGCCCTTTCACCGTCACTTCACAGGCCATGATTCCCCGCAGACCATAAGTGATGGCGGGGAGACCCGGTCCGTACTGGGAAGTATCGCTGATGACGGCCACGTCCGCGGCACAGCGCTGAGGATTCTTTTCAATGAACTGGTCGAGGTGATTGCTGCCGACTTCCTCTTCTCCTTCAATCAGCAATTTGACATTCACGGGAAGTTCATCCGCGACTTTCAGCCAGGCGGCCACCGATTGCACGTGGGTCAACATCTGGCCTTTGTCGTCGGTCGCTCCCCGGGCAAAGATATTTCCATCGCGGATCGTCGGTTCAAACGGAGGGGAGATCCACTGGTCAAGCGGGTCGGGGGGCTGGACGTCGTAATGCCCATAGATCAATACTGTCGGAGCACCCGGCTTTTTCGTCCATTCAGCGAAGACGATGGGATGCCCCGGCGTCTGCACCAGTTCGGCCGCGCATCCGCATTCCGAAAGTTTCTGGCGCACAAATTCTGCCGCGCACGCGACATCCTCCCGATGCCGGGAATCCGCGCTGACGCTGGGAATCCTTAGTAACTCCACCAAATCCTGGACGTGTTCATCAACATGCTCGCGGAGATATGTTTCAACAGCCTGGATCGGCTCAGCCATGTTCAAAATGTCCCGGTCCTGTTTTCTGAAAATCCCTGAATGGTTAATGGTTGCTGATTCGCAGAATAACAATTCTGGCGGGGATGCGGATAGAGGGGAAGGGATGAAGAATGACGGATGAATTTTTTCCGATCTCCTCCCCCTCGTCTCTCATGTGGGCTTTTGGCAACATGTCGATTCTCTCGCCGGAATCTTCGGAAAAAAGCAGCGAAAACCCGCACGTTGTATTGCTGGCCAAACGATCTGGATGAATGATGCTGGAGCGAACGTTGGTGAATGAACTGCCATTCATCTGTTCGTCAAGAGCATTGCACTCCCTGCAAGACCATCGTCCAAAGCTGCATGATGGCCCTGGCATTCCCGCTGATTTCCGTCATTATTCCGGCCTATAACCGCGAACGTCACTTGTCTCAATGCCTGGAGAGCGTGCTGGCGCAGACCTGGACTCGCCTGGAAGCAATCGTTGTGGACGACGGCTCCACGGATGGGACACGGGAACTTGTTGCCTGTTTTCAGTCGCGGGACGAACGGATCCGTTACATCTCCAAACCAAACGGCGGGGTTTCCTCGGCCCGGAATGTCGGGATTCAGGCGGCCCACGGCGATTGGATCGCATTCCTGGATTCCGATGATGCCTGGTTGCCATGGAAGCTGGAAGCCCAGGCCGCCGGCTTGAATGCTCTTCCGGACGTCGGGATGATCTGGACGGACATGGCGGCCATCAATGAACAGGGAACGCAACTCTTCGAGCGTTACCTGCGGCGGATGTACGGCTCTTATCAGAAACAGTCCGAGCCGCTCTTTGGCCGTTTTGTGGATCTGGACCTCCCTTCCCTGAAACCATTTTCCCGGGACCGCCTACGGATCGGACACGGCGAGATCTATCCGCAGATGTTGCGCGGAAATCTTGTCCATACATCGACCGTCCTGATTCGAAAAGACCGGGCTCTGCAAACCGGCTTATTTGATGAAAGTTATCGCCGTGCCGGTGAAGACTTCGGCTTCCATTTGCGGACCTGCCGTCTCGGGCCGGTGGCGCTGCTCGACGAACCTTCGATACTCTATCGCATCGGTGCGGACGACCAACTGACGCATCGCCGTTTTCAAGTCAGTCTCGCGGAAGCCTTTCTGCGGACCATTACCGAAGAAGTCCAGTCTCAGAAGGGAAATGTCCCGCTCACCCGAAAACAGCTCCACGCTGTTTTTTCCGAAGCCCATTGCTGGTTGGGAACGGAACTGCTTTCCCAGGGCCACTGGCGAAGTGCTCTGCCGCATCTGCTGGAGTCGTTGCAATATGAACAGACCAATCTGGCAGCATGGCGGCAACTGGGACGCATGGTCCTGCCCAATCCCGTTCGAAAGGCTATCAAGCGGGTCCTGTTGGGAAAAACGAATCCATTTCCCGCAACCGGCAGAGAATTACCCGTTACGCCCTGCCCCAAAAAATTCCTGACGGTTGGACTCGGAAAGCAGGGGAGCCTGGAGTCGTCGTAAATCCCCCACGTCCTTGAACAGCAGGTCTCCGTTCCCCAGCAGGCGTTCCGAGCCGTTTTCTCCAAACAGCAATCGCGACTCCAGGGCTTTCCCCATTTTCAGCCCCACCCGGGCCGGCATATTGGAATCGAGTGCCCCCTTGATTGTCTCCCGCCGGGCTTCCTGGGTGGCAATGATCAGATGAATGCCCGCGGCGCGCGCTTTGGATCCCAGTCGGCAAATCTGATCCTCAATCGCCTGCCGCTGTGTTTTATCCCGGCTGATGAGATCCCGGTATTCATCACAGAGACAGACAATCCGTGGCAGGATCACGTTTTCCCGGGAAACGACATCCGTGAACGAATCTGCTCCATTAAACAACCGGTAACGGCGATCCATTTCCTCAGCCAGTTCCATCAGCACCTGCGCGGCATCCTGTTCGTCCGGAAAGACGAGTGGTTTCCATAAATACGGGGACTGCTGCAAGGCATGAAACGCATTTCGTTTCGGATCGATGACCAGGAACCGGAGCGTGTCGGGGGTGTTCGCAGCGATCAGTCCCGCCACGGCCAGCCGTAACCATTCGCTTTTTCCGCTGCCGGTCGTCCCCACAACCAGAAGATGCGCGTGTTCCGGACGGGAGAGATCAGCCCGCTGCAACGTCCCGGACAGGTCAATCCCGATGGGAACGAGTGAGCTTCCCGCCTTGTCGGAATGGCCGTTCAATTGATCGCGGACCTGGTCAAACGTAATGGTCTGCCGATCCGGCCGCTGAACGTCGACCACGAGTTGGCCCTGTTCCATCTGCACAAACGGTTCCGCCCGCAGTTTGAGTCGGAGCTGCAACTCGGGAACCAGTTTTTTGGCGGCGGCCACTTTCGCTTTGGGCCCCAGATGAATCGGGAACCGGAGGAACGTGGGACCGGCGACCACTGGTTCTTGAATGGAGACGGGAATTCCATACTCAGCAAAGGTCCGCACCAGCCCGTCTCCGAGCGCCCGGTGTTCAGCGGTGGGAACAGTTGTGAAATTTGCGGAACGAGATGGAGCGGTTGCTGCTTCGTTCACATGAAGAGCATTGACGGAACGCGAAGGCGTGCCGTTGGGGGAATCATTCAAAACCCCTGCCAGGTGGCCGATCAAATTCAGCAGACGCGCGCGGGCTTCAACGAGTTCCGGACCGGAAAACAGATGTTCTTTTCGTTCCGGCAGAAAACTGACGACGGCCAGCGCCGCGGATTCACCACTCTCCGATTGTCCGGACAGCGGGGACAGCAGCAGATGATACAGGCAGGCTTGTCCCAGATCGACTTCCGGAACTGTTTGTCCCAGTTTGAATTCAATGGCACACCAGGCGCCCGTTTTTTTCAGGCGCACGACCGCATCTGCCAGGCCGACCAGTTCCACCGGAGCGGACCAGCCCGGTTCGTGAAGCTGGCATCGGAGCGGTTCTTCGGTCGTCATCAGGTTCGCAAGCGTTTCCCAGGGCGGGGCGATCCGCCCGCGCTCCGCAGCCCGGCGCGGACGAAGCTCCCAGCTCAATTCGGCCAGCCACTGGCAGGCCGCCTGCATGGCCTGCCAGTACGCCCGGACTTGTGGACCGCATTCCTGTAAATTGGCCTGAGCCTGCGTCAGTTGTGGACCAACGACCCGGTGATAGGCGGTTTCCACCAGATGCTGCTTCCAGACATCGAGATTCTCGTCCAGATCCAGCAAGGACCGCAATGGACTGGACGCTGCGTTGTCGGTTTGCACGAGTTGCCCGATTCCATCATGGAACCATCGGCCCAGCTGCGCTGTGGATGGCAGCCCTGGTCCCGCGGCAGACTGTCCTCCCGCTGCATGAAACAGCGCCTGTCGAACCTGGCTGACGGTCATGGTGACGGGCACGGGCATGGCCTGACTCCTGAAAAGAATGTTTATTCCGCAAGATGCTCGGCGGTCCGGCGAAAAATTGTGTTCGCGGGATTACCAAGGACGCCGAACTGGTCCGGGTATTTTCGTGCCAAAGCAATTATTTCCGCTGTGGCCCGCCCCAGTTGTCCAGCAGCCTCCTCGATCGACAGGACCGGTTCCCGGTACAGCAGGCTGCTCAATTCTTCGCGGACGAGTGCCAGCGGATCCCCCGCAACTTCCGGTTGCGACATTCCTCCGAGAACTTCATCGGCCAATTCACTCAGCACGCGGGGAAGATGGGTTTTCAGCCATTCTCCCACGGTGGCTGGCGCAATGGTCTCCCCGCCCGTGGAAAGGTCTCCGGCTTTGGCGTTGGAGAGAAGATTTCGCAACGCATCCAGTGTCGCGAGTGCCTGAAGACTGGGAAAGACCGTGACCGCCTGCTGTTCTTCCAGTTCCTGGAGATATTTCCGAGCCGCCTTGGCACCTTTGGAGAGAGGAACCCGATCATCACGAATCAGGACCAGCCGCTGGAGTTTCCGGAGCCCCAGTTGCGATTTCAGTCTTCGGAGCCGATTCGCGAGACTGGTCATGTTGGACTGGGTGCAAATGCTCAACCCCAGCCGTCCGCGGCGCGTCTCAAAAATCAGGGAAACATCCGGAAGTGCCTGATCGTGGACAATCTGCGTTGACGGCGAAAGCAGGTCGACCACCAGCGGCAGACCGTGCTGAATCAGTTCCTCCGTCCGATCCGGAGTATTTGTCTGCAAGTTTTCTTCAACGTCCTTGTCCAGCTGATCCTGAAGAAAACCGGCGTAACGTTCTTCTGGATGTGCAGGTTGTGGATCGTGCATTGGAGTGACTTCGTCCGGCCTGTCGAAGCGTTCGGCACACAAGTTCAGCAACCGGCGGGGGGTGACGGCATTCACATGCAGCAGCGATTCAAATTCCACTTCCTCCAGCGGCCAGCAGGAAGGACTCTCCCCCGAGGGGGAAGAGATTCCGGCAGCATCCAGCCGCGCGGCGATCAGTTGCCGCGACTGGTCCCGATTGAGAAGTTGCAGAGAATATTGCCCTCCGGAAACCATGCGGTCATAGTCCGCTCCGCGGACATGTGTCTTCAACTCGGTTGCAAAGGATGACTGCATACATGAAACCAGCAGGACGTTTTTCGTCTGGTCATGCAGCACACCGACAGCCTGTCCAAAAACAAACAGTCCTTCGGCGTCTCCTGGCCGGGACTGCAATGCTTCCACCTGGTCGAAGCTCAATAGAATCGGCAGATCGGGCCCCGTCAACTGGCAGAGCATCAACACGACCTGCCGGGCATGTTCTTCGAGTTCTTCCTCTGTTCCATCTTCCCGGCTGAGTTCCATCCGGTCCAGAACCGAATCGGGAAGTGATGTTCCCGACAACCAGGCTCGGAGTTCCCGACGAAAACGTCCAAATGCCAGGTGGCGGAACGCAACCGCCAGATTGTGATCCAGGTGCATTGCCTGGGCGATCTGTTCGATCAGATCGGACAAGCCTTGCGGATCTTCATCCAGCATATACTCATACCAGGGTTCGAGATCCCATTCCGCCGGGCGAATGGCTGCCAGGCGATGAAAGAGAATTCGATCGATCTGTGAGCGTCCGTGATCCAGGGGACGAAACCAGTCTTCGACAATGGTGCGGCGAAGCGATCTCCATAACATTCGCGGACTGGTCTGCAACCGGCACCAGACGAACAGCGATTCCGGCCGGTCCGTTGCAATGGGAGCCTGCGGCGCCAGACGGGACCGCAGCCGTCCCAGAAGATGAGTCTTGCCGCTTCCCGCTTCTCCATGAATCAGCACCGCCGAGGAGCGCTTTCCCGTACGCACGTCATCGAGTCCCCGCAGGCAGGCATCAAATGTCGTGTTGTGAATTTCGCTGAGATCCGTGGGAGCCGACGTCCAGGGACTGGCGACAATCGCGTCGCGAAAAGGATTCACTGTTCTTACTCCTTTTGAACATGTCGGGAACGTGTTTTTGAAAGACCTGCCCGGGAAGGCTTGTCAATTGAACGTCCTCAGTGATGAAGACGCAACGCCATGCCGACGTAATAGGTCCCCCGTCCGTCATGAATCAGATCGGCCAGCGTTCCGGGAGAGAGACTGGCCGGGTAGTCGTGCCGATGCAATGTCAGTTGTTCCCGTTCGGCCAGATCAAGAATGGCCCGGTCAAACACGGTTTTCTCCAGCCCGGCCACTCGCCGTAATTCCGCTGTTCCCACCAGGGCCCCGCGAACTGCTGCCGGTTCCAACTTTTTCAACAACTCAATCAGATCAACAGGTGGAACTGTTGTGGAGGATGGGGAATTTGCCGGCGGAGATTCGGGCTCCGGGCTTGGAGCAGACATGGCCGAGAACGAAATCCCGGCCGCTTCGCTCATTTCGATAATGCTGCGGCGAACGTCGGGAGCGGGCACGCCCGCACCAAGCAGAACTTCCACAATATTTGCCAGCTGTCGCCCCACGTCTTTCAGATAGGCGGCCGGCGCGGGAGGAGCGATTCCCAGCAGTTCTTTTTTGATTTTTCCCGCGGGAGGATGCCGCCAGAGCTGCTTCTTCACGATCATCGCTGCGATGATCGGTTCGACCTGTTCGGGAGAAAACCCCTTGAGCAGTTTCACCAGCGATGCCGGTGCTTGCGGTCCCTTCTTCCGCACCGTTTCCAACAGGGTTTGCCGGCCGAATTCCCGCTGGTCGTGATTCCAGAAACGAGGGGGGCCTTTGCTTGTCGCGGGGGGAAATTCAAATAACTCCCTGGCCCGCACAGCTTCATCCAGGATCGGTTGAATCTCCGAAACCTGGAGTTTAAATGGAGAAGAAAGCTGTTTGAGCAGGTCTCTTGCCGAGAGTGGTTTTTCCAGTTGCGTGATTCCGGTCATGACTGCGGCGTTCACAATCGCCGTCATGTTCCGGTCCCAATAGCGCGGTTTCCCCTTGGCTGTTTTGGCAGGGTAGGAAAACAGTTCTCCGCGCGTGACGGCCTGATCCAGCAGTTCCGTGGCAACTTTGGCGGAGAGCCGGTCAGGAGGATCGACACTCTTGATCAGCGTCGCCACAGGGATGGGTTCGTTGGCCAGACGAACAGCGGACATCAATTTTTCAATTGCGTTCGGACTGGGTGGGGTTTGCGGTTGAGCTTTCTTCGCCATAAATCTGCCCGATCTGGATTATCGTCGCGGTTTCCCCTTGCGATCTTTGGAAAATTTCCGCATGGTGGACTGGCCTTCGGTGCTGTTTTTCGCCTGGTCGGCAGCTTCCCGGATTTTATCCCACCAGCCGGGGGCCTTGATCGTTTTCGCCGGTGTGGCATCGCCAGTTTTTTTCGCCACAGCCACGTTGCCCCCCCCTTCTTCAGCCTGGGCTTCCGCGAGTGCCAGTTGATGCGTTGCCAGGCTCTTCTTGAGCAACAGCCGCTCGCATACCCCCCACAGGCTGGAGGCAATGAAATACAGGCACAGCCCTGCCGGGACGCGATAGAATGCAAAGCCGATGAAGATCATCATGAAATTCATCATCTTATACTGCATCGCCTGTTCTTCCGATGTGGGAGGCGGCGTGAACATCTTCTGTTGCACCACGAAGAGCGCCACGGTAATGAACGGCAGCAGATTGAATTCCGTCCAGCCAAAATACGGAATGGTGAACGGAAGATGTGCCAGCCGATCCGGGGCAGCCAGGTTATCGATCCACAGAAACTGGGACAACCGCAAATCGATGGCGTGATACAGCGAGTTATACAACCCCAGGAAAATGGGCAGCTGGATCAGCGCCGGCAGACACCCCATCATCGGATGATAATTGTGCTTCTTCTGAAACTCCCGATAATGCCGCGCAAACTCTTCCGGCTGATTCTTATATTTTTCCTGGATCTCCTTCATCTTCGGAGCCAGAATCTTCATCTTTTCCGATTCGATGGCCTGCTTGCGGGAGACGGGAATCATCGCTCCCCGCACCACCACGGTGAGAAGGATAATCGCCAGGGCATAAGGAAGTCCCAGAGAAGAATGGAAGAACCCCAGAATCAGCAGCATGATCTTCGCCACCGGCGCAAACCAGCCTAACTGAATCACTTCCTCCGCATTTAATTGATTCATCAGTGACGGTCGTTTGGGACCGAAGAAAACCTGATATTCATTGCTGACGGTCTTCCCCGCGGGAATCTTGAGTTCAGGGGATTCCATCACGACAGACAGGTTGCTGCGATCGGGCTTCTGGCGATTCAGCGTCAGCAATTCCGGCCGCGTGATGGCAATCAGGGACGCGGGATTTCCATTCGCGTCCGGTTTGCCCAACTGATCCCCTTTCGGAAAGATCAGCGCGGCAAAGTACTGGTCGTCAATCCCCACATAATGCAGCGGAGCCCGCCAGTCTTTCAGCGGCACGTCCTCTTTCTGGGATTTGTCGTACTGCTTGACAAGGGCGCTTGCCAGCAGGTTTGTCGCTGAGATTTTGTCCGCGTTGCGGGCGTTCTCCAGCGCACCGAGCTTGATCTCTCGAAAGACCCGCGTGTTGTCCGCATTTTCCAGTGGAACGCCAACCGGTCCCTGAATCAGATATTTCGTTGTCAACGGCTGGTCACTCTGGTTTTTCAATTCGAGAATAACATCGACCAGATATCCGTCCGCTTTTTCGTCCCGTTGAGCGGGATCCACTTTCGACACGCGATATGTTTTCAGAAAGACCATCTTTCCCGACGGACTGGGATAACTGAATGTGATGCTGTCCGCATCCTGTTTTTCGATCTTCCAGTTGACGTTTGCCAGGGATTGATCGTGTTTCTGCAATTGCTCATCGAATTGCGGCATTGACGTGTCAAACGTCTGCGGCAAGGGGCCTGTTCCAATATTCCGGATGAAGTCGTTGCCGACCACTTTCAGCTGGGCTTTTCGATCGTCAGTCGTATAGCGGGGATCGGTCAACTCGACGGACTTGATACTCGCGCCACGGGTATCGAGTTCCACCTGAATGAGATATCCCCCCGGGAATCCGGCTTCCCCCAGGACCACGGTCTTTGCGGGAAACTCCGGAAGTTTTTCCAGAGGATCCGTTTCGGACGCGGATGCCTCGGGAGCCTTGGATTCGTTTTTACGCGCGCCCTTGCCGGGGCCGTCATCGCCGGAAGCGTCATCGGCCTGCTGTTTTTTGTGGACGGCAAGGTCGGCGGCAGCCTGCGGGTTTTTGTTCACCGGCTTCTTCGCTGGAAACATTCCCGGAAACAGGATGGGAGCAACATTCATCCAGACGAGAAACAGCGTGACCGCTACCAGGGCGGAGAGCAAATGACGACGTTGATCCATCCACGTACCGACGACCTCCCTGCGGAGCCGTCCCTTTCCAGTTCAATAAATGATTCCAGATTTCATCCCGGAGGAATGAGGACCATCCTCCCGGACGGATCTCCGCTGTTAAATGGAACAGACGCGAAGCGGGTGCCGCTGACGATCTGGTCCCAATCGGGCCGTCCGCAATCAGGACCATTTGAGCTCCGGAGGATCGACTGTCATGTACAAACTTCGACCGTCTTGTCCTCAAATATTCCACACCATAACAGATGCCCCACTAGGACAGCCGAATGAGCCGGATCCCGGAAGCGTAATCACTCTCCCGCAGTCAGTGCGGATTGTACGCTTTCCCGCCGTGGCCACAACAAACGGCCCCTCATCAACCGCCCACAACCCATAGAAATTCCCGGATTTCCGGAAATTTTGCCCCTTTTGAAACAATGGGCGATGCGAAAATAAGGATCCAGGGAAGAAATACGGCTCTCCCGATTGAGAAACAGATCAACAATCGCGGGATCCAACGGGTCAAGCAAACTGCTCTAACGGCCGTCGCGGAGCCGGTCACCCAGGAAGTTGTCCAACTCGGGGATCTGGTAGATTTTGGCGATTGTCTTTTCGAAATCGTATTCAACCCGGCGAAACTGCACCGATTTCTCACCGAGGATGACATAGGAGGAACGGGAATCCCCATCGCGGGGCTGGCCGACCGAACCGACGTTGACCAGCACCTTCCCATCTCCCAGATCGACTCGATAACCGAGTTCTTCTGGAGTCTGAAAATTATAATCTTCGGAAAAGATTCCGGGGATATGCGTATGTCCCTGGAAGCAATAACGGTCCACCAGACCGAAAATCCGTTCCATTTTCCGCTGATTGTAGACGTCTTCCGGGAAGACATATTCATTGAGCGGATTGCGGGCTGAGCCATGCACAAAGAGAAATTTCTCTTCCCGCCGCATCCGGGGAAGTTCACCCAGAAATTCCCAGCGGCGCTCGTTGCTGGATGAATCGCCCGATTCCAGCATCTGCCGAGTCCAGAAAATGGCCCGTTCCGCGCCGGCATTGAATCCTTCGGGATCGAACAGCGCCGCCTGATCGTGGTTTCCCAGGATGGTCACTTCGCTGCGGTGCATGATCAGATCAATGCATTCGCGAGGATTTGGGCCATACCCGATGATATCGCCCAGGCAGTAGATCTGCGTGATCTCCTGTTTATCGATGTCCGCCAGCACTGCTTCCAGAGCTTCCAGATTGCCATGGATATCGCTGATAATTGCTCGCAACTGACGCTCTTCTCTGACGTTATCTGCCGGGACACCATGTCGGCATCACCGAAAAGGAAGACTGTTTTTTAGTGTAGGCCACAATATGAATCAGGGTCAAGGTATGCAGCGAATGCGTCCAGTTGGTGAAAATTCCGATCGACGCTCAAAACCGTCTTCCCGTCTGATCACCCTGCCTGGATGTGTTCTTGCCACCTTTTATCGCAAGTCCAGCGGATCGACATCAATTGTCAGTTCGACATCCGATCTGATATCGAATCGGGACGACGTTTCCCGCCAGAGTTGGTGGAGTCTCCCGTGGGTTTCCGCTGTCAACTGCAAATGGTATCGAAAAAACTTCCGCAGGCGGGTCATTAACGCTGGGGCTGGACCGAGAATTCGAACGGGGAGATCCTGCTGGGCCGTTGTGTCCCGCAAAATCGCTGCAATTCGTCGGGATTCTTCCTGAACGGTGGCTTCCGTCTGTGAACGGAAAATGATGCGGGCCATCGCGGAATAGGGGGGGGCGTTCAGTTGCCGGCGATGCTGTAATTCGTATTTCGCAAAACTGTCATAATCATGACGGGAAGCAAATTGAATGACCGGTTCATCCGGCTGCATCGTCTGCACAAGGACCCGGCCTTCCCGGTTTCCGCGCCCCGTTCGTCCAGCCACTTGTGAAATCAGCTGAAACGTCCGTTCAGATGATCGCATATCCGGCTGGTGCAACAGCGTATCGGCATCAATAACGCCAACCAGTGTGACATTGGGGAAATCGAGCCCTTTGGCGATCATCTGCGTTCCCAGGAGAAGATCAATTTTCTGTTCGCGAAAGGCTTCCAGGGCCACGTCATGGCTTCCGGGCGTTTTCATCGAATCGCTGTCCATGCGAAGGATCCGTGCATCCGGGAACTTGTTTTTGACTTCTGCTTCCAGACGCTGCGTGCCGCTTCCCAGGAATCGCAGGCCGGGTTGACCGCATTTGGGGCAACGTTCCGGCGGAGGCATGGAGAATTCACAGCTGTGACACAGCAGTTTTCCCGCTTCTTTGTGCCAGGTGAGAGAGACATCGCAGTCGGGGCAACGGATCCCGGTACATCGGGGGCACCACATGACTGGGGAATATCCCCGTAAATTCAGAAAGAGAATCACCTGTCCGGCATCATCCAGGGCGTGATGGATTGCCTGTCCCAGTGCCCGGCCAATGGAATGCCGCTTCGCAATGAACGGATCGTTCCGGGTGTCGACGAGACTCACGCGAGGAAGCGGGCGGGATTCTACCCGTTGTTTCAGAGTGAGAAGAACGTCCGGGCCGGTCTGTGTCCGTAACAGAGATTCCAGCGTGGGGGTCGCGGATCCCAGGATCAAGGGGATCTGATGTCTCCGTGCCCGTTCGCGGGCCACTTCGCGGGCATGATATCTTGGAGTGGAATGCTGTTTGAATGTCGTCTCATGTTCCTCATCAATGATAATGAGTCCCAGATGGGGTAAGGGGGCAAAGATCGCGCTCCGCGCTCCGACCACCACCTGCACATGCCCTTCCGCGATCTGTTGCCAATGCCAATGCCGCTCAGCGTCGGACAGGTGGCTGTGCAGGACCGCCACGGAATCAAACCGGGCTCGAAATCGCCGGATCGTCTGCGGGGTCAGGCTAATTTCCGGAACAAGGACAATTGCCTGCCGGCCATAACTGACCACTTCACGAATCGCCTGAATATAAACTTCCGTCTTTCCGCTGCCGGTGACTCCCTTCAACAGAAATGTCTCATGCTGCTGTGTACGAAGGGAAGTGAGAATTCGTTCCAGGCAGGCTTTCTGTTCCACATTGAGAACCAGATCCACCTGTCTGGCCACGGGAACGACTTCCGCTTCCGTCACTTGGCTGCGAATTTTCAATGGGATCAAAATCCCTTTCTTCCGTAACGTATCAATGGGGGATGTCCCGCATCCGGCCAGACGGGTCAGTTCATCCACCGAAACCGGTTCCGGTCGTTCCCGGAGGACGTTCACAATCGCCTGCTGTTTGGCGGAAAGTTTCTGGTGGGCAGGATCAAAATCGGACGCCAGATGAAAACTCAGGATTTCCCGGGTTCCCGCCAGTTTCTTGACTCCGGCCGGAATCACCATTTCCAGCACCTGGCCCCAACTGCACAGGTAGTGTTCGCTGATCCAGCGAGTCAGGTCGAGCATCGCGGAAGACAATAACGGGTCGCGATCCACAATTTCGCGCAGTGATTTCAATCGTGATCGCTCGGGAGGATCATGGCTGACGCGGACGCAATAACCGAGTATCAATTGGTCCCCTCGACCGAATGGGACCCGGACCCGTTGCCCGGCCGCTGCAATGTCACGAAGTGAATCGGGGACCCAGTACTGATAAATCGAATCGAGAGGCCGGTTGAAGACAATTTGCGCGACAAGCCGATCCTGCTCCGCGGCAATCTCCCAGGGTTCAGGCTCCGGAGGCAGGTCAAACAGGGCGGGTTGGCGAATTCGGGAAGGAATTGTCAGTTCCTTATCATGGGATTTTGGGTTTCACTCATCTCAGCGTAACGAACCCCTTCCCATTCAGCAAAAACAAATGGTCCTCAAAACGAATCGCCGGAATCTCTGTCCTGTTCCCGTTTGAGTTCGATCCGATGGAAAATTTTACAAGTCCTGGTTCGGCAGAAAGTGCGCCCCCCTGATTGATCTTGTTGGACGGGAAGGATTTCCGTAGGTTTCCGCTGGGATTTCCCTCTCCGGGATTCCGATCTCATCTCGTGATGGACGGGGCCGGTCTGCCCTTGTTTAGATTTGAATTTTCCCGGTTTTCCACAATTTTGGCCAAAGCGGCCGGATTGTCCGGAAGTCGGTTCGCCAAGTGGTTCGCACTGCTGATCCTGCAATTCATCCGGGAGCTGTCCGCTTTCCGCATCTTTTCATTGTCTTCATTCGGTTTTTGACTTCCTCCCGTCCCGGACTGTCCGGAAAAGTGATCGCCATGGCCCGATGGGCACGACATTCCGTTGTGCTGCTGCTGACGCTCAGCATGGGGTGCGTCACAGTCCCATCGTCCTGGAAATTCCCTTCCCCCTTCCGGAATCATCCTCCGGCGGACTCCGGGAAAGAACAGCGGGCCAGCACGCATGAGACGGCGGAGGAAACCGAAGAGCACCCCCCGTTCATTGCTTCCGCGGATGCAGAGACACCTCCGGAATCGTCCACGGGTTCCTCGGCGACGGCCATTTTGAAACATGACCCCGCCACCCGGATGTTGATCGAAGCGGAACTGCGTGATGCCTCTCCCACCGAACGGGCTGAATGGATCGCCTTTCTGGGGACTGTGGAGACCGCGGAAGTCGCGGGTCTGTTGAAAGAACGGCGGATGGCGGAGCATCGGGAATCCGAACAACTCGCCACCGGAGAGAAAAAACGGACTGCTGAACAGGACATTCTGCCCGCAGCTCATTCTCTGTCGGTCGAGTCAACAAAACATATGGATGCCGAAAATCGAACTGGGGAAGGCTCTGCCACGGAAACGCCGGTGTCGTCTGAATCCCCAAACGAAAAGTCTGCCCAAAATTCAGGCCCGCTGTCGGCGGGATCGGCCTGGCAGAAAAAATTTCGGTCCCTGACCGACCCAAACCGCCTGTGGCTGCATGACAACAAGGAAAACGAAACCACGCCGGAATCAACATCCGATTCTTCCAAGCTCAACCAGGCCGGGCATCTCCTGTCAGGAGCTTCTCATCAGGAGGTTGCCGCCGTTGCGGCTGCCAATCGCCCCGCTCAGGCAGCAGATTCCGCGACATCGTCCCCTGTTCCCGCCGCACAGACTGCTGCTTTGGAAACCCGGATCACTCCTGGATCGGCGCTCTGGGAAGACGAAATGGCCAAACTGATTTCGTTGCTGGAAGCGGAAGCCTCGTCCACACCGCTCGCCATGGATGCTTCCCAACAGGCCGATCTTCGCAAGCAGGTCGGATTGCGAATGCTGTATCTGATCGCGAATGAACCTCAGAAATCGTTGCAGGCGATTCCCGGTCTTCCGCCAGACGAGCAGGAATATTGGACGTCACTGTTCCTGGGACTCTCACAATACCTGGACCAGACCGGAGCCAACGATCCGGCGGACCGGGCAACGCAAACCATCGCCCAGTTGCGAACAGCGGCCTATCACTTACAGCAGTCGGCCAATCTGCGGTTGCGAAATCTGACGTTCTGCCAGCAGATTAACGGGTTCGGAAATTATGAAAGCTTTCCCGCCGACCAGTTCCGTCCAGGGCAGACCGTTCTGATTTATGCCGAGATTCGTAACTTTAAAAGCACTCCGCTGGAGGACGGCCATTTTCTGACCCGGATCCGTTCGACCGTGGAAATCTATTCCCTCAATGACGGACAACGACTGGTGGATCGCAACTCTTATGATCCCACCGAAGACCGCAGTCGCACTCTCCGGACAGACTACTATCATAGTTACCGGATCGATTTGCCCGCCAATCTCGTCCCCGGTCCTCACCTGGTGAAACTGATTCTCCAGGATGAACTCACCGGAAAACAGGCGACGGAATCCATTCAGTTTATTGTCACGGAATAATTGCCGCCGAATCATTTCCGGTCGTGCCATTCCCTCTCTGCCCATAGGTGTTCTTTTATGAAGTTCCAATACTGTCTTCCCTGCATGGCCGCGGTGATGTTTGTGACGGGGGGAATGATCGCGGGGGGGGCCGAGGGACAACGGGTCCTCGAATGGGTTCAGGAAAGCAGCCTGGACGCGCCTGAAGCACGCCAGGCGGTAGCTGCGGACGGAGCCTATGTTTATGCGATCGACAATCGTGTCATCGCCAAGTACGACCGGGCCACCGGCCATCGGCTGGTCGTCAGTTCCGGCGCCGCACATCATCTGAACAGCGGTTTTATCTTGGAGGGAAAACTTTACGCTGCCCATTCAAATTACCCCGCGAAGCCCGAAAAAAGCGAAATCAAGGTACTTGATTTACAAACCATGCAACTCTCCGATTTCAAGTCTTTCGGAGAGTCTCCCCATGGCAGCCTGACCGTCGTGCTGTTCCACGACTCCGCCTGGTGGTGCGTGTTTGCCCGTTATGGGAAAGACAATAAGGGGACCGTTCTCGTGAAATTTGATTCGGACTGGAAGGAACAGGGAGTCTGGACATTCCCGGAGAGCGTCATTTCCGATCTGGGACAGGCCAGTATTTCCGGGGCAATCTGGAGGGAAGGGGAATTGCTCGCAACCGGACACGACAAACGAGTACTTTACCGTTTGACAATTCCCCAGACCGGGCAGACGCTGGTTCACGAAGCGACCGTGAAAACTCCTTTTCCGGGCCAGGGAATTGCCGCTGATCCCAGGACCGGCGGCTTGGTCGGCATTCATCGAAAAAGGCACCGCATCATTTTTGCCCAGCCGAAATAGTATTCTGTCAGGATCTGAATTGGAGATGCCTCGAAGCAGGCTCCCCCGCCATTGCCGGGAGAGCGGTTGGGAAACGGGAATCCATTGGAACTGGAAACGGGCAGCCGGCGAGGCCTATTTCCGTTTTCGATAGGCCCGGATCAGATGATTGGTGGAGCTGTCGTGAGACAATGCCGGTTCCGTGCTGCTTTCCAGTTCGGGAACGATCCGCTGGGCCAGCACTTTGCCCAGTTCCACGCCCCATTGATCGAAGGAATCGATGTCCCACACGGTTCCCTGTACGAAGACGCTGTGCTCATAGAGAGCCACCAGTTTTCCCAGCACCGCGGGAGTGAGACGTTCGATCAACAAGGTATTTGACGGCCGGTTCCCGGCAAACGTGCGGTGCGGCACCAGCCAGTCCGGAGTTCCTTCCGCGCGAACCTCTTCCGCTGTCTTCCCGAAGGCAAGCGCTTCCGCCTGGGCGAAGACGTTGGCAATCAAGAGATCGTGATGGCGTCCCAGCGGAGTGAGGGCCTGCGCGAAGGCAATAAAGTCACAAGGGATCAAACCCGTCCCCTGGTGAATCAACTGGTAAAACGAATGCTGCCCGTTGGTTCCCGGTTCGCCCCAGACAACGGGACAGGTGTGGTAATCCACTTCCGTTCCAGCCAGCGTTGTTGATTTTCCATTACTTTCCATTGTGAGTTGCTGCAAATAGGCAGGGAACCGTTTCAGATACTGTTCATAAGGCAGCACTGCCGTGGAAGCAACGTTGAAGAAGTTGGTGTACCAGACCGTGAGCAGGCCCATCAGCACCGGGAGATTCTGTTCAAAAGGAGCGGTCCGGAAATGCTCATCCATTTCGTGGAACCCGCTGAGCATCTCTTGAAACCGCTGCGGTCCAATGGCCAGCATCGTGGACAGGCCAATGGCGGAGTCCATGGAGTACCGTCCCCCCACCCAGTCCCAGAACCCGAACATGTTCGCGGTGTCGATTCCGAATTCAGCGACTTTTTCCGCATTTGTGGAGACCGCCACAAAATGCCGGGCAACGGCTGATTCCTCTCCTCCCAGCCCGGCCAGACACCATGCCCGGGCGCTGTGGGCATTGGTCATTGTTTCCTGGGTGGTGAATGTTTTCGAAGCAACAATAAACAACGTTTCCGCCGGATCGAGCCCATGGACCGCTTCCACGAAATCGGCCCCGTCGACATTCGAGACGAAACGGAAGGTGAATTCCCGATCCGTGTAATGCTTCAGTGCTTCATAGGCCATGACCGGTCCCAGATCGGAACCTCCGATACCAATATTGATGATGTTCCGGATCCGCATTCCGGTGTGCCCCGTCCAGCGGCCGGAGCGGACCTGTTCGGAGAAGATGGTCATTTTGTCCAGGACTTCATGGACGAGCGGAACCACATTTTTCCCGTCCACTTCGATCCAGGCTTCGCGGGGTGCCCGCAATGCCACATGAAGTACCGCCCGGTTTTCCGTCACATTGATTTTGTCGCCCCGGAACATGGCGGCAATCCGCTCCGTCAGATTGCGTTCTTCCGCCAGTTGCCGCAACAGCGACAATGTTTCGTCCGTGATCCGATTTTTAGAGTAATCGAAAAGAATCCCGGCCGCTTGCAGACTGAGTCGTTCTCCACGTTTGGGATCGGCGGCAAACAGGTCCCGCAGATGTTGCGGGCGGATTTTTTCCGCATGGTTCTTCAACGCTGTCCATGCAGCCAGAGTCGTCAAGCCTGTCTTTGAACCGGACATGATCAATCTTTCGGAATCAGAGGTTCGCAAATTCGTGCGGAAATCCGCATCATAGTGAAAATCTTTCCGTCGGCCAGAATTGCCCCGGTGCCGATGCCGGTGCCAATGTCGAAGACCCCGTGTTATTCCTAGAAAATCCTGTTGAAAAAAGAACGCGAAGATGACGATCACCTTTCTCTTTTCCCATCGTCATGAATCAACTTCCCGGGACATGGAGACTTTTTGAGATTTGCCATAAACTTCCTCGAATCCACCGGAGCAAGTTGCTCTCGTTCAGGTCGATTCCTTTCCCGTCTCTGCGAGGTTTGCATGAAGAAGTTGATTGCCCCTGCGCTCGTGTTCGTGGCCAATCTGGCTCTGGCAGCCAATCCCTCTGTGATTCCCGACAAACCGGTCGCGGTCAAACAGGAACTGCTGTTTTCGGATGATTTTGAAGGCACAACGCCCGCTCCCGCGTGGCATAAAGTGGTCCCCACGTTCGTTGTGGAAGAGGGGCACCTGAAAGGGACGCAGACTCGCGTCAAAAATGAACCTTCACCAAACGGAAAGTCCGTCATCCGGGCCCATGCCGCGGTACATGGCCTGGAGATCCCGACCAAAGACAGCATCGTGGAAGTGAAGTTCCGGCTGGACGGCGCGACAATGATGGATGTCGAATATACCGATCGCAAATATACCGGGTCCCATTACGGGCATATCTGCCGGGCTCAAGTTCGTCCTGATGGCGTCACGCTGATTGACGAACGGGACGGAAACATGCGGAGTGATCTCTATGAAATGAAGAAAGATCCCGCCCGGAAAAAAGAGGTCAACAAACTGTTGCAGGGACGCAGCGCCCGCTTCCCCGCGAAAATTGAAACAGGGAAATGGCACGATCTGGTTGTGGAAGTGGCCGGGGATGAAATGCGTGTGACGATCGATGGCCAGCCCGCTGGATATCTGAAATCCTCCGGGATCGCTCATGCCACGAAATCCAAGCTGGAGTTCGGTGTCGCCGGTCAGGATGGCTCTTTCGACGATCTGAAAGTCTGGAACGCAGCCCCGGCCCAATAAGGCTGGTACGGAATTTGAAACACGGAACCTGTCCGCAAAATGCACGGGGAACTGGTTGAGCATCCTCAATCAGCTCTCCGTTTCTTTGCGCTGCCAATATGTTGTGCCGCAAACGTTCAAGGTCCTTTTGGCCCGCGAGAATTTTGCTCCCCCCATCAAGGATTCAAATCGCGGCCAGCGCTCTTTTCTCAGAGTCCAGTTCCGTGACCTGATCCACCATTCGGATGCCAAGAACGCTCCGTGACAGGTTTCAAGATCCGGATGAATTGCCGGCCGGGTCTCCGGCGGAAACCACATCGTTTCCATCCGCTGTTTGCAACTTATACAACGCCGGCGGAGAAGACCGGTAATTCTTGCCGATTGATCTTGGCGGATTTTTCCTGCCAGTCGTATACTTCTCCCCGTCGCGACCGAATGAACAGGTTTCGACAGATTGACTCGACCGCAACCGTAGCGGTCCATTTCCCGGCACGCCAGGCATGGAGGCACAGCGTGGATCGATTTCTTGTCGTTGGAGTAGAGACTGTCGCTGGCGCCAATCTGGCTGCAACTTTTGCAGAGCATCATCAGGTCAGCACCTGGTCATCCACCGCCGGTTATGAAATTGCAAATTGCAATGCCCTGGATCTGGACCTGTCTCCCGCGGAACTGCTGGACCAGTGCGCGGCGGAATGTGTTCTCTATTGCGGACCGGCGGCCCGTTCCGCCTGGGAACCAGCGACAAAGCCGCTGATGAACGACTCCATGGTCCAGGATGCGGAGAGTTGGGCCAGGGCCTGTGCGGAAGCCGGGGTCCGGATGGTCATGATCTCCTCGGACGCCATTTTTACCGGTCCGTGGATGTTTCATGACGAACTCAGCCATGCCGTCTGTTCCAGTTACCAGTCGCAAGCCATCCGGGCTGCGGAATGCCAGGTGATTGAGAATTGCCCGGACGCACTTGTCATCCGCACGAATACTTTTGGCTGGTCTGCGGCGGGATCAGCGGCGGGATGGGTTGAATCGTTGCTGGAGACCGTGCAGACAAAGCGCTTTGTTCAGCAGGATCACATTCGCCATGCCACGCCGATTCTGGCGACTGACCTGGCAGAAATCGTTCGCCGGGCCTGTCAGGAAAAGTTGGCCGGCATTTATCACGTGGGTGGAGCTGAACGGCTCAGCCCCCAGTCTTTCACACAACGACTGGCGGATCAGTTCGAACTCCCCTGGCTCGCCATGCGGCGGGAATCCTCGCTCACGGAAGCCCCGCAGGGATTCAGCGAAGGGGAGTGTTCCCTGCAAACAAAGAAAATCCGCAAAGACCTGTGCGTCGCCATGCCGCTCCTCTCCGAAGGACTCCAGCGACTCCGCCAGCAGATGGAAAATGGATATCGTGAACAACTCCGCGGTCCCCGGCAAACCTCTCAGAATCGCAAGGCCGCCTGAATTCCAACCGATCAGCGACCACCTTACCGTTGATAAATCGGCAAATAGCGGTATTCCACCGTCAGGGCGAGGACCGTCAGGCTGGTGGAATAGATTCGGCCCGCCTGTTTTTCGCTTCCGTGCCGCGGTTCCCAACTTCCGTCCGCCTGCTGGATCGGCAGGAGGATATTGACGAGATGGCGATAATTATTCTGAGCCGTCTCCCCTCCCAACTTGAAGACTCCCACTCCGGTATAATAGACCCCGTAGTAGAAATAAGCGGAGCGCTCCACGAGCGGATGACGTTTGAGCCATTCCGCGCCATTCACGGATTCCGGAGATTCGTGATCTCCGCAAACTTCCAGACAGGTAATTCCCGTTCCGGTGAGCGTGGGGGTCGAGGCATTTCCTGGTTGATATCCGAATCCGTGATTGCGGGGATCGCTGCACATTTTGACGTAGTTCACCGCCTGATGGATTGCTTCAGCAGGGACATCGCATCCGATGTCTTTCGCGGCCCGCAGCGCCATGACCTGCCAGCCGGTCACGCTTAAATCGCTGTCCCGGCTGTCGATCTGGTATCGCCAGCCTCCCTGGTGTCGATCGAATTTTTCGACAGCCTGCGACTTCAGAATGAGCAGAATCGCTTTTTCGAGTGCCCGCCGAACCGGCAGGGCATCGGCCCCGTCCATCATTCCGGAAACTTCCGCCAGCATCAGCGTGCAGATCCCATGGTCATACATCGGGCCATGACTTTGGGCTTTGCGAATGATCATCCCGTTGGGTTGCTGCTGAGCAATGACCCAGCGAACCCCCCGATTGATCTGTTCGCCATAAGGACCTTCTCCGGGAACATATCCAGCAGCCAGAAAAGCCATAATCGCCAGCGAGGTAATTGCAGTGGATTCCCCCCAGGCTTCCGTGGACCAGGCCCCAACGGTCCCTTGTTTTTCGGAAAGATATTTCAGCGCATTTCCGATGGACCGGTCAACGGCTTCCCGTTGTTCCCTCACTTCCGGGGGAAAGTCCTGGGCAAATGACCATTGTCGCGGCAGGCCGGGGACAATCAGGATCCACCCGGCCAGCAGCCTGCAACACCACCGCCGATGGAACGCATACATGAACAGACTCCACGGAAAACTTCTTCCGCAAGTGTACCCATTCTCCAACCGCAGGCAATCGGGCGGGGCGTCCCTGGCCGGCTGGAGTTTTATCCGCTTCACTTTTTCGAAGAAACAGGCGGCTGGACACTCTGGATGAAATTCCACAGGGCATTGAACTGTTCCGCAGCGTTGCCATCGTAATAGGCGGTGATTTTGGTGGTTCGACCATCGAGTGCCAGCTTCGGCATTTTTGTATTGATGTCGAAACGGGGGGGATCAAGAACAAACCGCTGATAGAATTCGGGACGGAGGCGGTCGCGAATATAAGCAAAGTTGACCCCGACCGCGAGCAGCGTGTTGCGATCTCCCACCGGTTGATCGGATCCCACGCCATGACACTGGCGGCAGTCGAGTCCGGTATTCTTCAATGAAAGTTCGTTGCCGATTTTGGCGAGTTTCTGATCGAACCGATGAACCGCTGCGCCCGGCGGATGTCCATGCTCTGCCGCCAGCCCTTGCGCCATGACATGGGCATATGCGGGGAAAGCAGGCATTCGCGACTTGAGCGATGTTCGCGGCTTATACGTAATCCTGCCACTTAAAAAATCGTCAATCCATTGGGAATACAACTTCTCGCCCGCCCAGGTGAGAGAAGGGACCGCTTCGGGGAAAAATCCGGTGTCGAATTCCTCCACATAAATTGCTGCCCGGGGACTGGGACGGTCATCGCGGGGATGGCAGGCACCGCATCTCAGGCTGGTGAACAGTCGCAATGAAGATGCCGCTGGAGGTTCGAGTGTGAGCGATTCCGGATCCGATCTCAAATAAGCCAGAAGGGCGGCCCGCTGTGCTTCGTCAAATCCATATCGGGGAACGGAAAATCGGGGAACCCGCCCGTTTTCAGCCGGTGTTTCGCTCAGACAGCCATTGGAAACCGCACGAAGCGGCAACAGCGGTTTCGCATCCATCTGAACAAGTTCCGTGGACTGGTGATGGCAACGGACGCATCCCCGCTCGACAAAGGCGAATTTCCCGCGCACGGGATCGCCCGCGGGACGTTTGGGAAATAACTCCGTCTCTCCCATTCCATTTGCAAGGAGGTAATCCGTTAACTGTGTCGCTTCGGAATTCGACAGATGAAAATCGGGCATCCGGTTGAACCGATCATGAGATTGCGGTTCAAGCAGATAGTCTCGCAATGCGGATGCCGTGTATTTTTGTCCCACGGCATGGAGCGACATGCGGGCAAAATCGTCCTCTTCATCAGGTGGAGAAAGACGATGGCAGGTGAAGCAACCTTGCGTGGCGTAAACGGATTCCCCTTTCTTGACGGACCCGGCCGCTGGGGAATGGGGCCTGGAAGAGGGGGCTGACATCCCTTCGATTAAGAAGGCTGCGATATCCGCTGCTTCCTGAATTTGTTCGGGATGGCTGGCATCGAAGAGTTGCGGCATCGTTGTCTGATTCCGCATTTTTCCGGGGGCGAGCAACCATTCAACAATCCAGTTGCGATTCAGTCGTTCTCCAGCTTTCCGCAAATCCGGAGCATCGCTGAGCAGTTCGGGCATCAGGGCTGGGGACTGTGCATCAAAGGAGAATTGATGGCACCGGAAGCACCGGTGATTGGCGAACAGTTCGCGGCCGGATTGAAGTGTGAGCGTTTCCGCAAGTCCCGGCGTCCGCTGATCGTGCCAGAAGAGCGCGGGCGAGAGCGGTTCTTCGGGAAAATCCTGTCCGCGCCACAAAACCTGTAACGAAGCGGTCCCCTCGGGAGGAGAGGTGTACTCCAATTCAAATTCGTTATATCCCCCATGCAGCAACACCTTCACGGAGGGCGTTTGTGAAAGATCACCGATTGTCGGCAGAGCGGAGGCCCCGTTGATTCGCAATCGCGCGGTCCCGGTCCCGGTCAACCGTAACGCATATTCTCCTCGGAGCGGGGCCTTGAAATATCCAGTGGCAATGGCCTGAAACGGTCCTGGTTGCAACCCTATCGCGGGAGGAACCTGATGGGAGACTTCCAGGGCAGCCATGCGGGCCAGAGTTGTCCGTTGCTGTTTTCCTTGAATGAATTTGATCGCGAGTCCCGGTTTCAGCTGTTCTTCAACTTCTGCCGGCAGTTGTCCCGGGGACATTTTGTGAACCAGCAACGAAGGGTCAATTGCTTCTTCACCGACGTTGTTGATCGTGTAATAGATCGTCTGCCGGAACGCGTTTCCATCCGTATCCTTCAACGATCCCGCCAGGCTCATTTGCATGACCGGTTTCAAGTCATGAATTTCCACAAACACCGTCCGGCCATCCTTCAACAATGTTGCGGACTGTACCGGGACGTTGTCACGGCCTTCCTTCAGCTTCCCGGAAACCCGGTAATCGGCGGAGCCGTAGCTGGAGGAATAACGATAATTCCATTGCTGAATCTGAAAACTTCCCGCATCGACCGAAGCGGGATCGAGCGGGCGGGTATATGTGATGGCCAGTCCGTTTTTCATGGTGCGGACCTGCACCGGAACGTTCACCGGCTGACCGGTATACCGGACGCGCTGAAGGCATCCATCGAGGACAGCGGACGTGACCCAGCCACGAAGTCCGCTGAGATACATCTGCCCATCGCCGGGATGGAAACGCCCGCGCATGATCCCGGAATCGAACGTGAGAGGAAAGACGATCGAACCTCCCTGGGGGACATCGTCGATATGCTCCCGCACGACGAGCATCATCTGGCATTTGCCATAGGAAAGATTGAACAACTGGCCTTCCAGCGGCCCCCATCGGTCACTCGTCACCCAGACCTGGCCGCCCGTGGAACTGTCGATTTGTTTGGGCATCCAGCAGATTGGCGGGTCATAGCCAAGGGGACGTTGCGGAGTGACTTGCGGGCCACGATATCCGTAATGCTGTCCGGGACGGACTTCAAAGACCGCTGATGCCGGCGTCCAGGTCCCTTCCTGCGGGGCGGCGGTGATGGTGTCATCCGGTCCCACGGAGAGTCCATTCGGATTCCGCAACCCGGTCGCCACAACGTCGTGTCCGCTTCCATCTTTTTTGACCCGAACGACTCCCAGGACAGCATGGGCGAAATAGAAATCGCCATGCGAATCCGTTTCCAGGCAGGTTGCATAATCATGCGGGTGCGTGGAGGTCTCATAGCCGTTGTAGAAGCATTCGTACCAGTCGGCCTCCTGGTCCCCATTCAAATCGTGCAGGCGGACAATTTCATCCCGGCAGAGAACATGAACCACGTCATCAATAATTTTAACCCCCAGCGGTTGATAGAGCCCGGTGGCGTACCGTTTCCAGACAAGTTTTTCGAGCGAGTCATTCACGCCACTGATCCGCCAGAGGTCGCCATGGGCGGTACTCAGGGCGATATCGCCATTGGAAAAAAAATCGTGTCCGCTGGCGAACATCAATGCCCGATAGGGATTCTTGAACGGCAGAGTGAGCGTATCGACGACATATGGACCGTCATCGCCTCCCCGTTGTCCGCGAGTTTCAATCGTTTTTGTCCAGAGTGACGGTCCCGCTTTTTTGAGTGCGGAAACCGATTCCGGCGCGGGAGCACTTTGAATGAGAGCTGTGAATTCATCGAGTTGAGCCAGCGGACCACTCCAATAAAGAAGTCGGCCTCGCTGAACGGATTCCGTCGACGGAAGTTTCCAGGAAACGTTCTGTTTCTCGCCCAGTTCCCAGCGGGATCCCGGAATCCCCATTCCGGCCAGGGCCACGCAGTGATCTTTTGCTACAAATATGGCGAGTTCCACTCCGTTGACCTGCTTGAATGCGGGCTTTCCCTTGCCCGTCATCACGGGAATGGAAATGGTTTCCGCGGAAGGACTCCGTTCGAATGAACGCGAAATGGCAAGTTGACCGTTCCGTTCCAGCAACCAGGGAGATTCGAGAATCTCTGTTTTTCCGATGCGATACTGCAAAACAGTCCGCGTTCCGTTCCGCCACAGTCCCTGATACTGAACAAGGTCTTCCGTTCCGCTGGGAGAGGAAAGACCGGCAAACAGAATCTCTCCGGCAATTTCCGGAGCCGCGTTGAGACCAAACCGGGCTGCCGAGAATTTCAGAAAGGCCCCCGTCCAGGCGGCCCGCAGATCAAGTTTCTGGGTGTCGTAGCAGACAGCGGCCTGCTGACTTTCTCCGATCCGGATGGAAAGTCCTTTGGGAATCGGGTCCTGATCGGGCAATGGGATCACGCTCCCTAGAAACCGGCCGACTTCGGTCTGATTCCAACGATCATCGAGCGAGGCCGGATTGAGTGGCGGGGTTTTTGCGGCGACCTTGGACGCGGGTTGAGAAGGTTTGGAATCGGCGGAGAAGACCAGGCTGGAAGCAAAGAGGAAACAGACTCCACTGAGAAGCCAACAGCGTCTCTCGTGAAATCGAGATGTTGCCTGAAGCCCGTGTCGGCAGTTTCGATTCCGCGAGCGATCAGTCCGCATCTTGATGGTCCTTATTGCCTGGCTGAATGAGGGAGCGGAAACTCCAACTCGAGCGTCGGTACAGTCTGGCAATCTTCTCTTCCTGAACGAGAATTCTCAACCGTCCCATCGCCTTAAACGCATTCTTCCAATGCAAATCAAGAAGTGAACGTTCATCAAGAGCGGAGAAAAAGTTCCTGCTGAAGACCGCATTCTCCCTGATTCATATCTTCCGAAGTTCCTGCGAAATCAGGTTCTCTTCAAGAGTTGCGCGAATCCGATCTTTCGCTATCTTTCACAGCCTTTCACGGGCTGATACGATGCCATTCGGTATCAGAACGCAATCCCGGCTACTGTTCCGAACAGGGGCTGCTTTTCAAAATCTTGAAAAATGCCCTGGCCGGAGCGGATTGGAAGACCATCACAACGATGCGAATACTCTCTTTCATCGCGGTTCATCCTTTCGGCGGGTTGATGATCTTTTGCAGCCAGGTATTTCTTGCGACCACAATTCTGCTGGCGGAGCCTCCCATGACAAAACGGATTGAACACGTTGACGACTACTTTGGAACGCCGGTGCCCGATCCGTATCGCTGGCTGGAAGCGGATGTTCGAAAAGATGCTGACGTGGCAAACTGGGTGGCTGAAGAAAATCGCTTGACAACCCATTTCCTGGAACAGATTCCGGAACGGCCCCGAATCCAGGAACGACTGACCCGGCTCTGGAACTTTGAAAAATTCGGGACGCCGTTCAAAGCGGGGGACCGGTATTTCTTCTTCAAGAACAACGGCCTGCAAAACCAGTCTGTTTTGTACATGCAGAAAACGCTGGCCGATCCTCCGGAAATCCTTATTGATCCCAATCGGTGGTCGGACGACGGCACGGTGGCGCTCGCTGGCCAGGAATTCAGCGATGACGGACGCTATATCGCCTACGCCATTCAGGATGGCGGTTCCGACTGGAAGATCTGGAAGATCATGGAGATCGATGGTCGGAAGGAATGGCCCGATGAACTCCGTTGGATCAAGTTCAATTCTCCCGCCTGGACACCCGATGGAGCAGGTTTCTTCTACGCCCGGTTCCCCGAACCGAAAGCAGGGGCGGAATTTCAGAATCTGAACCTGAATCAGGCCATTTATTATCACCGCGTCGGACAACCGCAATCGGAAGACACGCTGGTCTTTCACCGTCCCGACCATCCTGACTGGGGGTATCAGTGCCATGTCACGGAAGACGGCCGCTATCTGATCATCACGGTGCATGTTGGAACCGACAATAAGTATCGAATTTTCTACCGGGACCTGCAAAATCCCTACGCCCAACCAGTCCCCCTGATCCAGAATTTCGATCATGAATACAGCTTCATCGGGAATGATGGCCCCATTTTCTATTTCCAGACGGACTTGGAAGCTCCCCGACGGCGGATCATTCAGATTGATCTGCGAGAAGTGGATGTTCCCCTGGAAGTGAATACGGAAACAAGCGGTTCATCAGCATGGAACGTTCCCTGCCGCGAGGTGGTCCCCCAGGGGACGGATACCATGACCAGCGCATCCCTTGTCGGCAATCTGTTCCTGGTGGAATCGCTGCATGATGCCCGGACACAGGTTGCCCTGCATGAAAAGAATGGAACGTTCCTTCGTAATATCGAATTTCCGGGAATCGGCACCGCCAGCGGATTCACCGGAAAGCAGTCGGACGCGGAAACGTTTTATTCGTTTTCCAGCTTCAATATGCCTCCCAGTTCCTTCCGGTATGATCTGTTCACCGGACAAAGTGAACTGCTTCAGCAGGCCCAGGTCGATTTCGATCCCGGTTTGTACGAAGTGAAGCAGGAATTCTGCACCAGCCGGGACGGGACCCGAGTCCCGATATTTATTGCCTATAAAAAAGGGATTGAGCGGAATGGAAAGAATCCGACGCTCTTATACGGCTACGGTGGATTCAATATTTCATTGACTCCGTCATTCTCCATCAGCCGGCTGGCGTGGATGGAGATGGGAGGGGTCTTCGTGATGGCGAATTTGCGGGGCGGGGGAGAATATGGTGAAGAATGGCACCGTGCTGGCACCAGGCTGAATAAACAGAACGTCTTCGATGACTTTATTGCCGTGGCGGAATGGCTGATCGCTCAAAAATATACGCAGCCACAAAAACTCGCGATTCAAGGAGGAAGCAACGGCGGACTGCTGGTGGGGGCCTGCGAAACGCAACGGCCCGACCTGTTTGGAGCCTGTCTCCCGGCTGTGGGAGTGATGGACATGCTGCGATTTCAGAAATTTACTGCCGGACGATACTGGGTGGATGATTATGGCTCTTCCGATTCTCCGGAAGAATTTCAGGCCCTGCTGAAATACTCGCCGTATCATAACATCCGGGAAGGAACCTGTTATCCCGCGACCATGGTGATGACTGCTGATACGGATGACCGCGTTGTCCCCGGGCACAGCTTCAAGTTTGCTGCCGCCCTGCAACAGGCGCAGTCGTGCGACAAGCCCATTCTGATCCGCATCGAAACTCGTGCCGGCCACGGGGCGGGAACACCGACCACCAAGCTGATCGAAGAATATGCCGACCAGTGGGCCTTTCTCGTCAAAGTGCTGGAGATGAAGCTCCCCTGACCGGAAGCCCCTGGCCGGAAGATTGAGATGGCCTGATGCAGCGCGATCTCCGATCCCGTCACTTCATGCGCAACTTTGCACCAAAAATAACCGAGGTGCCCGGAAGTCGGGTTCTTGAAGTTGGTTTCGTCGTACGGATAAAACCTGTGCGGAAGAATTCGGTTGAAGTCAATTGGAACCGGGAAAATCAGTCCTTCTTATGCCGCGTGGCCATGGCGGGGTCACTCGTCGTCCAATGTCCGGTCTCCATCCGTCCGGCATAACGTTTCTCGAACCGGGAATCCTGATCGAGCGTGAGGGCAACGTCATACCAGCCGGAACTTTGCTCGATATCCTGCATGATCATCCGGGATTCCCCCGGAGAAACAGTGCATTTCTGCGTCCCGGTCCCATAAGCATGATCCTTGATCGTGACGGAAATCGGCGCGGAGGAATTCCGGTTGTCCACCACAATGCCAACGCTGCTGCATTTCAAGGGAGCTTTTGCTCCTGTCGGCAAATTGGGATCGAAACAGATGCGAATTTCAGGATCACGGGAGCTGCCGGAGAACTGGCGGAAGAAGCCGTTGGGGCCATGCACACGAAACCGGTAGTGGCCTTCGGCAAAGTCCGTCAATGCCCAGGTGTCTTCCACCTGGTTCCCCGGCGTGACCGCATAATTTCGAACGGCAATCCCAGCGGCGGTTTCTGCATAGACAATGAAAGGGGCTCCCGCGGAACGGTCTCCGAACAAATCCTGCTTTGCTTCAAAGCGGATCACAAAATTTTTACGGGCCTTGTCGAGTTCCCCTTCCACGACCAGTTCATAGGGTAACGGGCAAGACGGTTTCGTACCGGGTTCCTGTTGCGGAAGCGCGGAATGCGAAGGGTTGGCCTGAAGTTGTTTCAACTCTTCTGCCGTCAGGGCATGAAACCCAGCGGGCAACTCCTTGAATCGCGCGTTGTGAATCTGCTGGACAAAAGGGTCGCGTTTGAGAAATTCGATTCCCCCCGGAGTCGGATCGGCCGCGGAACGAAATGCGGAGGTCAGATCACCACAGACCGTTCGCCGCCAGTCGGTGATATTTGTCTCTCGAACTTCGCGTCCGGCTTTATGCGACGCGAATTCTTCCAGAAACTGAATGACCGAGGTGTGGTCGAAGACCTGGGAACAAACTGCTCCGCCCCGGCTCCAGGGGGAGGCAATAATCATGGGCACCCGGAAACCAAGCCCCAGGGAGTTGTCCCGCAATTCGGATTTGGGTTTGTAGGGACGGTCTTGTTCGGTCTCCAGGTAATCCAGGGCGGTGTCGAGTCCGGGAGAAGTTCGCCCGGTTTCCGGACGCTGCGGATGCGGCGCCTGGAATGGCGGCACGTGATCGTAGTATCCGTCGTTTTCGTCGTAGGTCAGAATGAAGATCGTCTTTTTCCAGACCTCCGGGTTTCCGGTCAGGATATTCAGGACTTCAGAGAGATACCATTGTCCATACCAGGCATAGCTGGGATGATCGGAAAAATTTCCTGACGGGACCAGCCAGGAGACCGTCGGCAAAGAACCGTTTTGAACGTCCTGGCGAAACTGATGCAGCACATCCCCCCGGGGGATTTTGAGTTGCCGTTCCTCGTCGCCCTCCCGATAAGACAACGTTTCCAGTTCGCGATAAAACGGTGCCTGATGATTCGTCACAAATGCCCGTTCATGCAGGCTCTTCTCCCGGGAAGAGAGTTTGTCAAAATTTTCCGCGGCAAACTCCTGTGACTCATTCTGAAGACGGTTCAGGGTTTCCTGAAGTTTCGTGAGCCGTTTACTAAGCTTGGTTTTTGCCGTCCCCGTCAGCATGGGAAGTTGCCTGGAAATGGCCTCGATTTCCCCCGCGACAGACTTCTGGCTTTGGGTAAGCAATTCGCGATGCTTGGGATGAAACCGGACATGATACTGGGTGAACCACTCAATCGGGCTGCAGCCGAAATTCCCCAGCCAGGAACCAAGTTCTCCTCCCAGACCGGTGGGAACTGTCAGTTCGTTCTGGTAGATCTTCCAGGAAACCTGATGATCTTCAAGCCGTTCTGGAAACGTGGCCCAGTCTGCCCAGTGGTCGAACCGGCAATCTTCATTGCGAACGACCGCCTGCGCTTCCGGAGTCTGGGCGCGGCGACTGGTCCCGGTCCACAGATGCAAACGATTGGGGGTCGTTCCCGTGAGTGTCGAACAGAAATGCTGATCGCAGATCGTAAAGGCATCAGCGAGGGCATAATGAAAGGGAATGTCCTCACGTGTGTAGTAGCCCATTGTCAGCGGCAGGTTCGCATATTCACGATTTCTGGACTGCTTCACCTGCAACCAGCGGTCGTGCCGCCCTTTGTTGGCGGCATCGGTCTGATCTGTCCAGCCGTGGGGAAGGCATCCCATCCAGGTCGTTTTGGTGTCTTTGATGTCCAGCCGAAAGGGAGCGTATTTTTCACCGTTGACATCCGTCTGAACCCAGACCGGATTGCCGTCTGAGAGCGGAATGGCCCGGGGATCGTTGAAACCGCGTACGCCTCGAAGCGTGCCGAACGCATGATCGAACGACCGGTTTTCCTGCATCAGGATGACAACATGTTCCGCATCCAGAAAATTGGTTCCTGGTTGCGGCTCAATGGCAGCGGCCCGTTGAATGGACGAAAGAAATCCCCCATGAACTCCAGCAGCTCCCGCGAGAAATGCCAGATCCTGTAAAAACTGACGCCGAGTCTGCATGGATGTTATTCCTGTTCAAGTACGGAGATCAGGGGGAGGAATCGAGGGACGGGAAAAAGGGAGAACAGTGGCGGAACAGCCTGCCTGTCTCCATTTTCTGTTCCCTATTCTTTCGTCCATCTCAGGTCGATCAGCCGCCAGGCTCTGCCTTCCAGATTCTGGTCACGCAACAGCGGCGGTAATCGATGATGACGAACATTGTCATAACAATGCAACACTGCGAAGCGTCGAAGCGAGGCCGGAATGCCGACGGCAGTAAAACCCGGATGTCCCGTTGCTGGATAAGGCCCTCCATGATTCATCGCGGAACTGACCGCCACCCCGGTCGGCATCTTGTCGTTCAGCAGGCGTCCGACTCGCTGACGAAGGACTGGTTCGATCCGCTCATAAAGGGCATCGTCTTCACCCGCTGTGCTGGAATACAGGCATCCCGTCAATCCGCCTTCCAGTTGCCGGGCAATTTCTTCCAGCTGGTCATCGCTTTCCGCAACCACGATCAGCGCAGCATTGCCAAAGGCTTCCGTTTGCAGTCCAGCCGGATTTTTCAAGAAGTCAGCCCCGGTAACCCGCAACAATGTATTTGAAAAACAGTACCGGGAGGAATCGACGGGTTTCGCCCCCGTCACAACAGTGGCTCCCGCTTGCTGCAAGGCGACAATTCCAGCCCGCAGATGTACTTCCGTCCCTTCACTCAGCAAGGTTCCAGCGGGAGTTGTTTTGAATTTTTCCGCCACGGCCTGAAGAAATGGTTCCGTGAAGGGCCCTTCTTTAAGGAGAATCACTCCCGGATTGGTACAGAACTGTCCCGTGCCCATCAGAGAACTGGTGACAAAATCCGTGACGAGGTCGTTCAGGCGTTCCGCCAAGGCTCCTGGAAGAATGAAGACTGGATTCACGCTGGAGAGTTCCGCATAAAATGGCTTGCCAGCGAGATCGGCGGCCCCTTTCAGCAGCAGACCGGTGCTGCGTCCCCCGGTATAACCACTTGCTCCGATCAATGGATGAGCGACCAGACGCGCTCCATCTTCGTGACGAATCCGATAGATCAGTTGCACAAAACCCGGAGGCATCCCGGTGGCCTGGGCTGCCAGATGAGCGGCTTCTCCAAACAGGCGAGTCGTCTCCGGATGTGAGGGATGTCCCTTGGCAATAACCGGGTTGCCCGCAGCCACGGCTGCGGCAAAATCTCCTCCCGCAAGACTGTTGAACGCGCATGGGAAATTGTTCGGACCGAACACAGCGACCGGTCCGATGGGAGCCAGCTGAGATCGAATGTTCGTGGCGGTGTCGATCGTTGCCTGCCGCCACGATCCTTCTCGCGCAGCTGCGGCAGCCAGTCGTAATTGATGGAGAGTGCGGGGAAGCTCGACATCTTTCAGCCGAGGGGAAACCGGTAGCGCCGTCTCCCGATGTGCCGCAGCCACGATGTCTTCCGCGCGGGTTCCTGCTTCGTCGGCAAACCGCTCCAGAAAATCCGCGAAGCGGTCTCCCGGCCAGTCTTTGACGATCTCGAACGCCCGGCGGGCCGCCTGGAGTGCGTCTTCAATTTCCGGCCAGGGGCTGATGGGAAACTGTTCCGGAAGACGTTCCCGCGTTCCGGGATTCACCGCCTGAAACGGAGTGGCGCCCACCGAGGCCCGCCACGCTCCATTAATCAACACAGGCTTCATCATGCCAATTCCTGTTTCGCTTGTGGTTTGTCAACTCATCAAAATCACGTCAGAGTCGCAGGAGCATCATGCACTCCGTGCTGCATTATGAAAGAAGATTTTGGAAATGTTTTCAAGAAGCTCTCCTGCATCGTGACTATTCCCAGGCAAATTTCCTGCCCAGGAAAAGATCCTACGGCCTGATGACAGGGGCAACGTCTCCATTTCTTTCCGGCGACGTTACCCAGGCGCGTCGTTTCTTCCCGACGAGGATGTCAGCGGTCCAGGGCGGCAGCCAAAGCAAGCGCAGGTCGGTCCGTAGGATGTGGTCGAGGCCAGGACGGAGAGCGTTGCTGCAAATCAGACGTTCTGCCGGAAGGCGGTCTGGTCTGGAAATTTACCGGGCCGCTGACCCACCTTCGAAGGACGCTTCACTCCCGGTTCCGGTGGGTCTGCGGACGGTCAAACGGAGGGGAATCCTCCGTTTGGAATGACATTCATCTTGCCAGGAGAATCTTCCGTCCCGTCCTTGACCGCACCCTGCAAATCTGAGTCGTAACAGCACCGTACGCAAAAATAGACACCCAGTGAATCATGCGCAGTGAGATTTCCGGGCTATCGGAAGTAGGCGCTTCCCCAGATTTGTGGCTCAGCAACCGCCTCGCCCTCACACTTGGAGACAACGTCACAGTCCACTTCCGAATGGAGACCATCCCTCTGCCCCGACAAGTTTCTGTGGATTTTTGCAACCTGCCAAAATCCGGTGGAACTTTTCGACGTCATTTGTTCCTGGATCATGGAACACTGGTCGCGGGGAGTGGGGGCGTAACGGGTGGAGTTCCAACCGGGACCGGGGGAGCGGGTAAAAGCCGGTCCCCTTTTTCCATCTGGGGTGCGTCTGGAATACCCTGAATCCGGGTTGGCACCGGTTCGTCACTCTGTGAATCGGGACCGACATCCTCCCGGGGAGGAATGAACGGACCTTCCGGAATCGGCTCCATTTGCCGAGTTCCCGCCTGCGGCACATACATGGGATTATGAATATAGGCCGGTTGCTGGCGTGTATCGCGGCAGCAGCAATCTCCGTACAGCCAGCGATTCAGCGGCGACTGGCACCAGTCCGGATAGCCGATGCGGGTCAGATCGAGTGCCGGACAGTAAAGCGCATCCATGTGCGGCTGATGGTCCGCCACATGGTCAATCGTGTCCTGATAGTGCTCGGTCCATGAGCAGCACTGGCAGCCGGCGCTTCCCAGCAATAATGCCGTCAGGAATATCCGGTAAATTCTCGACATGCGCAGACCTGTCGCGGATATGACCACCCTCGTTTTGACTGATTCTCAAACAGCGTCCGCAAGCGTCCTGGCTTACGAACGGGTTTCTGAACCGGTCATTTCAGACTGGATGCTCCAGTGATGGTGTGTTGGGAAAGGGCTGTCGCTGGCAACAGATTGCCAGCAACAAAAGGTGATCGGTTTGTATCAGTAACATCGGTTCTGTGGCTGGGAAACTTGCATGGTTTGTCGCTGATTGCCATTTCGCAACACCTGTTCGCAACATCATGTTGCCAAAGAGCGGCGCCGGATGTTCCATTTTGGCGGCATCGTCTTACAACCTGTCCGGATCAGAGAAATTCGGATGAGACAATCAGGCTGAAAAAGGAATGTGGATTCATTACGACCTAATCTTTGTGAAATGCAGGCCAGTCGATAACGGAGTCTTCCAGAATGGTCGAAAGAGCAGTTTCCCCCCGAAACAACGGTGCCCGGTCGCAACAAATGATTCAGAAAGCAGTTGAGTCCATCAACAATGCCAACGAAGCAGCTTGCCGGCGAATTATGGGGCAGTCGCCGCAAAAACTCGAAATCCCGGATCGGCGCGGATCGGGTCGAAATCAGATCAGCGTCCCATTTTATCTCTTCCCGGCATTTTCTCCAGGAAACGATTTCTCTCCGCGTTCGCAACAGGCGCTGATTGCTGTCACGCGAGATATGTCCAGCCGGGGAGTCGGTTTTCGTTGTGACAGGGAGATTCCCCTTGGAAATGCGATGGCGGAGTTTGATGGATACCGGTCCGGCCGAATTCGCCTGATGCTGGAAATCCGCTGGCGCCGTCGGCAGTCCCTGCACTGCTATCTTGCGGGAGCGCGGATTGTGGACGTACTTTCCCCGGACGAATTTTCTTTCCCTGTATGAGGATTCTTCAAAATGGATTGTTCTGGTCAGTCAAAATGGTGAAACGATTCCTGATAAACACAAAGAACGGCCAGTGTTACGTTCTCCATTCAGCGAGATGAAAAATTTCTGATCCAAACCCAACTTCCGTGGCGGATTGACCGATGCTTTCGAAGACGGCATGGATGCCCCACGTTCACAATCCAGCGGATTTCTTCCGTGCGTATTGAAATCTGAATTGCCGGTTGCGGTTCCATGTCCGAGGGGAATTGTCCCCCGATGGAGATTGAGAACGGTCGATGGCTATTCGATTTGCTGGATCGCAGGAGCTTGCACAACGCCGCCGCAGACGGCTGGCCCAGGAGGCGGGTGGAATTCCCATCGCCTCGGGAACTCCCCGGGCCTCCCGAGTGACGCTGGACGCAGCGAGCGACGGTTCGACTGGCCCGCCCCGGCCTTATTCCGGGCCGCGTCTTCCCCGCGAGACAATGATTCCGAGCAACTGGTATGTCATTGCTGCATTGGGGCTGTTGGGATTTGCTCTCTGGGGAACCGTGATTTGGCTCAGCCAGTCAACACTGGCGGATGAATACGGCATTCGTCCCCTTGTCGCCCTCGATCAGGGACACATCCCCCGTTATTTCAGTACCGTCGCGCTTTTGCTCACTGCACAACTGAGCCTGCTGATTTACTGGCATCGTTCCCGCAGCCGAAAAGACTTTCTCGGGCGTTACCGGGTCTGGGGATGGGCGGGGCTGTTCTGGTGCCTGGTCTGTCTGGCCAATGCAACGCAATTTCATGTTCCGCTTCTGGCTTATTTGGAAAGTCGGTATGCTGTGAACTGCTGGCGGGGCGAACATCTGTTCTGGTTTGTCCCGCTGGCGACCGGCCTGCTGGCTCTTTACCGGCTGATTGGGCGCGATGTGAATCCCTCGCGTGTCAGCTCGTATGCCTGGAATCTGGCATTCGCCATCGGCATGATTGTCGCTGGGCTGCATTTCGGTCTGGAGCTGCTTCTTCCTTCCAGATGTCGAAGACCAACAACGGTCGCTGTCATCATGTTGTGGCAATATTCACTGGCACTTTTTTGCCTGATTCATGCCCGCTATGTAACCCATGTCACGAATGAAGCAGGGGGAAAACGCCAGACAATCCGCTCCAGACTCTCCCGCAAGATTTCCTCCCAAACGTTGCAACTGGGAGAAGGGATTCTCTCCATTCTCTGGCGACCACGGAAATCATCACGAAAAGCAGACAAGATCCACCCTGCGACGGCAAAGATTCGCACCAGAAAAGCGAAATCGGAAGTCAAAGGACAAATAGAACCGGCTGACAACGCCCCAGCGAATTCTTCCCGGAAAAGTGTGGAAGCGCCGGTTGCTCCCGCTGTCAAAAAGAAGTCATCCCGGGAAAACAATGGAGACATCGAAGCAACTCCCGCACGTTCCTGGTCCAGCCGCATTGGAGCGACACTGACATCCCGGTGGAGGCAACCTTCACAGCCATCCCCAGCGACTTCCGACGAACGCATTGTCGGCAAGAACAAAACGTCTCCGAAAACGTCCGAAAAACAAACGTCCGCTGCCGCCGACCGCCAACCTGTCCCGCCCGCTAGGCCTGTCGCAAAACCCGTGGAATCCGCGAAAGGCACCGTGTCCACCAGCGATGAAAAAAAACCGGGATGGTCCGAACGCCTGCGGACTGGATTGACGTCCCGCTGGAAGCGCCGGGTCGATCCTGCTCAACCGGTAACAGAGGGAAATGGCCCGCATTCGGGAAAGAATCCAGCAAACGACAAACAAGTTGCTCCTGCCCGTCAGCCGGCGGCAGATGCATCTCAAGAAAGAAAAGCTCCCTCGCCATCCCAATCCGCTCAGACAGTCCGCTCCGCTCCCAAACCAGAATTCTCTCGTCGGGGAAATCAACATGATTTCCATGAGGACGAAGAGGACAGCGAAGACCTGGGGCATCTGAGCGCCAAGGAACGGAAACGCTTGAAGAAACGCCAGCGTCAACGAGGCTGAACCTCAGGGATTTGCCTTTGATCTCTGGATAAAATTTCACAAAGACGCCGCTCCTGCTGAGCCGCTCTTGAAGGAAATCATTCTCTTCCCCGCAGCCCGGACGCGTCTCGGATCATAAAGACGCCCATTGCCATAGAATCATGCCTGTGTTCGTCCGGCAGTAGAGTAGGTCAGGCATTGCCTGGACTGTTCAGTTATGGACAGACTTGTCGCCCACGCGTTTGCGGATACCCTGGCCTCATCGGAAGCGGCTCAAAGAAGTCTTCCAGTAACTGCCACGAGGCTTCATCCATACAGATCAGGGGGAACCGTTCATCGCAGGGCTGTTGACAGGCATCGAGGACTTCTTCCATGCGCGCAACGAACCGTGGTCGGTCTGCTTCGGGGATGCAGAACCGTTCTGTCTTCCAGGGTTTGAGTTCGTTTTTTTGAGATGCTGGCGGACCGTTTCCCGGCAGACTGACGTCACGACCGGGAGGGGAGCGCATCCCTGAAGAGGGATCAGCCCAGAAGTGAGGCGTTCCCTGAAGGTGGGTCAGCGGCCGTTCTGATTCCAGATGAAACCGCATTCCGGCAAAGCGTCTGATTTGCAGCAGACCTCTCCGTCCGGCCTCGACCGCACCCTACAAACTGACCTGACCTATGTCACTCAGTCTTTTCTCTCAGCGTCCTCGACGTTTCAAAAATTCCCCCGCTGTACTTGCTGTGCGTTCCCTTTTCTGAATTGCGGGGGAAGACCGACTTTGGTGCCGGCCTTCATCGCTGGCCATCCGTATCGACTGCTCAGGAGTAAAAATTCTCGCCGTACAGGTTCATGGGTGGGGTCGATTCCACTTCGCAGTCCCCCAGGACCTTGGTCTGGCAGGCCAAAGTCAGATCTTTTTCGTGGCCAATCCGGGCAAATAACCATTCCGGATTGAGCAGCTGGAGGAACTTTTCCCACCATGTCTTACGCTGCAAATGATCTTCCCCGGACTTGATGCGGACGCGGCAACTTGCACAAAAGCCGTTTCCCATGCAGTTGAGATACTGGCGGGGTCCCGGGTGCATCTGGATCCCCTGCTTCAGGGCTTCGGTTCGCAGATTGGAGCCTTCGGGAACATCGATTTTCTTTTTCAGGTTCGTGAAAGTGACTGTAGGCATCGTTCTGAAAAATCCCCGATCATGTGGAAAACTGACTTGCCGGAACGAATGAACGCCCGTTGATCTTACCAGTTCGCCAATATTTCGGAAGGGAGTGAAGTCCTGAACGGGAGCGGATCAATGCGATATGGGCTGCGCTCCGCCACGTTGTCATCAAGTTTTGTCATCAAGTCAGACTCACGCTGCCAAAGCCCAGGCCAGAGCAGCGTTATCGAGCCTGATGCTGTTCTTTCAACTGATCATTCCCCGCCGTTTCATTTCCGCCACCACGCTTCTGACGATCTGATTGACGTCGTCTCCGGGGGGGGCTGATTCTCCTCCCGGCAAAGGGCATCCGGAAACGGGCTGGTCGGAGAATCCATGTTCCCAGAGCAGGCATTGCAACGTTTTGCTGAGCGTGGAAAGATCCGCCAGTTGTTGATCGGACATCGGCTGGCGGCCGCGCCCCATTTGAAAGCCCCGCAGGTTGACTGCTGCACGAAAGCCTTCGGGGAACTCCGCCTGGTAGATCATGGTGTCGAAAATTTTGACCAGATCGTATTGTACCCGTTGAGCGTCTTCGATCCGGCGGGCCATTGTCAGGTCGTACAGCTTACGGGTCACTTCCGGAACCACGCCGCTGCTAGCATTCGTTCCCCCGTCACACCCCACCAGCAACATGGGCATCAGGGCGGAATCCCAGCCTGTCAGAAAGCTGAAATCGGGTCGGTTCGGTCGAACGGCCTGGATCATGCGGATCATGTGGGACAGGTCTCCCGAAGAATCCTTGATGGCAATGATCCGGTCAAATTCTTCGCTGAGCCGTTGAAGCGTGGGGACATCGATCGGACTGGCAAACATCGGGATATTGTATAAGGTCACGTCAATGGGAGTGTTGCGGCCGATTTCCCGAAAATAGGCATAGACGCTGGCGGGGCTGAGCTTGTAGTAGAAGGGAGCCACAATGGCGACCGCCCGGATCCCCAGGCCCGCATAAAATTCACAGGCAGCGAGCGTTTCCCGGACGTTGGCTTCGGCGGCTCCCGCCAGGATGGGAACGCGGCCATGGACCTGGTCAACGATGATTGTGGCAATTCGCCGTCGTTCTTCCGCGGTAAACCGGGTAAACTCTCCGGTCGATCCATTAGGGTACAGGCCGTGGACGCCTCGTTCGATCAGCCAGTCCACGTACCGTCGCAACTCGTTTTCATTGATTTCCCCCCGGGAATCGAGCGGCACCAGATTGGGAGTGAAGATTCCATGCAGTCTGCGAGGATCGGAGGGAACAACGGACATGGGAATTTTACCTGGTTCGACATTCAAAAGATTTGTTGGCAGTCGTCGGTATTCAATGGTGACGAAATCGTTATTTGCGAGAGAAGGGAGGCGGCTGGAAATCCCACTTCACGCAGGAATTATCAGGAACGGGAAAGTTGACATTTCGAATTCTCGTTTCCGCGATAAAATTGTTCTGATGACTGTTGGAACTTCAATTCAGATCAGTCAGGCTGAGATACTGAGGGCGAGCAGGGCAACGTGCTGGTGGTCGCTATTCAGGCTCTCCTCCGGGTGACCTGGAACCGGCTGGGAACAAGGTGGCGACATTCCTTTAGCTACTTCGGCATTTTTGTCTTGGGGAATGAAGAATCTGATGGCGGAGGCCGTTTAGTTCGGGAGAGCGGAAGATTGCACCGGTTTTCCCGTCAAAGTTGCCTCTTGCAGGTTTATTTCCAGCAAACGGGTTTGTTCCCGGCAGGATGGGAAAGAATTTTCGATCAATTTGTCATTTGAGAGGAAAACCGGGATTCCATTCCGGTCCCTGAACGAAAAAATCCTTTTCAATAAATGTTTTGAAAAGCGTCGATGAAATGAATGCGATTCCCGCTTTGATGATTCGCGGCAAAACAGGAATGAATCCTGTTTTCGGAATCATATCGCATTCCTGTAAGATGCATGATGAGCCCGTTGCTCAAGGCCTGTCCGGGCCGGATTTCCAGTTTTACATGTTCGCCTTCGTCGCTTCAGACATTTGGAGTGAATGCTGTGTCGGTTGAATCGGTTCCTTTATCCAGCCAGAACCTGGAATTTGTTGAAAGTCTTTATGCCCGATATCTGGAACAACCGGGCAGCGTGACCGCCGAATGGAGGCAATATTTCGACAATCTGAAGAACGGGGACATGCGTCCTGATTCCACGTGGACAGGGGAAAGTCCCTTCCCGGCCCATAGCATTTTCAATCCTCCCAGTGTTGCTCCATCACAGGCTCCGCTTCGTCCGCTGTTGCAGGACCAGGGATCTCAAATTGAAGTTGCTGCGGCCCAGGAACGGCTCGATCAATTGATCCGAAACTTCCGGGTCCGGGGCCATATCCTGGCTGCCGTTGATCCTTTGGGGACCCAGCGTCCCAGCCCGCCGGAACTTGATCCGGCGTTTTATGGGTTTTCCGAAGCTGATTTTGACAAGGAACTCTCCACATCCTGGGTGGGAGGGCCGGAAACACGGACTTTGCGGGGAATTGTCAACTGGCTCAAGCAGACCTATTGCCGGTCCATCGGAACCCAGTTCATGCACATCGACAGCTTGCAGGTCCGCCTGTGGCTGGCTCAGCGGATGGAAGAAACCGGGAACCGAATCCGGCTGGCCCGGCAGGAACAGTTCCGCATCTTGAAACGGCTGGCGGATGCGGTCGTCTTCGAAGAGTTTCTAGCCCGCAAGTTCGTTGGTGCCAAGAGCTTCTCTCTCGAAGGGGCCGAAAGCCTGATCCCATTGCTCGACATGGCGATCGAAAAACTGGGGAACGAGGGAACCAAGGAAGTGATCATCGGGATGGCCCATCGTGGTCGTCTCAACGTGCTGGCGAATATCATGGGGAAGAGCCCCCGGGCGATCTTCCGCGAATTCGACGATGCCGATCCCCAACTCTATACCGGCCGGGGAGATGTGAAGTATCATCTGGGATACAGCTGGGACTGGAATACCTCGAAAGGGAACAAGGTTCACCTGTCGTTGTGCTTCAATCCGTCGCATCTGGAATTTGTCAACACGGTCGCGATGGGACGGGTGCGGGCAAAAATGGACCGCTTCCAGGATTTCCGCCGGGAACACGGGGCCTGCCTGCTCATTCACGGGGACGCCGCATTCGCCGGGGAAGGAATCATTCAGGAAACACTGAATCTCAGCGAACTCGAAGGGTATTCGGTGGGCGGAACGATTCATGTTATCGTGAATAACCAGATCGGATTCACCACTTCTCCGGAAGAAGCCCGTTCGACACAATATGCGACAGACATCGCCAAAATGTTGCAGATTCCGATTTTCCATGTGAACGGAGAAGATCCGGAAGCTGTGGCCCAGGTTCTGCATCTGGCATTGGATTTCCGCAAGCGTTTTCAGCGGGACGCGGTCATCGACATGTACTGTTACCGTCGCCGCGGTCATAACGAAGGGGACGAGCCGGCATTTACCCAGCCGGTGATGTATAAGGAAATCCGGCAGCGTCCGAATGTCTATTCCGGATATCTCGAACGACTGGAAAGTCTCCGGGAAGTCACTCGCGAAGAAGCCGAAGCCCTTGTGGAAGAACGGCGGCAGAAGCTGGAAAGCGAGCTGACGGAAGCCCGCCGGGACGACTATATCCGTTGCCTGGAGCAATGGGGAGGAGTCTGGTCCGGGCATATCGGCGGTTCCGCCTCGGAAGCGGATCACCCGGAAACCGGCATTCCCGAGGAGACGATCCAGGATGTGATGCATCGTCTGACAACCTTGCCCGCAGGCTTTACTCCCCATCCAAAAATCGAGCGATTGCTGGAACAGCGGCGGCATATGGCCGACGGCAAAGAGCCGTTCGACTGGGGGGCGGCGGAAGCGGTCGCCTTTGGCAGCACCGTGGCCCAGGGGCGTCCTCTCCGCATGAGCGGCCAGGACGTGCGCCGTGGAACATTCAGTCATCGTCACGCATTTCTGTACGATTTCGAGACCGGCCAGCCATTGAATACTTTGCAGAACGTGGCGACTGATCCTGGTCTCGTCCGGGTGTTCAACAGTCCGCTTTCAGAAGCAGGGGTACTGGGATTCGAATATGGATACAGCCTGGACTGTCCGGAAGGACTGGTCATCTGGGAAGCCCAGTTTGGCGATTTCAGCAATGCCGCGCAAGTCATTATCGACCAGTTCATTTCCAGTGCCGAAGACAAGTGGAATCGTCTCAGCGGGTTGATCATGATGCTGCCGCACGGATTCGAAGGCCAGGGCCCGGAACACTCCAGCGCCCGACTCGAGCGATACCTGGCAATTTCCGCGGAAGACAACATGCAGGTCTGCCAGCCCACCACCCCCGCCCAGATGTTCCATCTGCTGCGACGGCAACTGCTGCGAAAGTGGAAAAAACCGCTGGTGATCATGACTCCCAAGAGCCTGCTGCGTCACAAGGAATGTGTCTCGACGCTGGAAGAACTCGCCACCGGCCGCTTCCAGCGGTTTATTCCCGACGATACCTTTGAAAACTTCCAGGATGTCAAGCAGGTGCTCGTGTGCAGCGGCAAAATCTATTACGACCTGATCGATCGCCGCCGCGAAGGGAATTATCAGGGAGTCATGATTGTCCGGATTGAGGAACTCTATCCGTTCCCGTCGAACTCCTTAAAGAAATTCTTTGCGGAACTTCCCGAGACCACCCCCTTTGCCTGGGTCCAGGATGAACCCAGCAACATGGGAGCCTGGCCCTATATTCGGGCTCGATTCGGCGACAAGTTCCTTAAAAAGTTCCACATCGAACGAATCAGCCGTCCCCGTTCAGCCAGCCCGGCGACGGGATCGAACAAGTCCCATCGGCGGGAACAGGAACTCCTCCTCGAAGCGGCATTCAGCAAGGTCTCCAAGGGAACCGTCAGTGCGGAACAACCCGCCGTTGCCGCTACTCCCTGAAGATGGCTTCTGATCGCGATCAAACCAGAATGTTCCGCATGGGCAAAGTGAATGCACTTTGTCCATGCGGTTTTTAAATGGACCTGTCTCTCCGCCGTGAAATTGGCCTAATAGGCAGAGATTGCCTTCCCATCCGTGGATTATTTCAGGAGTGAGTTCCATGTCATCACAACCTGGGTCGCCGTTCACATGTTGCCGGTGGTTTCTCGTTCTGTTTTTTCTGAGCAGCCTTTGCCAGCCTGCTGGCGCGGATGAAATCACCGAATGGATCGAGCGGGAAATGGATTCCATCGCGGGACTCTATCTACATCTGCACCGGCATCCGGAACTCTCGCTGATGGAGAAAGAGACTTCCGCCCGCGTTGCCAGCGAACTCAAGTTGGCTGGCTTTGAAGTCACCACTTCTTTCGGTGGCCATGGCGTTGTGGGAATTTTGAAAAACGGAGACGGCCCTTGCCTGATGCTCCGGACCGATCTGGATGCTCTGCCGGTCACGGAAGAAACGGGGGTTGAATATGCTTCCAAGGTCACGACCACCACGACCGGGGGAGTGAAAACCGGCGTCATGCATGCCTGTGGACACGACATCCACATGGCGACCGTGGTCAGTACAGCCAGGTATCTTGCTTCACACAAAGATCAGTGGCAGGGAACCCTGATGGTGATCGGCCAGCCCGCTGAAGAAGGAGGACTCGGGGCCAAAGCGATGCTGGCGGATGGATTGTTCGAAAAATTTCCGAAACCGCGGTTCGCCCTGGCGATGCACGTCTCTTCCGATCTTCCCACCGGCAGCGTGGGATTTTGCCCCGGAGCAGCCATGGCCAATGTGGACAGCATCGACATCACAATGAAAGGCCGCGGCGGCCATGGTTCCGCACCGCAAGTCACGATCGACCCGATTATGCAAGCCGCGGAACTCGTTGTTGCCTTGCAGACGATTGTCAGCCGGGAAATTTCTCCCGCTGACCCGGCGGTCATTACTGTCGGCTCCATCCACGGTGGAACGCAACACAACGTGATCGGGAACGATTGTCATCTGCAAATCACCGTCCGGAGCTACACGGATGACGTTCGGGACCATCTGCTGGAAGGAATTCAGCGGAAAGCCAAAGCGGTGGCCCAGGGATCCCGCGCTCCCGAACCGGAGATTTCCATCCGTCGAAACACTCCCTCGCTGTTCAACAACGAAGAGTTGACGGCCCGCATTGTGGATGTTTTCCGTAACACCTTCGGAGACAAGAACGTCATTCGCATCCGTCCTTCCATGGGGGGCGAAGATTTCAGCCGTTATGGCCGCGAAGGGGTCCCGGCATTCATGTTCCGCCTGGGAGCCATCAGCCAGCAGCGGCTCGACCGTTACGCTGCGGCTGGACAAATTCCCCCTTCATTGCATTCCTCTCAGTTCCGGCCCGATTTCGAAGAAGCATTGCCGACCGGAATCCGGGCCATGACGAGTGCCGCATTGAACCTGTTGCCAGGACCTGCGAAATCACGATAAAACCGGCCATCATGCCGGACGTGCGGGCTCCCTATCCGACTCTCCCTCGCCATGACTGGAATTCACATGCGCTTCAGGCAATCCGGAATATTGGGATTGATTCTGTTTGTCGTTTCGACGGGGGGAAACGATTTATCCGCTGCTCCGCCGGAACTGGATGTTCTGGTTTATGGAGGAACTCCCAGCGGGTTGTGTGCCGCGGTCGCTGTCGCCCGGGAAGGGGGGCGCGTGATGGTGATCGAGCCTACCCCCTGGATTGGCGGACTGGTAACGGGGGGGCTGTCGCATACAGACAAGGGACGTGAGGAGACAATCGGCGGAATCGCCCGGGAATTCTTCACGCGGGCAGCAGCGAAAGTCCCCGGGACACCCATGTGGTTCGCGGAACCGCATGTCAACCTGCAAGTCTTTCAGGAAATGCTGGCGGAAGCGGAAATTCCCGTTTTGACCGGAAAGCGAATTGTTTCCCTTCGCAAAGCTCCCGGGCAGCGGATTGCCTCTGTGACGCTGGATGATGGACGTACGATCGACGCCAGGATGTTTATCGATGCCAGCTACGAGGGAGATGTGCTGCCGCAGGCGGGGGTCCGCTTTTTTATCGGTCGGGAAAGCCGGATGACTTATGGCGAACCACTGGCGGGTTTTTCTCCCATGCCGATCCGGGAACGCAGCCATGAAGTGATGGGGAGTGTCTGTCCCTGCCTCGGAGGAAACGGTCCGCATTACATTCACGGAACGCCATGTCGAATCTCCGCTTATAATGCCCTTGGCCAACTGATTTCCGGGGTGAACGCGGTCAAGGCGGAACCGGGGAGCGGGGACAAGCTGACCCAATCTTATAACTACCGGCTCTGCGTCACCCAGCGGGACGACATTCGTGTCCCATTTCCAAAACCGGAGCATTATGACCCGGAACGCTATGAATTGCTGCTGCGATTGATTCAAAGTTATCCCCGTGTCCGCTTTGGCCGCCTGGTGCATCTGGGACGGATTGCGGGAGACAAGTTTGATCTGAATGCGCAGGGATTGTTCTCGACAGACTTTCCGGGTGGGAACGTTGACTATCCCGGTGGAGATCCCGCGACCCGGGAGAGGATTCAACGGGACCATATCGATTACGTGCAGGGGTTGCTCTGGTTTCTGGGACATGAGGAACGGGTTCCCCAGGCTTTGCGTGATGAAACCAACAGTTGGGGACTCTGCCGGGATGAGTTCATCGATCACGACTACTGGCCGTATGCCTTGTATGTTCGCGATGCCCGGCGAATGGTCTCGGACTTCGTGATGACGCAGCGAGATGTTCAACAGGAAATCAAGAAACCGGATTCGGTGGCCATGGGATCCTTTGTGATTGACTGCCATATTGTCCAGCGAATCGTGACCGAAGACGGGACCGTCACCGATGAAGGCTCATTTCCGGACGCCCCCGCCCGGCCTTATGAAATTCCTTATCGTTGCCTGACGCCACGGGAATCGGAGTGTTCCAATCTGCTGGTTCCCGTCTGTGTGTCCGCTTCCCATATCGCGTTGTGTTCGATGCGGATGGAACCGGTCTACATGGCGCTCGGCCAGGCGAGTGGAATCGCAGCAATGCAGTCGATCCGCGAAAGTTGTCCTGTTCAGCGGATCGATACCCTCCGGCTTCAGAACCGGTTGCGGGAACAGGGGCAGGTGCTGGAATTAAAGGGGATGGAAACACTGGTTTCTTCGAAAAAACTGCCGGGGATTGTGCAGGACGATGCCGACGCGATCCTGATCGGCACCTGGCAGGACAGTTCCTACGGCAATCCGATCGATGGGGCGGCACAACACGACTATAACCAGGAAAAAGGGACGAAATCGGCCACGTTCACGCTTCCGGTGCCGGAAAATGGCATCTATGAAGTTCGTTTTGCGTATGCGAGTGCTCCGAACCGGGCTGGAAATGTCCCGGTGACAATCCATCACGCGCGCGGCGTCAGCAAGAAAACGGTCGACGAACGCCGTCCTCCCGATATTGACAAGCAATTTATCTCATTGGGTGAAGAGGAGTTTCAGAAATCTCAACCTGCGATTGTCGTTATCAGCACCGAGGGAACGGACGGTTTTGTTTCCGTTGACGCTGTTCAACTTCTCCCGAAAAAAGAGTCGTCTTCGCCCCCCGTTCCGGTGCGGAGCATGAAAAACTAGCAGTCTCACCACTCTGTCCTGATAGATTCCTGGGAAAGGTTGGTCTCCGACCGGGATTTCTTGGGGAATGGGTCCTCCCTTCTTTCGTAATTTTTCCTCGCCGGTACAATGGGGGCAGTCCCTCCCCGCGTGTCTTTCTCTCAAGTTGCTCATTATGGACAATAAAGAATCTCTTGTCGGCCGCATCCTGATCGCGGATGACAACGAACAGAATCGGGAATTGCTCGAAGCCTATCTGAGTGATGATGGACACGAAATCCTGATGGCTGCCGATGGCCAGCAGACGATCGAGATTGCCCTCGAAAAGTCTCCAGATTTGATTCTGCTGGATATCATGATGCCCAAGCTCAGCGGGTATGAAGTCTGTCAACGGCTGAAGGAAAATGCCGCAACACGGATGATTCCCGTACTGATGGTGACAGCCTTGAAAGAAATCGGAGATATCCAGAAGGCCGTGGATGCCGGAGCGGATGATTTCCTCACCAAGCCGGTCCATCGTCTGGAATTGAAAACCCGCGTCCGTTCGTTGCTGCGCGTGCGGCACCTGACAAATGAGCGGGACCGCTTGCTGGCCTATCTGGCCGAAGTGGATGGAACCAATTCCCGCTAATCGCTGACTGAGCAATTCCTCTTCAAAGAAGAGAGACTTCTTCTTCCTGGACCGGCTTCCATTGCCCGGACGGCCCCTCTGCCTGATTGTCTGCCCACCATGTCCGCTCCCGAAAAACTTCCGGTCGTTGTTCTCAAGCCGAGACGTGCTTTACCGTTCTTCAGCCAGCATCCCTGGGTCTTTGCGGGAGCGATCGGCAGCGTCTCCGGGCGACCGGATGTCGGAACGGAAGTGATTGTCCGTTCGCATGAAGGGAAATTCATCGCCCGCGGACTCTTTAATCCGCACAGTAATATCCGTGTCCGGCTTTATCGCTGGGAGGAACAAGACGGGTTGGACGAGGAATTCTGGCGAGCCCGCGTCCGCAGCGCGGTCCAGCTTCGACAGAAGTTGTTCGCGGGAACCCCAACGGAGAAAGCCTGCCGGCTGATTTTCAGCGAAGCGGACGGCCTGTCTGGTCTGACGGTGGATCGCGTGAATGACTGGCTGGTTGTGCAGTGGACCAGTGCGGCATTACATCGGTTTCAACAGCCGATTCTCGATGAACTTCAAGCACTGCTCGCACCGAAAGGGATCTGGCTGCGAACCGAAAAAGGAATCAAGATCCAGGAAGGTCTGGAGATTGAAGATGGCCTGCTTTCCGGGGATGTCCCTCCTTCTTCACTCGTGATCGAGGAAAACGGTCTCCAGCTGGCAGTCGACCTGCAAGCTGGGCAGAAGACCGGGTTTTACTACGATCAGCGCGAGAATCGGCGGGTGATGGCGGACTATGTGCAGGGTGGCCGCGTTCTCGACATGTTCTGCTATTCCGGTGCCTTTGCCCTGTCTGCTGCAAAGCTGGGACAGGCGCGGGACGTGGTCGCGGTTGATTCGTCGAATTCCGCGCTCGAGCTGGCCCGCCGCAATGCGGAATTGAACGGGATTGCGGACCGGATCACGTTTCACTGCGACGATGCTTTCGAATTTCTGGACGCGCAGGTCGAAGCAGGTGAAAAATATGACGTCATCATTCTCGATCCTCCGAAGCTCGCCCGTTCCCGCAGTGGACTGGAACGCGCTGCCAAAGCGTATGTCCGTCTCAATCAACTTGCGATGAAAGCCTTGAATCCCGATGGTATCCTGATGACATGCAGCTGTTCCGGGCACGTGCAGCGGGAAGATTTTCAACAGATCATCGCCCGTGCCAGCCTGGAATGCGGAAGACGGGTACAGATTCTCGAAGAACGGGGACAAGCTCCGGACCATCCGGTCTCCGTCAATTGTCTGGAGACCAGCTATTTAAAATGCATTCTCTGCCGGGTGGAGTAAAGCAGATTGTTCCGGCGGTATCTGTCAAATCCTCCGGAACAACCCGCCCCAAATTGACGGAGTCCTGTCAGACAGAAATGTCGGATCCGCTGGCTGCCGCGGATCGGAGTTTCTTCGCCGCCGCCACCATATTGGTGAGTGCCGGAATCACTTCTGCCCACTGACGGGTCTTCAGGCCGCAGTCGGGGTTGACCCAGAGCCGTTCGGCAGGAATTCGTTCGGCAGCTTTCCGCATCAGGCTCATGATTTTTTCCTCGCTGGGAATGTTGGGTGAATGGATATCATAAACTCCCGGGCCGATTTGATTCGGGTACGAGAACGTTTCAAAAACGTTTAACAGTTCCATGTCCGAGCGGGACGTTTCAATGGTAATCGCATCCGCGTCCATCTGAGCAATTGCTTCCATGATGTCATTGAATTCCGAATAGCACATGTGAGTATGAATCTGCGTTTCGTCTGAGACACCATTGGCCGCAATGCGGAAAGATTTCACCGCCCAGTCCAGGTATTCCGGCCATTGGGATCGCCGTAGCGGAAGTCCTTCACGGAGAGCAGCCTCGTCGATCTGGATAATTCGTACTCCAGCCTTTTCCAGGTCGATCACTTCGTCCCGAATCGCCAGCGCGATCTGCTGGCAGGAAACCGAACGGGGCTGGTCGTCGCGAACGAAAGACCAGTTCAGAATTGTGACCGGACCGGTCAACATTCCCTTCATTGGCTTTGGGGTCAATGACTGGGCATATCTGATCCATCTGACGGTCATTGGATTCGGGCGGCTGACATCCCCGAACAGAATCGGCGGCTTGACGCAGCGGGACCCATAAGACTGAACCCAGCCGAACTCGCTGAAGGCATACCCGGTGAGTTGCTCGCCAAAGTATTCGACCATGTCGTTGCGTTCCGCTTCGCCATGGACGAAGACATCCAGCCCCAGTGATTCCTGTTCCCGCACGCACCGGGCAATTTCGTTTTGCATTGCAGTGAGATAGGCCGTTTCCTCCAGTTTTCCAGCCTTGAACAGACTTCGTGCCCGACGGATCTCCGCGGTTTGCGGAAACGAGCCGATGGTCGTGGTTGGAAATTTTGGCAGATGGAGGATCTCCGCCTGCTTTTTGGCACGCTGGGCGAACGGGCTCTTCCGCTGACCCGGTTGTGAATCAATTTTGGTGACAGCATCCTGTACCGAGGGAATATTGACCCGAGTTGACTCACGGCGCGACATCATGGCAGCCTGATTGGCGTTCAGTTCCGCACGGACGGCATCGCGGCCATTGACGACAGCCGCCTGAATGATACGGAGTTCTTCGAGTTTCTGCGTCGCGAATGCCAGCCACGATTTGACCTCGGCATCGAGTTTCTTCTCGTTGTCAAGATCGACCGGCACGTGCAGGAGAGAACACGAAGGGGCGATCCAGAGCCTGTCCCCCAATTTCCGGGCGACAGGTTCCAGCCAATCGAGCAGACGGTTGAGATCGGTCTTCCAGATGTTGCGTCCGTTAATCACCCCCAACGACAACACTCGATCTCCCGGCAGTTCCCGAATCAATGCTTCGACTTCATGGCCCGCATTGACGGCATCGATATGGACTCCTGCGACCGGCAGGCGGGCCATGAACGGCAGGTTCTCGATCAACTGTCCAAAGTAGGTTGTCAGTAAAAGCTGGACCTGGCTGCTGCTGAGCACCTGGTAGGCTGTTTCGAGGGCCTGCTTCCATTCCGGGTCGAGTTCCATGACCAGAATGGGTTCGTCAATCTGAACCCAGTCGATCCCTTCGCGGGCAATCGCTGCCAGCAACTGCTGATAAACAACTAATATCCTGGACAACAGTTTCAGTCTGTCCGAACCATCCTTGGCTTTGCCCAGTGCCAGATAAGTGACCGGTCCGATGATGACCGGCTTAACGTTGATCCCCATCCCCCTGGCTTCGCGAATCTGTTCGATCAGCCGGGAGGGATCCAGGTGGAACTCGGTGTCGGCCTGAAATTCCGGGACAATGTAATGGTAGTTGGTGTCGAACCATTTGGTCATCTCGCCCGCAGCCACCCCTTCCAGGTTTTTGCCGCCGGCAACTGAAGGGGCGGAACGCCCCCGGGCAACCCGGAAGTAGTTATCCAGAACATCGCCTTCATCATGACGAAAACGCCTGGGCAGGTTTCCCAGCGTAAAACTCATGTCCAGCATCTGGTCGTAAAAAGAGAAGTCACCCACCGGGATCAGGTCCAGCCCGGCTTGTGTTTTCCAGTTCCGGCTGCGCAAGTCCGCCCCAATGGCCTGCAATTCTTCGCGTGAAGATTCCCCTTTCCAGTATGCTTCCTGGGCGAACTTAAGTTCTCGGTTTGCGCCGATTCGCGGGAAGCCAAGATTATGTGTTTTGATCATCGCGTGTCCTGCTGTCGCATGAGTTTGGAGCGGGTGGTGAATTCCGGATGGAGAGAGTCTACCCCTTTTGATTCATTACGAAAAATGATATTTTCTTACTGACCTATAACTTTTATTCATGGATAACAAGGCTTCTGAATGGCGACAATTGAACGCATCCACCTGGAAATTATCCGGACCATCGATCAACTCGGTTCACTGACAGCCGCCGCGGAATCGCTTTATGTCACTCAACCAGCACTCAGCCATTCCATTCGCAAGCTCGAGGATGCACTGGGGTTGAAGATCTGGAATCGAGAAGGGCGGACGCTCCGGCTGACGCAAGGGGGAGAGCACTTGTTATCCGTCGCCAATCGCTTGCTGCCGCAGTTCGAAAGGGCGGAACAGCAACTGCAACAGTTCGCGCAAGGGGAACGCGGAACGCTGCGAATCGGCATGGAATGCCATCCCTGCTATCAATGGCTGCTGAAGATCGCCGCCCCGTTTCTGAAGTCCTGGCCGGAGATCGATCTGGACGTGATTCAGAAATTCCAGTTCGGAGGCATCGATGCCTTATATGGGCATGATATTGATATCCTGGTGACGCCGGACCCGTTGAAGAAACAAGGGCTTCTGTTTGAGCCGGTTTTCGACTATGAGCAGGTTCTGGTGGTTGGCAAGGAACACCCGTTGCGGAAGGCAAAGTCTGTCGCCCCGGAGCAATTGGCTGAGGAAACACTCATTTCTTATCCTGTTTCCGTTGATCGGCTCGATCTCTTCAATCGCTTTCTGACTCCGTCAGGAGTCATTCCGAAACGGCACAAACTGATTGAAACCACCGATATCATTTTGCAGATGGTGGCCTGTGGACGCGGGGTGGCGGCGCTGCCGCGATGGCTGGTGAAAGAACAACAGACGCGATTTGAGATCTTCCCGGTACGCCTGGGGAAAAAGGGAGTCGACAAACAGATCTTTCTGGGGCTGCGAAAGAAAGATGCGGAAATCGACTACATGAAAGCATTTGTCGAACTGGCCCGTTCCACCAAAACGCTTGCAAAGTGAAACCGATGCCGGTGCCCGATGGATTTGACGATGACACACAGGCTGGACTGTTCAGTTTGTGATTGTGTTTCTATTCCGCTTTTGTTGCGCCCAGGGCGAGGGGATTTTGAAACGCAGAGAGCGCCGAGGACGCTGAGAAGAAAGACTCAGTGATGTAAGTCAGGTCGGTCTGTAGGGTGTGGTCGAGGCCGGACGGAGAGGGTTGCTGCAGGTCAGGCGGGCTTTGCCGGAATGTGGTTTCATCTGGAATCAGAACGGCCGCTGACCCACCGAATAGGGGGGCGATCCACTCCCGGTGGGTCTGCGGACGGTCAAACGGGGAATGGAGTCTGTCTTGAGCGACGTTCATCTTGCCAGGAAACTCTCTCATTCCGTCCTTGACCACACCCTACAAATCTGAGCTTTCCTTCCGGTGGGTCTGCGGTCGGGATCCTCTTTGGGGGGAGGCAATTCCCTGGTAAACGACGCTGGTTTCCAATTCGCCGACCTTGACCACACCCTACGCGCCCGCAATTCAGAAAAGGGAACGCACAGCAAGCACAAAGGGAGGGATTTTTGAAACGCAGAGAGCGCCGAGGACGCTGAGAGGAAAGACTGAGCCAGAGCAAGAATTCTGATGAAAGGGATGAGTCGGAACTGGCCAGGGAGGGCGGGGCATGACCTACGGCAACTGCCGTATTTCTCCTTTCAGATCTGCCGTGAATGGGGGCGCTGAATCAGGGTTGTAGCGGTTGTAGTGATCTTGTGTGGCGTGTCGATTTTGAACGGCTGATGCTGCCGGTTGCCTTAAATCGCAGCAGCCAACGCAATCAATTGCCAGCGACATTTCCGAATTAAGCATTCGTTAATTGAGCAGGTCATTGCCTGGAATGCATGTGGACACACCTTGGCAATTTTGCTCGTGGAATTGAAATCGTCCCGTATCCAGCCGGGACGTAAAGGGCACTCTCTTGATCACCGACCGATTGCTGAATCTGCTGCGAAAACGCTTTGGGGCCTGGAAATTCAACGTACGACGATCCTTGCGGATCGGTCTCTTCAGCCTGGGGCTGGGTTGTGCTTTCGGCGGGTCGTCTCTCTTGGCAGCGACTTTTACCGTCACCAATACGAACGACAGCGGTTCCGGCTCGCTCCGCTGGGCGATTGAACAGGCCAATGCCAATCCCGGTTCAAACGACACGATTACATTCGACTCCGGCCTCGGCACGATCTCGCTTTCCAGCGGACTGCCGGTGATTGATAAACAGGGGGGCACACTGTCGATTGAAGGTTCCGGAGCGAGTTCGTTGACAATTGATGGCGGGAACAACTCGCGGGCGTTTTTCGTGCACCAGGGAACAGTGACGATCAAAGATGTCACCATCGCCAACGGTACCGCCCAGGGAGGAAATGGCGGTGCCGCACAGACGGGAGGTGGGGGAGGTCTGGGAGCGGGGGGAGCGATCTTCGTCGATCAAACGGCCAACGTCACGCTGGAGAATGTCAATATTCAGAACAGCACTGCCATCGGGGGAAGTGGGGGAGCTGCCGGAATGGCCGGGGTTAGTGGTGGAGGCGGTGGTGGCCTGGGGGGTGACGGTGGTGGGGCCAGTTTCATCAATGCCGGCGGTGGTGGTGGAGGCGGCGGTTTCCTGGGGGATGGTGGGAATGCTGGAGACGGCGGGGGCGGCGGAGGCGGCGTCTATGGCGGTGGAGGGGCGGGATTCAGTGGAGGAGGAGGAGGCGGAGGGAGTTTCAGCAGTGGAGGAAACGGAGATAACGGCGGAGGGGGAGGGGCCGGAACGGGCGCGGGAGGGAATGCCTTGGTCGGTGGGGGAGGAGCCGGAGGACCAGGTGGGGGAGGGGCCGGTGCTGATAGTGACTTCCCCGTGACCGAAGGGGGAGGGGGAGGCGGAGGTTCTGCGGAACAACCCGGACAGGACGGAGTCGGCTCAACCGGTGGCGCAGGGGGGGAGTATGGCGGGGGGGGTGGGGGAGGAAGAGAAGGTGTCGGAGGCATTGGCGGAACTTTCGGTGGTGGGGGTGGCGGAGGAGCTTTCACTGTTGGCGGGATTGGTGGTGATTTCGGTGGTGGTGGCGGAGGAGGAGCGGGACAGAGCGGAAGCCTTGGCGGCTTCGGCGGCGGGGGAGGAGGAGGAGCAGGTGGAGGAACTGGAATAGCTGGCATCGGCGGAAGCGGCGGTCTGTTCGGAGGAGACGGCGGAAGCTCTGACGGCGCCGGCAACTCCGGTGGTGGCGGTGGCGGTGATGGACTGGGGGGAGCGATCTTCGTCCGCGAGGGGGGAACACTCACCCTCATTAATACCGAAGTCTCCGGCAGTCAGGTCAATGCTGGGCTGGGAGGTATTGGCGTCGGGGCCGGGGCGAATGGAACAAATGGCACCACCGCCGGGTCCGGGTTCTATTTCATGAGCGGGACCGATATCAACCTGGGAGTGAATGCCCCCAACGGCCAGACCTACGAGGATGACATCTATACCGATGCCAGCATCAACAAGACTAGCGACGGCACGCTGACGATCAGCGGAGACATCTCCGGAAACGGTTCCGTTTCCAACAACGATGGCGGCCTGCTGATCCTCAATGGAGCCAACACCTATACCGGCGGAACAACCCTCAACGACGGCATCGTGTCAATTATCAGTGCTGACAATCTCGGAACCGGCGATCTGACGTTCAACGGCGGCACGCTGGATATTACGGAGATTCCCAACAATGTTGTCCTCGGTAACGACATCATCCTCAATGCCGACGGGGGGACAATTCATGGACAAGACCAGGCCGACAGCGTCATCACCTTGAACGGAGATATCAGCGGTGAAGGAGCATTGACGCTGCATAACGGGCAATTCCATCTGGAAGACGCTACGGACAACAGCTATTCCGGTGGGACAGTCATCAAACATGCGACTACTTATATCGACGATGATGGACAACTGGGGGACGCAGCAGGGGGACTGATACTCGAAGATGGTGGGGCGTTGATCGTTAAGTCCTCGTTGACATCGGATCGGAATGTTCAGCTCCAGGGAAGTGGAGGGGCAATCAGTTCGTCACCCGGTACCACAGTGACATGGAACGGCGTCATCAGCGGCACCAGCGACACCGCCGACTTCGTCAAGCTCGGCACTGGCCTGCTGATCCTCAATGGAGCCAACACCTATACCGGCGACACACTGGTCTATAACGGCACGCTGCAACTCGGCGCGACCGGCTCGCTGGCCAGTACGACGAATCTGAACGTCGGGAATGGTTTCACCTTCGATCTGAACGACCACACGCAGACGATCGGCAAGCTCTCCGGCAGTGGAAAAGTCAAACTCGGGAGCGGAACCCTGACGACCAACACCGCTGACGATTCGACGTTCAGCGGAATCATCAGCGGCACCGGGGCCTTCACCAAAGACGGCACTAGCATGTTGACGCTCGATGGAGCCAACACCTATACCGGCGGGACGAATGTTCTCGATGGCACGTTAAAGTTGGGGACGAATGGTTCGCTCGCATCGACCGGCGCTCTGTTCATCGACACCGACGGGACCTTCGATCTGAATGACCACACGCAGACGATCGGGGCTCTCTCCGGTAGCGGAAGCCTCGACCTGGGCAGCGGATCTCTGACATCGAATACCGCCGCGACCTCCACCTTCAGCGGGAACATCTCCGGTACCGGAGCTCTGACTCTAGACGGCGGAGGTCAACTCACTCTGGACGGTTCCGGCTCTCTTTTTTCGGGGACGATTGATACTCAGAATGGTCATCTGGTAGTCGATGGAGATTTCAGCGGGAGTTCTGTGGCTGTTTCCCCGACATCTCAGTTGTCAGGCACCGGCACGATTGGCGCTGTGCTCAATGGTGGGCTGTTCACCCCCGGCACTGCCGACACCATCGGCACAATGACAATTGAAAGCGTTTTCTTCCAGGTTCCCGATTCAACTTTAGGGATCAACATCAATGCGGGGGCCGCCGTCCCCGTGGCGGGAGTCAACAACGACCTGGTTGCTGTTAACGGAACTGGAGGGGGCGGGGCACTTATTGCAGGCGGCAAGGTGGATGTCGTCGCCGAGAGCGGCACCTATACCGATGGGATGCGGTTCGATTTTCTCAACACGCATGGAACTCTGCTGTCGGGAGCATTCGATCCCACCGTGACCGATAACCTGGCCTTCTTCGATGCGGTGCTCGGGTACGATTATCTCAACGGAATCGCCTATTTCACACTGAACTCGATTCAGTCCGACTTCTCCGCGTTCGCCACGAATTATAACCAACTACAGATCGGGAATTACATTGACTTTCACAGCCTGAGCCCGACACCCGATCTACAGGATCTGATCACGCAGCTTCACGGCATGACCACGGATGACCTGCAAATGGCACTGAGCCAGATGACCGGGGAGATTTACGGCACCGTTTCTCAGCTGGAAGTTCAGAACGTGCTGATGAAGCAGATGATGCTTCGCCAGAACATTCTCCGTGGAAACCAGAACGTCAACGGCTTCGCCAGCAATGCCCGGCCCGCCACACAGGCACAGGGACGCGCCTCGGGGGCGAATGTCTCACTGGTGAAAAACACGAAGACCGGCGAGCCGATCTTCCTCATTCACTGCCTGGACGACATCCCCACGGACCAGTCGCGAGGCTGGATCAGCGGCTACGGACTGGGAGGCTTCGCGGAAAGTGACGGCAACGCGGGAAGTTCCCAGTATGGCATCGGGGGAACGCTGTTCGGACTGGATCGGGATCTCGATTCGGTCCATACCGTCGGTCTGTTCGGATCGTATTCCTATCTCGATTTGAAAACTCCCAGCCGGAATCAGTCGGTGATCTCCAATGGCGGCAGTTTTGGAGCGTATGGAATTCGTGACCTGGACTGGACGTACACGATGCTCTCGGGAGGTTTCGGCTTCAACGAATATGATTCGACCCGCCGCATTGCTGCCGGTGGTCTGGCAGCCACCGCGACCGCCAATTACCAGGGCTGGCAGGCGAACACCTGGCTGGAACAGGGAGTGCGGCTGCGTCGCGGAAACTTCGTCCTGCAACCGTTTACCGCTCTGAATTACATTTATGTCGGGGAAGATTCTTTCCAGGAATCGGGAGCCGGGGTGATGAACCTGTCGGTCGGACATATCGACGCGAACGCATTGCGGGGCGTGCTGGGAACATCACTCACCACGAGCTATACCGGTCGCCGGGGCGGCGTCTGGACCCCCAATGCCCGGGCAATGTGGATGCACGAATTCCTGAACCCGGAAACAAGCCTGAATACCATGTTCACCAGCGTGGGGGGACCGAGCTTCGCGACGCGCGGCTTGAATTTTGGCCGCGACTGGGCCGTTGTGGGAGCGGGGCTGAGCTGGCAGGCCACCCGCCAGTTCTCCGTCTATGCCAATTATGATATCCAGATGAACGACTATCAGGTTTTCAACGTCGGCAGCGGCGGTCTGCAATATGTGTGGTGAGAGAGACAGTGACCGGAACGAGAGACCAGCAGCCCAGGCATCGCCTGGCCGATTTCACCTCCCCATTGGAGAAATCGGGACAAGAACAGGACACGAGTTCCCCAATCTGTCAGGACTCACAACGTCCAGCTATTCCACGATTCCTTCCACCCGCACCGCGATCTCACGGAAGTCGTACAGATCAGTCTGTAATTTCACCACTTCGGAAAAGGGTCCCGGTTGGTGGGGGGTGATGGATAATGTTACGAGATGCCGCAGGTCCAGGTGATCGTTGAAGTCGACATGCACCCCCGCGGGAAGTTGTGAGGAATCGCACTGGAGTCGAAAAATGGTTTCTTCCGTACTCGACAAGAGAATTCGCCGGGACCGTGTTTCTCCCAGATCGATTTTCCCAAAGTTGACACGATTGGGGAAAGCGACCGTCTGCCGCGTATGGACCATCAGGCTTCCATGGGCCGCGAGAGCACCCGCCGGTTTTCCCCCCTTCAGGCGAACATTGTATTTCAGCGGTGTCGTCATCTCTTCGCGATCAGCGGGCAATTCGACATGGACCAGGGCTGTCCAGATCTGTTTCCAGATGACTTCCGTCAGTTTTTCCGGCGGCCCCGCTTTTTTCAGATTGGAGACGGTCATGGTGGGGGGGAGATCGGAGAAGTCCGGCGTCCCTTGTTCCTCCGCTGTCCCCCGGTAAATATGTTCGATGGAAATCTGTTGATCGGCACTGACAGCCTGCTGAGGAATGGCATCGACCGTAATGACGCTGGGAGTGAGCCGCATGTCCGCGAAGACCCGCAAGCGGCATTTCACAGAGAAGAGATGTGACTTGCCATTGGGCAGAATCGTGGAAAGATCGGTCGTGTAGAATTTTTCGCTATGGCTTTCCGCTGGCCGGAAATCGATCTGTGCGGTGCGCGTCCCCTTGGATGGAATGGAAAAGACTTCTCCGTTCGTCAGCTTGGCGCCGTCGAGGGAAACCCCATAACAGGAACATCCCGATCGCAGCAGTTTCATCTTCTGGGGTTGTGAGGAACGGTTGATGATTTTGATCGGGCAATGTCCCAGCGTTGCAGGATCTCTTTCCGCCTGGATCTCGCTGAGCAGCAAGGCGGGAACTTCAAGATCCGTTTTCACTTCCAGGGGAATCAAATCCCGATTGCATGATGCTCCCGGGAAGATCCACATCAGCCATGCCAGCAGAAGAAGGTTTCGCCGCTGCCGCGAACGCCGCCGCCGCTGGGAGAGGGAGTGAAAACCAGTTGTTGGAATGTCCGATTGCGGAGTGGAAGACAGCATCGCAAAGGTGCCCCGACCGATAGATTGCTGCGGAAATGAGTGTGAACCTCCGCTGGCTTCCCCGAAAGATCCGGCTGATGAATGACCAGATGTGCCAGGGAAAGGCGGCTTCCAGACATGATGTCCAGAGGAAAATGCTGCCCCGCAAGCGAAAGATGACACTTCAACTTACGCGAATCCGATCCTCCGATGCAATGCAGCAGCCACTTCCGGCAGAAAAGAGCGGTCCCGGGCGCGGCAGGAGATCCAAAAGAGAATGCGTCAATCGTCTGTCATCAGGCCGCCCTGTGAGCGGCCTCGCTGGACTCTCCACGGAGGATTCTGTCCAATGATCGGCACTCCGAAACACGCCCATGAGAGCAGGTTGCTCTCGACTGTGCCCGCGCAGCACGTGTTGATTGAGACGCTGGCCTCCGCGTGACGGAACGCGGCCCATACAGTGTGAACAGGCTTTACCCGCTGGAGAATGGAACGATGAAATACGGTCTGAATCTGTTGCTGTGGACATCTGGTGTCGAGGAATCCATTTTTCCGACGCTGGAGAAAATTAAAGACTGGGGTTATGACGGCGTCGAACTTCCCGTCTTCGACATGAATGTCCCGGCCTATCAGAAGATTGGAGCACGACTGAAAGATCTTCAATTGGAATCGACCGCCGTGACCGTCTGTACCGATGTGGAAAACCCCATCTCTCCCGAGAAGCCGATTCGCGAGGCCGCCATTGAACGCTTGAAGAAAGCTGTCGATTGTTGTGCCGCCGCTGGGGCCACGCATCTGTGCGGCCCCATTCATTCCGCTCTGGGAACATTTGTGGGACGCGGACGGACGGAACAGGAATGGAAATGGGCGCAGGAGACGCTGGCCCGCGCCGCGGACTATGCCCAGCAGCAGAACGTCACGCTGGTCGTCGAAAACCTGAATCGCTTCGAATGCTATTTCCTCAACTGCGCGGAGGACAACGCCCGCTTCTGCCGGGAAGTGAATCATTCACATCTCAAGATGATGTACGATACGTTTCATTCCCATATTGAGGAGAAGGATCCCTTTGCCGCTGTGGCTGCCTGTCAGGACCAACTGGTGCATGTCCACATTTCCGAGAACGACCGCTCCACTCCCGGAGAAGGCCAGGTGAACTGGGACGCCAGCTTCGAAGCCCTCCGCCGGGCGAATTATGACGGCTGGTTCGTGATCGAAGCCTTCGGACTGGCCCTTCCCGAACTGGCTGCCGCCACGCGTATCTGGCGCAAGATGTTTCCCAGCGAAGAATATCTGGCGAAAAATGGCCTGGAGTTCATGAAGTCCCGCTGGGAAGGAGAACTCTCCCGCTGAAGCGAAAGCTGCCGGCGGGGAGTCTTTCACGGGCCAATGAGGACGTTGGGGATTCGGACTGCGTGTTTCCAATCATCATGGAGATGCGGAATCAGGCCCGGAGCACGATTTCGATGTCGCCTTCTTTCCGTTCGATGTTCAAGCCGACATCGCGGGGGTGGCGCCGCAGGATGAAATCGAGTTCTCCCCCGCCGATCCGCAGATTTTCAATCCGGATCCATTGCAGATCATCGGGGAGCACGGGGTGATCGAACCGGACCTGTGGTTTCCGGTGCGAAAACGTCAGCCCCAGGCATCCCTGCAAGGCCATGAAAACCGACCCCGACGCCCACGCCTGCGGCGAGCAGGCGACGGGATATAACGTCGGGGCGTGTCCTTGCAGTCGCGGAAACCCGCAAAACAGTTCCGGCAACCGTGAAATGTCCAGAAAATCGGCGGCATCGGAGAGTCCGTTCAGAATTTTCAATGCCCCTTCATGATGTCGGTAACGGGCCATTCCCGCAGCAATCAGCGCCGTATCGTGCGGCCAGACAGAACCGTTGTGATACGACATCGGATTGTATCGAGGTTCGTTTTCCGCAATGGTGCGAATTCCCCAGCCATTAAAGCTCCGCGGCGCAATGAGCGTTTCCACCAGCCGGGCGGCATGTTCCTCCGCGACGATTCCGTTGTAAAGCAGATGGCCGGCGTTTGAGTTTAACACTTCACAACGGCGTTTCCGGCCGTCGAGGGCAATCGCAAACGTCCCCAGTTCTTCCACCCAGTACGTTGCATTGAATTTCTCTTTCAATTGTTCGGCCTCATGGCAAAGTTTTCGGCTCCATTCCAGTTCGCCCGCTTCTTCCGCCAGTTCCGCCATCAGGCGTTTCGCTTCATAGACGTATCCCTGGACTTCGCACAGTGCGATGGGGCCTTCCGCCAATGTTCCATCCGCATGAAAGATGGAATCGTCCGAATCCTTCCAGCCCTGCTGGACGAGCCCCCGGCTGTTTTGCCGCTGATACTCGACGAACCCATCGCCATCGGCATCTCCCCAGTCATCGATCCATTGCAGAGCCCGTCTCAGATTGGGCCAGATGGACTGAATCAAATTCAAATCGCCCGTGCGGTGGAAATAGCGCCCCGCCAGGACCAGGAACAACGGAGTTGCATCGATGGTTCCATAGTAGCGCCGAAAGGGGACTTCCCCCAGGGCGGACATTTCTCCTTCCCGCATCTCGTGCAGAATTTTTCCGGGTTCGGCATCGGACTGTGGATCTTTCTCCGTCGCCTGTGTTTCCGCCAGGAAGTTGAGAACGCCCTGGGAAAGCTGGGGCTGTAACCAGAGCGTCTGTAACGCGGTGATGAGGCCATCGCGGCCAAAGGGAGTGGAGAACCAGGGAACGCCGGCATAGGGATAACGTCCATAGATGGTATCGGTCGTCAGCATCTGCAAATCGGCCATCGACCGGCCCAGCCATTCATTGAAGGCTTCATTCGACGTGACGACGGTCGACCAGTTGGAACGCCGTTCTTTCAGTCTTGTTTCGGACCAGCGCAGGGCGGAGGAATGGCTGCCGATGCAGAACTCGGCGGTCCCGCATTGACAGGAAATGCTGAACGAGAGCTTTTCCTCCTGGCGGGGCATCAGACGTAATCGGAACCGGCATTCCTCAGCCTGGCATTCCGCTGTGGAATGGTCGAAATAGAGTCCGGTCCGGCGCAACACTCCATCAAGACCGCGATAGGCCAGAATCACCGCCCGGTCATGAATCTGTGCCGGGAGAAGTTCTCCACGTTTTTCCCGCCGGGTTCCCCGGACTTCGAACATGTCATGAAAATCCGCGTCAAAGCGATAGGTGATTTCCACGTCGAGCGGCTCTTCCGCGTAATTGCCCAGCGTGAGATGTTCATAAAGCGTTGATTCCTGCATGACCAGCGACCGGGAGGCGTGAAGCACTCCTTTGGGAAGGACCGGATGATCGTCTTCCTGGATGTCGGGAGTCGTCAGTTCCACCACCAGCGAACTGTTGTCCCGTTTCATCGTCGAGTTCAGCAGCATTGTCCGCCGGCCTTGAATCAGCATTTCCCACCGGGACAGGTGACGCATTCCACGATGGTAAAGTCCCTGTTCGCCGTGTCCCGTTTTTCCAATCTCTCCCAGACGGTCAAAAACAGCGAACGTATCTCCTTCTTTCAGGACCTGTGTCCGCGTGTCGGACTGATGCGAAGATGCGGCAATGTACCATTTATCATCAACTTGAATGACATCGTCCACGGTATTTCCTCCCGGCGCGTCTGGTTGATTCCCGCCACAACCAAAGTCATTCGTGCTGCATCAAATTCTCGTCCGCGAAGAGAACTTTGAATGCGTGCGGAACAGGGTTTCCCACGGGGAACGCAAATGTTTTCGGACACGATCACAACGAAGGAGTCATTGGAAGATTTTCCAGGCCATCCGGTGTTCCCGGCGATTCAAGGGATGGCGAGGATCCCAGCAGTTTCTGATAGAGCCGGAGATAGTCGGCCGCCATTCGCTGATCCGTAAATCGCTCTTCGAAATACCGGCGGCATCCTTGTCGATCAATCTCCTGAATTCGTTCCGCCGCTGCAAAAGCCTGCTCCATGGTCTGGACGATGAACCCGCTGACGCCATCCTGCATCACTTCGCCGACCGATCCGTTTCGCATTGCGATGACGGGAGTGCCGCAAGCCATGGCTTCGATCATCACCAGTCCGAACGGCTCCGGCCAGTCGATCGGGAAGAGAAGAGCCCGGGCGCCTCCCAACAGTGCATTCTTTCCCGCTTCATTCACTTCCCCAATAAATTCCACCAGCGGATGATCCATTAAGGGTTCGATTTCATTTTCAAAATATGATTGATCTGCCGGATCGACCTTGGCTGCGATTTTCAGCGGAACGCCTGTCTGAATGGCAATTTCAATGGCCCGATCGGGGCGTTTTTCACGGGAAATCCGTCCGAGGAACGCAAAATAATCCCCTCCCTGCGGAGAAAACGTGAAATTGTTAATGGGGATCCCATGGTAAATCGTATCGACCCAGTTTGCCTCTGGAAGGGGAGCCCGTTGCGAATCGGAAATCGAGACAACCGGCATCTCCTCAAATTCCTGATACAAACGGGGAAGATCCGGGAGATCGAGGCGACCATGAAGTGTCGTGACATGTGGGACAGCAATCTCTCGAAACAGCGGAAAATGAAAATAATCCGTGTGAAAATGAATGATGTCAAAGCGATTCGCCATCTGGACCACCCGTTCCAGCTGGAGCAGATGGCAAATGACCGGATCGTGCCGTTCCGAACTTAAACGAATGGCTTTGGGAATGATCGCATACAAATCGGCTTTCGTCCGGGAATCTCCAGAAGCAAATAAGGTGACTTCGTGTCCCTGTGAGACAAGGGCATCAGTCAGATAGGAAACAATCCGCTCTGTCCCGCCATAACAGCGCGGGGGAACGCTTTCACATAACGGGGAAACCTGCGCAATCTTCATAAACACTCACTTCAGTTGCGAGGAAGATCTGCCTCCGCCCTCTGTATCCAAAGAGTTCGAATGCAGCTGGAAACAAACCCGGCTTCTGGCAGACAATCGATGTCATGAAAGCATCTGGCGTTCCACTTTGCGTTCATCTCATTGCCGGGACGTCTTTCCCTTTCCGACTCCGCTGACAACCGCGTTCCCGATTTCCTTTCGGGAAACGCTGAAATTGATGTCGGAAATTCATGGCCATTTCCCTCGCATTTCTACTTCCACGAAGTATTTCAAAAAATAATGACATGGGATTGCTGCCTGATAAGAGAAGCGAAAATAGATCGTTTTTCCGACGGATTGATCGCTGGGACATCAGTGGCCCATCTGTGATTCCAGGGAGAGTGAAAGCATTTGTTCCCGGGAAGAAAAGCGATTCTGTCCGGAAACACTGGCGCCGATTGTCCTTTCCGCACCACACAAAGTCCCCAAAGAGCCTGGTCTCATTGGCCCCCGTCGAGAGGCAATTTGCTTTTCATGAAAATGGTAACAAATTGCGGACTTGGAACAGCAGATGCCCATCAGAGTGGTAAGAGGGTTCTCTCCGGCCGGCATGTGCTTCGTTCCCCCAGAAATGTCCGGCGATTTCCTCAGGCAGGGAACTCAATAGAGCGGGCAGATTGAAGACGACATCTAGAGCGGAGTTGCAAATGGTATATCACGCGGATCCTGGTGAAATACAGGGAATTCAAGGCCGAGCGTGATCGAACAAAGACCAAACTGGTCTAAAGTCAGCAACTCCGTTTTCAGCCCCGCGCGATGGGCGTCTCCCGGAAACAGATTTCAGGCTGCATGAGGGACATGCAGTACGAGAGACGTGCATCCGCCCATTTCATGAGAAAGGGAACAAATATGTCTCGCACGTTGTGTCTTTCATTGGCAGTGCTGTTTTCGGGAGCTTTTACCCGCGCCGACGATCCACAAACCCCACAACCGGATCGTGGGGAACGCGCCCGGGAAATCGTGGATGAAATTGTGGAGTCTGTACAACACAAACTTCAGCCGATGCAATCTCCCCAAGGATCAATGGATTCCCAGATCGCGGACTGTCTGCTGATTCAGAATCAGGCGGAAATCAACTTGGCCCGCTTTGCGCTGAAACATGTCCAGGACGCCCGCGTCAAACAGTTTGCCGAAACCATGATTCGGGATCATGAAGACTTCGGGGCAAAACTGGCCCGTTTTGCCGGTCATGGGGATCGTTTTCACAATCTGAACGCGACAACCCGGGAACATCCCCGGACCACTGCCACGGAACAAACTTCCCAACCGGCCCTCACCGTGGAAGGAAAACGGGGAAATCGCATTGAAGTGACCGCTGCGAAACCGATTTCCGTTTCCCCCGTCGCGGATGACTGGTTCAATCTGGAACTGGCCGCTTCTGAAAACTGTCAACGAATGACGAAAGAATGCCTCAGCAAGATGAAGGGCGACCATTTTGATCACGGTTATCTGGGCAGCCAGATTGGCGCTCATATTGCCGTTTTGTCAAAACTGGAAGCTGCGGATCATTATGTTTCCGGAGAGTTGAAAGATCTCCTGCAGGACGCACAGAAGACCGTTAAACAGCATCAGGCTCGTGCCGAAGATCTGGATCGGGATCTGATGCACGATTAATGCCATGTCTCCTGGTTTTACCGGGAGGCATGTTTGTGAAACCCGTCGTCAGAAAAAGATCATCATAAAAGCTCCGCGGCCTCCTGAAATCAGCTGAATTGGCTGAATCTGGGAGATCGCGGATTTTTTATTGGCGACAAAAAAGAGAATTGCCGGGGAATTACGGCTGGCGAGGCGATCCGGCCAGGGCTCCTTCGGGAGAATGGGCCGCCGGCACGTGGCGCGCGGGAAGAAGTTCTTTGGCATGAGAAGGAGCATGATGCGGATGCCCTCCGCGTCCACTCCAGAACCAGGTCGACAAGGCTCGCAGCACCACATAAAACGTCGGCGTCAGAAACAATCCGAACAACGTCACTCCCAGCATTCCCGCAAAGACCGCCGTTCCCAGCACCTGCCGAAGCTCGAAGCCGGGACCGGACGCCCGAGCCAGCGGCAGCACCCCGAGAATAAATGCGAAAGACGTCATAATGATCGGACGCAATCGCAGCCGCGAGGCTTCAATGGCCGCCTGCACACGGTTATGCCCTTCTTCTTCAAGTTGCTTGGCGAATTCCACAATCAGCACGGCGTTCTTCGCCGCCAGTCCAATCAGCACCACAAAGCTGATTTGAGTAATGAGGTTATTATCCATCCCACGGAGCCAGACTCCCCCCAGGGCGAACGGGAGACAGACCGGGGCAATCAGAATAATCGCCATTGGTAAAGACCAGCTTTCGTATTCCGCGGAATGCACCAGGAACACGAACAGCACGCACAACGGGAAAATGTACAGGGCCGTGTTACCCGCCAGTTGCTGCTGATAAGCTAAATCTGTCCAGGCGATCGACATCCCGCTGGGAAGATGTTCCTTGGCGAGACGTTCGATGGTCTGAATGGCTTCTCCGGAACTGAATCCCAGAGCGGTATCTCCCTGGACTTCCGCGGAGGGAAACATGTTATAACGGACCACGCGATCCGGCCCGCTCTTCCACTGGACATCCACAACAGACCCCAGCGGGACCATCTGGCCGGTGGCATTTCGGGTTTTCAGTTTCAGGATATCTTCCGCCTGATCCCGGAAAGACTGCTCCGATTGCACCCGGACCTGAAAAGTGCGCCCGTACAGGTTGAAATCGTTGATATAGGACGATCCCAGATTCGCCTGCAAAGCGTCAAACACATCCGTCAACGACAGATTCAGCATATTGGCTTTGACCCGATCGATATCCGCGAACAGTTGCGGAGTGGATGCCCGATACATCGTGAACAGACCGCGCAGCGATGGTTCCTTGCGGGAAGCTGCAATGAGATTGTCGGTTGCTTCCTGCAATGCCTGCGGACCATATCCGCCCCGGTCCTGAACGAGAAATTTATATCCTCCGGAAGTTCCCAGCCCCTGCACCGGTGGAGGCGGAATCACAAAGACGTTTCCATCGGGAATCTTGGACAGGGCCTGCTGCAACGGGATCAGTTGTTCCAGAATCGGCGGATGATGTTCTCCGTGTCCAGCTTCCTGCAAATGCGGCACGACGAAAATGGCAGCGGAATTCGGGCTGTTTGACCGGGACGCTCCGGAAAAACCGACGAAGGCCACGGCATGAGCGGCGTCCTTGTTTTTCAAAATGATTTCCGTGGCTTCTTTCACCACCGCATCCGTCCGGGCCAGTGACGCTCCATCAGGCAACTGCACCACCACGATCAGATACTGCTTGTCCTGCTGGGGAATGAACCCGGTGGGGACCTTGGCAAATCCATAGGCGGTAACACAGGCCAGGCCCACATAGACCAGCAAGGGGACCGCCACGATCCGGACGTTCCATCCCACGAACCGGGCATAGATTCCGCTCACCCAGTCAAAAGCCCGGTTAAAGCGTTTGAAGAACCAGCCGAACAGAAAATCCCAGACAATCGTGAACCAGTCTTTGGGGGCATCGTGCGAACGCAGCAGCAATGCACACAGCGCGGGGGTGAGGGTCAAAGAGTTAAAGGCTGACAGCAGCGTCGAGACGGCGATGGTCAGCGCGAACTGACGATAAAACTGTCCGCTGATACCCGAAATAAATGCCGTCGGCACGAACACCGCCGAAAGCCCCACGGCAATGGCAATGACAGCCGCCGTCACTTCATCCATGGCTTTATAGGCCGCTGCCCGGGGAGAGAGCCCCATTGCCATGTGCCGTTCGACATTCTCCACCACCACGATCGCATCGTCCACCACAATCCCGATCGCCAGCACCAGACCAAACAGCGAAAGCATGTTCAACGAGAAACCGAAGGCCGTCATCGCGGCGAATGTTCCGATCAGCGAAACCGGGATCGCCAACAGGGGAATGACGCTTGCCCGCCAGTTTTGCAGGAACAGCAGCACAACGACCACCACCAGTATCGCAGCTTCGAACAAGGTATGAATCACCGAGTTGATCGACTCGCGGACGAATACCGTGGGGTTGTACACGATGCGGTATTCCAACCCTTGTGGAAAGGTTTTGGCGACTTCCGCAATCGCTTTTTCCACACCCTCGGCCGTCTTCAACGCATTTGATCCGGGTTGCTGGGTAATCGCCAGGGGAACGGCACTTTGCCCGTCGAGATAGCTGTTAATGGTGAATTCCCGGCCTCCGAGTTCCACGCGCGCCACATCTTTGACGCGAATGATCCGGCCATCTTCTCCGGTACGGACAATCAGGTTCGCAAACTGTTCCGGCTCCAGTAATCGTCCCAGCGTGTTGACGATGAGCTGAAAATCGGTGGCCTGATCCAACGGAGGTTGTCCAATGACTCCAGATGCCACCTGGACGTTTTGTGCCCGCAGGGCCGCTGCCACGTCTCCCGGAGTCAATGACAGGTAAGACATCCGGTCCGGATCCAGCCAGATCCGCATACTGTACTCGCGGACTCCCAGCATGTTCACGCTTCCCACGCCGTCAACTCGCGCCAGCGCGTCTCGAACCTGAATCAGTCCGTAGTTTCCGATATACAACTGGTCAAATTTCTGCTCCGGGGAAACCAGGTGAATCACCATCAGAAGGTCCGGGGAAGCCTTGATCGTGGTGACTCCCAGACGTCGCACATCCTCGGGCAACCGGGCCAGGGCGGTGGCCACACGGTTCTGGACCAGCACCTGTGCCTTGTCCAGATCGGTCCCCAGCTTGAATGTCACCGTCAGTTCCATCATCCCGTCCACAGTGGACTGGGAAGACATATACAGCATGTCTTCCACGCCATTGACTTCCTGCTCAATGGGTGTGGCCACGGTATCGGCAATCACTTCCGGACTGGCTCCGGGATAGGACGCCCTGACGACAATCGTGGGGGGAACGATATCTGGATACTGGGCGGCCGGAAGCGCCAGATACGAAATCCCCCCCAGAATGACGATCACCACGGAAATCACGGTGGCGAAAATCGGCCGGTCAATAAAGAAATGGGCGAATTTCATACGGAACGGACTTTACATCAGAATAGGAGACAGATCTGAATTCCCGGTAATAACGGAGGCAGACATCCGGAAACACTTGGAAGCAATTAATTGGCAGCGTGAGCCCCCTTCACCAGCGGCGGATCAGCCGGTGAAGTGATCGAATTCACTGATGAAGATTGCTCGAGAATACGCTGGGTAATTCCCGCCGGCGGACGGGTAAGCCATTTCTCTTCAGGAACCGGCTGGCTGTCGAGCGGCAACCCTTCAGCATTCATTTTCGTCTCTTCATGCGTGGCCACGACGACGTCGCCCGGACGAATCCGCTGGAGTCCGCGAAGAACAATCTTTTCAGAACCGGTCAACCCGCTGCGAATGACCCGCAAACCCCGGATCAGCGGCCCCAGCGTGACCGACTGCCGTTGAATGGAATTTTTGTCATCCACAACATAAACGAACTTTTCGGACTGGTCGGTCCCGACGGTTAAATCGGGGATCAGCACCGCATTATATTTAGCACTTCCGGGAAGCCGGATCCGGGCAAAGAGTCCCGGGGTCAGCGTGTGATCGGGATTTGGCAAAATGGCCCGGCAGCGCATCGTTCCGGTGGCCCGATCCAGGCGATTGTCCATGAAATCCATATGCCCCAGATGAGGAAAATCCCCCGGTTCATCTCCCAGTCCGACATAGACCGGATGCTTGGCTTCCCGGGAGCTTTCCAGCTTGCCTTCCCGCGCCAGTCGAATGTATTTCAAATAGGCTTGTTCATCGGCGTCAAATGTGCAGTAGATCGGATCAAGCGAAACAATGGTGGTGATTAACGTGGATTCCGCCTGGCCGCCACTGATGAGATTTCCCTCCGTGACATGTCGCGAACTGACTCGTCCGGTAATGGGAGACTTGACTTTCGTATACTGCAAGTTCAGTTCCGCGACCACCAGGGAAGATTCCGCGGTTCCGACCGCTGCCATAGCCGATGTGACCTGGGTGCGGGCGAGTTCCAGCCGGGCTTGCGCGGCCTTCAGATTCGCGGCCGATTGCAGGACGTCCGATTCCCGGATATCGAAGTCGTCCTGGGAGACGGCATTCTGCCGGACCAGAGCCCGCGACCGTTCCAGTTGTTTCTTCGCCAGACTGTCACGGGCCTGGGCAACCTGCACTTCGGCCTCCGCTTGCAGCACGCTCGCGTTCGCCTGCCCGACCTGGGATTTCGCCTGACGGACTTCAGATTGCGACCGTTGTACTTCCGCTTCGAAAGGACGAGGATCAATCACGCACAACAGATCGCCCTGCTTGACCATCTGTCCTTCGGTGAAATTTGTTGAGACCAGATACCCGCTGACCCGCGCCCGCACTTCCACGAATTCAATCGGCTCCAACCGTCCAACATATTCGTCCCATTCCATCAGCGACTGCACGACTGGCAACGTGGAGACAACTTCAATGGAGTGAGAAACAGGAGCTTCCGAGGGGCGGGCACATCCGACCATCCCCAACAGGATCCCGGCCATCAGCCAGAGATTTTGTTGGGTTTTGCCAACTTGCCATCCAGAAACGCCTGAAATTGAAGGGGAATTCATCATGAGAATCAAAACCAGCTCAAAAAAACTTTCCTGTGGAGTACGACTCGAAATGAATCATGCACCGTGTTACTGTATCTTTCATTCAGCATGGCACCGCAAACCAGTGCAATTGTGCAAAACTCTCTTCGTATACGAGCATTTCAGGCAACACGACTGATGACATCTGGCATGACTGACTTTGGTAGCGGTCGGGAAAAGCCAGCTGCACCGAGACTCCCCGTTCACTGCCCCGACAATAAACTCACAACAGTAGAAGACTCACAACAGTAGAAGACTCACAACAGTAGACTTTCACGACCCAGGACTTTCCACGAGGTTCAGCCTTCAGCTCCGGAAAAAGGACGGCCCAGTTGGTAGGGCGAATGAGGGAAGGTGATCATTAACGACATTTTTTGACGACTCGCCTCTGAGTCCCCTGCTGACACCAGCACATTCAATCTCCAGCGTTCTTGTGAACTGCGTTCGGGGTCACTATCATAATGATAGCGACCCTGAAAGACCTTTGTCAATGAAACGAAAACGTCTTCACAATTCCGAGTGTCCTGTTGCCCGCTGTGTCGATCAGATCGGGGACTGGTGGTGCATTCTGATTTTGCGGGATGCCATTGAAGGGACAACCCGTTTCGAAGCATTCGAGAAAAGCCTGGGAATTGCTCCCAATATCCTCACCCGCCGCCTGAAAGGGCTTGTTGATGACGGATTGATGGAGAAACATCGCTACTGCGAACATCCTCCCCGCGATGAATACCTGCTTACGGAAAAAGGCCGCGATTTTCAGCCCGTCCTTTTCGCTCTCCTGGCCTGGGGAAATCAGCATTTTGCTCCCGAAGGGGCCAGCGTGCTCATTATGGAAATTGAAACCGGCGCCATTGCCGATCCCGTGCTCGTTGATCGTTCCACCGGCAAGGAAATTACTGACAAAGCGTATCAACTCGTCTGCGGGCCCGCCGCCAGCGCCGCCCTCAAAGAACGTCTCGGCTCACTCTCCTGAGAAACGAAGACGCAAAAATCACTTCCCCAGATTGGGAATTCTTCATGCGTGCATGCTTTCTCGTGTTGGGACTGGTCTTCGGAGTTCAAGCACTCCACATTCAATCGTTGCATGCGGAAGAGGTCCTTCCGATCTGGCCAGGGGCGGCGCCTGGAGAGACCACCCGTTCACGTGGGGAAATGCTCCCCTACAAGCCGGAAGAAATGCCCCCCGTGGTCAGAATGGTCAACATCACCGAGCCGACCATAACCGTCTATCCCGCGCAGCATCCCAATGGAACAGCCGTGGTGATTTTTCCCGGAGGAGGGTTCGTCAAGGTCGTCACGAATAAGGAGGGCTCCGAACCTGCCGGATGGCTGAACGATCTGGGAATTTCGGCCTTCGTCGTCAGCTACAGGACAAAAATCGAAGGGGAAGCAGCGAGCTGGAAACGGCCGCTTCAAGATGCCCAGCGAGCGGTTTCCCTGATTCGCACGCAGGCGAAGAAGTGGAATATCCACCCGGATCGAATCGGGGTGATGGGATTTTCCGCTGGGGGACAGATCGCGGCGCGGCTTCTCAATGCCAACGGCAATCCGCCAGAAAAACATCTCGATGAAATTGACGATGTGTCCAGCCGGCCCGATTTCGCATTATTGATTTATCCATGGAACCTCTACGACAAAAAGTCGGATTCCTTGGCTGTGGGAATGACGGTTCCCGCGAATTGTGCCCCCACGTTTCTTGTGCATACCGATGACGATCATGCGTCTTCGTTGGCATCGGTTCTGTTCTATGCTGGCCTGAAGCGGCAGGGAATTCCCGCGGAACTCCATGTGTATGGGAATGGAGGGCATGGCTATGGGCTTCGCACCGTACCCGGATCACAGGTTTCCTCCTGGCCGGGACACGCAGCCAACTGGCTTCAATCCCGGGGACTTCTCCGCGCGCCGGCTGCCAATTCTCAGAAGCGGTAACGGCTTCTGAAATCATTCACAGCTTCCGCAAAATCGGCCTTTCGTTTCCAGCATCGGTTCGGCAGAATGAAGCCGGGTGGACCGGCATTGCCAGGAGAGTTTCCCGGGGAGGCCCTGTTCCCATTACCACACGCGCCCATCACACTTTGAATCCGCATCGACAGCCTCTTCACAAGGTCATCATGAACAATATTATCTGTTTCATTCTGGGAGGCGGGAAAGGATCCCGTTTGATGCCGCTGACAGCGGAACGATCAAAACCGGCGGTCCCCCTGGGAGGGAAATACCGTCTGATTGATATTCCCATTTCCAACTGCATCAACAGCGAGTTACGGCGGATTTATCTGCTCACCCAGTTCAATTCCGTCAGTCTGCACCGGCATATTCGCCAGACATACAATTTCGATGCCTTCAGCGGGGGTTTCGTGGAAATTCTGGCCGCTGAACAGACCAATGAGTCCGTCGACTGGTATCAGGGAACGGCCGATGCCGTCCGCAAGCAGCTCCGATACCTGCAACAACCGGGCGTGGAATACGTACTGATTCTTTCGGGAGACCAACTCTACCGCATGGATTACCAAAAGATGCTGGAAACGCATCGGAACACGAATGCGGAAGTCACGATTGCAGCCCTTCCCATTGATGAAGAACTGGCGCCTTCCTTTGGAATCATGCGTCTGGACGAAACCGGCCGCGTCCAGGGATTTCTGGAAAAACCCAAGACAACATCGGAACTGGCCCAATTTCGCACCGATCCCGACTGGATTGAAGCCCAGGGAGTTCCCTGCGGCGGTCGGAAATATCTGGCCAGCATGGGAATTTACCTGTTCAATGCTCAGGTCCTCATCGACGCTTTACAGAAGACGAATTATCACGATTTCGGCAAGGAAGTGTTTCCCGCTTCCATCCGCAGTAAACGGGTGCAGACGCATCTGTTCGACGGATACTGGGAAGACATTGGAACGATTCGAGCGTTCTACGAGTGCAATCTGGCGCTGGCAGCTCAAGAACCCTTGTTCGACATGAATTCTCCAGGACTCCCCATTTTTACCCGCCCCCGTTATCTTCCTCCCACGCGCATCGGGCATGTGAAAATCACCAGCAGCGTTCTCTCCGACGGATGCATCGTGGGTGAAGACGCGATCATTGATGAAAGTCTGGTTGGCCTGCGGAGCGTGCTGGGAGACCGGACAACGATTCGCCGATCGGTCATGATGGGAGCCGATTTTTATCAGAATGACAAACGGGCCGAATCGACAGACCCGAACGCTCCCCCTATCGGGATTGGAGCGGACTCCATCGTGGAAGGAGCCATTATCGATAAGAACTGCCGGATCGGAAAGAACGTCGTGGTCCGGATTCCTTCCGGAAAAACTCCTGATGGGCGGTGCGGTCCCCTGGTGATCCGTGACGGCGTGATCGTGATTCCGAAAAATACCGTCCTTCCCGATGGATGGAAATTCGGAACAATCGAGCCCTGCGAATTCTAGGGCGGATTATTCACATCTCGTTTTTGGCGGGGGCTGGTTTTGCGGGGCAATGTCCCCCTCCCCAGGGTGTGTTTTGTTCTGTTCTCCATCGACGACAACAACCACATAGATTTTCAATGACGCAGGGCAGGCCGTTCGTAGGGGGTGGTCGAGGCCCGGAAGGAGAGTGCTGCTGCAAATCAGACGTTCCGCCGGAATGCGGTCTTGTCTGGAAATTCACCGGGCCGCTGACCCACCTTCAGCGGACGTTTCACTTCCGGGCTGATCCATCTTCAGGGGGCGGTCCACTTCCGGTGGGTCTGTGGACGGTCAAACCGGAGAATGAAAGTCCCGTCTTGAGTGACGTTCATCTTGCCAGGAGACTCTCTCATCCCGTCCTTGACCACACCCTACAAATCTGAGTTCCCCTTTCGGCGGGTCTGCGGTCGGGATCCTCTCTGGGGGGGGGGACAATTCACTGACAAATGACGCTGGCTTCCAATTCGCCGACCTCGACCACACCCTACAATCTTCATCCTTCCTTCCGGTGGGTCTGCGGACGGTCAAACGAGGGATGGAGTCCTGTTTTAAGTGACATTCATCTGGCCAGGAGGCTCTCTCGTCCGTTCTTGACCGCCCCCTGCAATCGACTTCATCATTGCCATCCTCTGCAAAAGCGAAGACCCGACGCTAGACCAGTTTGGTCTTTGTTCGATCACGCTCGGCCTTGAATTCCCTGTATTTCACCAGGATCCGCATGAGATACCATTTGTAACTCCGCTCTAACTAAAACTCCCCCGGCGCAAAAAGCGTGCCGAACATCATTGGGCGATGCCTGACCTACGGACTGGCAACGAGTCTGGGATGTCATCTCGATCTCTCCGTCAGAAGATAAAGGGCACTCACATTGATTTTTTCAAGTCGAGATTCAATGTATTCTCTCCCGCGCTCACTTCCAGCTCGAGTCTCGAAGGAGAGTGATACCGGGCGGGGATGCTCTCCTTGATTCCGGTTCCGGGAACCAGTTGTTGATTTTCGTCGTATTCCGCAGCGACAGCCGTGCTGATGGAAACTCGGTGTTTGCCGATGACGGCTCCCGCATGCGTGCTGTCATAAGTAAGGACATAATGCCCGTTGTTATCGGAGACCGCTGTGGAAGGACGCCCCGCCTGCAGGGGAACAAACGTGATCATCGCTCCCGGAAGTGGCTTGGCGTCCAGAGTCACAACACCACTGACCGCTCCCAGGGGAGGGAGGTCGCTGACGGGCTGTCCTCCGCATCCTGCTTGAAGAACACAGACGATGACAAGTCCCGGCAAAACCCGTCGATGCTGTTTTAATATTGGAAGATTGACGAGCGGAATGTTCAAGAGAGAGATCCTCTGAAAGAGATGTACGAATAAAATCACGCCGGCCGTTTCATCCAGCCAGCGCGACTGACGACTCTGAGAGAGACGCAATAAAACACAGCCAATGAGCGCGCGGCCACAGGATCACAGGGGTGTGGGCCATTGGCTCTACCGGTGCATCCGATGATAAAACCGTGGCTTCCATTTTATGGACGGAGCCAGTGTTACATAAGTTTTTGAGCGTCAACCTGCTCTCGGTCGACTTCTGAATCTGTTTACTTCAGGTGAAATCAAGTTGACCTAAAACTCTCCCAGGACATTGCCGTCCTTGCGATTGCCCAGGTTTTCGTAGGTCGTCCCGGAAATGTTCTGACTGATGAAATGCACCGAGCCATCCGCCAGCAGGAACTGCGCCCCGCCGACATGCAGGCTGCTGAAGACATTGTCCACGGCCCAGGATGGATTGGTTCCGCTCTTGGCATTAATGAGCGTCCCGACACGAGTGTCGAAGAAGACACCTCCCCAGCGATTGGCGCCGAACTGCCCGATCCAGACACCCCCTTGACGGTTCACACCTTCGACTTCTCCCACAGCAAAGGTGTTGGAGGAGCCGTCGGTCACGTCACGGAGCCCCACGCTGCTGTTTCCAGCGAAAAGTCCGTTAAATGTTGAGCTTTTCGAATTTGCATTGGGGTAAGCTGTTGTTCCTCCCGCGGAACTGCCTGCGGTTCCGGCCACCGTGGCTGCTGACGAGTTCCCGTTTCCATAGACTCCCACATAATCTGTTCTTGCGTGATTTCCTCGCTTGAAGTTAATCACTGGTGATGCATCAGATGGGCATAGATATATGGAGATCGGAGTTCGAGTTTGAACGGTTGTCGTCGCTTCACCCGTTCCGCCACGGTACGCATTTAATGATTTGGAAGTGACATCCATCACCTGGAAGAGATTGGCCTGATCATTATAAGGCAGGATAAAGACCATCCATCCCCAACCGGCGATGTCTCCATTCTCATTGGCGGAACCGTCAATCATTCCGGGAGGAAACCGGCCATAAGCTTCGTGATAATTGTGCAGCGCCAACCCAATCTGCTTCAGATTATTTTTGCATTGCGATCTCCGGGCCGCCTCCCGCGCCTGTTGCACAGCCGGCAGCAGAAGCGCAATTAAAACAGCAATAATGGTGATAACAACCAGTAATTCAATGAGTGTAAAACCTCTGCGTCGGGAGAGACGAGAAACCTCACCTGCGTGAACATAGAGAATCGGAGAAAAGGGGAACATGTGCTCTCCAATGTGTTAAGAAATGAGAATCAATTCCATCGCAAGGCAGAACTCCGCCTGTGAAAATTCATGACCGTTCAGAAAGAACGCTCTTTTCTCGATGAGACCTGGATAAGGGTCTTAGAGATTGATTTGCAAAACACATTCTGCAACTCCAATGTGTGACCGTCAATTTGCAATTGCGCAAAATTATTTACAATTTGCGTAATCCTGTTTAATTCCTCCCCACCAATGATCAGAGTTCCGTGCGTATGCGTGTGGAAGATTGCCAAACGTGTATCATCGGAATGACAACCGAAATCAATCGGTAACTGGATGCTCTTGAGGGGATTCATGAAAAAGATCCACAAGCCGTCGTCTCTCTCCAAGATTCGCAGCGTGGCTGTCCTCTGGGGGCATGAAGGGGCCTGGAGTATTGAAGCCATTCTGGGAGTGAATGAATTCGCTCGCAGTCATGGAAACTGGAGCCTGCTTTTCGCCCCGCGCGATGAGCAGGCTCGCCTGCGTCTTCCTCGTGGCTGGCGAGGAGACGGAATTCTGGTCCGGGTTCATTCACGCCGGGACCGTCAGCGATGCCTCAGCTATGGCGTCCCGTTTGTCGATTTGGAGACGATTGCCAACACCCCTTATCACCCTCGGATTGGAAATGTTGTCACCCATGACCTCCATCGTTGTCAGGCGGCGCTATCTCACTTTCAATCATTGCAGGTGAAACACATCGTCTGCTTCAATCCTCCTCATCTGGATTACTCACAATTGCGTTTTCAGGTGTTTCAACGATTGGCCCGGGAAGCGGGATATGAATGCCCGATGTTCTGGTCAGGGCGTCCGCAGCGGTGGTATCGGCTCAACTGGGCCGACCAGCAGAACGCCATCCAGCACTGGTTGAAACAACTCTCCCCCGGAACGGGAATTTTTACAGCGGACGGACAGCAGGGGGGACATCTAGCGGAGTGGTGCAAGTTTCTGGAGATTGCGATTCCCGATGAAATGGCCATCGTGACCGGTGATGACGACAGCCTGCTGTGTGCCATTTCCTCGCCGCCACTGACGGGAGTGGTCCTGGCAGGACGACAGCATGGCTATTCCGCAGCAGCACTCCTGCAACGCATGATGGACGGAGAAGCGGCACCCTCTGCCCCTATTCTCATCGATCCGATTCGTCTGATTGTCCGCCAGTCTTCCGATGTTCTGAATTTCAAAAATCCAGCGGTCGAGCAGGCATTTCGCTATATCAGAAGCCACGCTTGCCGAGGCATCAATGTGCAGGACGTCGTCCGGCAGGTTCCGATCTCCCGGAGAGGACTCGAAAACTTTTTCCTGGACGAAGTGGGGCACACGATCGCGACCGAGATCCGCCGTGTCCGGATTGAGACCGCAAAAGTCGAACTGGGGGACCTGAACCTGTCCATTGCCCAGGTCGCGGAGGTCTGTGGATTCACGAACGTCTCGCAGTTCTGCACTTTGTTTCGCAGAGAGGCCGGAGAAACTCCCAGCAGCTACCGCACGCGACTGCGTGGCGACCGGCACGCAACGGCCACGTCCAATATCTCCACGGAACGGCTGAACTTTCCGTTCAACCGAGGGTAAGTAGTAGACCTCAATGTGACCCACATTTGGGTGATCCGTACACATGACCTGACGCGGTTCATGAATATGAGCAACGCTGGCAGATTGAAGAATTGTTGTCAAAGTCAGCAGGGGGAACGGTGGAAGTGGATGTGCTTCCATGACCCGTTCACCAGTTGCCAGATGCGGGTTTCATCAGCAACCACTGTCACAGGGACGCCATTGGGATCCAGCTTCTGGACCACCCGGGCATAACAGACAATCCCGACATCGCCGATAACGCGGATATTCGGGGAACTGGCAGTGGACAGGCGGGGGGCCGATCCTCCCGGGAGATCGAAATAAAACTTGTGAAACGGCAGACCGGTGACCAGGTGTCCTTCGGTTTCCGGTTCAAAACAGGTAATCTGCTCATCGCATAGCTTGGCATACGTCGACCAGTCGCCGGTATCGATCGCCTGCAACAGTTTTTGAGAAAGTTCAAGAAGTTCGAGTTCGCTGGAAGACATGATGAATCCGTTATGATTGCAGGAGTTTTTTCAGAAATGTCGTTTGACTCTGTAGAAATACATCCCCGAACGATCGAATTCCAGTCTGCCGCCGGACGATTCAGAGCTTTTGCCGGCTGACATTTGGCGTTGGTGGGTCAAATAGGTGAATGTTGTGGAGATCCCAAGTTGCTTCACGGAGGTTGATTCATGGCTTCTGCCTGCGGCGGGAGCTTGCTGACCTGTTTGTTGCCTGTATTTTGGGAACAGGGCCTGATCCACGTGGGCGTAACGGATGACGTCATTCTCTTGCCGCCATACTGACGGCGGTTGTTTGTGGAATTTTGTGCGGGTATCGATGTTATTCGGTACTCGTCGAATGGCTGCACGATTTGTGTGCTGGGGCAATCCCGGGCGACGAGAAGACCAATGAACACAAAGGGGCTCTGCCACTGCTCAGATCCCTCGTCACGAAAGAGCAGGTGGTCGTCGTATTCCCAACGAACCGTCAGCCTGCGGCAATTGAACAGCCAGCTGATCGTGTATTTGACCTTGAACCGCCTCCCGTAGCGACGCAGAGCCCGTCCGTCTCGTGCCGGTGGCTTCTTGCGGCCACGGCGGTGGGGGCAACCAATTCAATTTTGCGGGATGCCAATACATCCCGCAGCCATACAACGCGAGAATCATCTGTTGCGTTCTTTTGATTTTTGGAGCGACTTCACTCGTAACTTGCTGCTCGCAGGAGATTGGATGTCGACATTCTGATATGCCGAACGGAGCAATCCGTACATCACATCGCTTCATGTGTTCGTATCTGCTGAGACGGGTCATGTCATCAAGGTCGCATCTATTTGGCCAAATCAAGTTCCAAGGATCGCCGAGTATCCAAGTTGTATTGAGGAAGAATATCAGATGGGCACGGAAGAAGATTATTCAGGAATTCCGCAACAGCGCCCGATTCCATTGGCAAAAGTATTGGCACTAACTCAGGCATCGTCATTATGGTTATCTAATGTCAAGCAGATTTATGCGTGCCTGGCCAAGCATACGTGTTCGCAGCACAAGGACCGTGCTGTCTGGATCATCCAATTCCGTGGAATTGAGCTGATTCCCTTTAGCCATGCCGCAGAGGGCAAAATTCCGGGTGACGCGAGAAATCATTTTCGGAATGTGATTGATGCGAATACGGGCGAATGGTTGTGGGGCGACACAATTCCTCAACCATCTGGCTCAGTTGAGAACAGGTATTAGGTAACAATACTGGGCCTTAACGTAACGTGATTCGACATGGCTTCTCGCAAACCCATTATGAGCATTTCATCCGTCCCCTTGCTGAATTTTCCATTCACTCAACTCAGACGACATCGCTGGACTGGAAAACCAAATGTCTGTTTTACGTCTATTCGTAGCGATCATCGCTGTCAGTACTCTTTGGTTTTCCGGTGCCTACTCCAACGAGATCGGAGAGGTTGCTACGACAAACAACAAGCAATTGAGAGTTGAGATCAGATTCGACGACGAAGGCGTCAACGTGAGAGATCTTTCAAATCTGTTCAAGGGCGGTCATCTCGTGCGGCCTGGGCCCGGCTCGATTGACGAAATGACTGGTTGGTCGTATCGAGAGCTACGAAGGCTCGGCGAAGGAGAACACGTGATTAACCGTCAGCGTGTCGGCATTCCTCTCGATACCGGCCCGAGATTAACGTACCAGGTCAGTTACGAGTGGGCAATCAAGAAGTTTGCGACGGAAAAGTTGATGTCTGTGGAGATCTCGCGCTACGAGCACACGGCGAAACTGCTGGTGACCTGGAAATATGCTCAACATGAGGATTGTTTAGTATCCACGCTGGTCTCGCCTGGCCAGAATTCATTTGATGGTCGCCTCACCGGGTGGACATATGGCGAGTTGGCGGAACTCGGCGAAGGGAAACACTCCATCCAGCGCAAACGAATCGGCGCGAAATTCGAGTGGAAGGATCGGACGATGCAACTGAAAGCCCCTGACATTTCATCGTAGTCAACAAGGAGACGCTGCGCGTGCCGAATCGAGTAGATAGTCAGGATACGTCGGCGATGAAATGAAACGTCCCCCGCCGCCTGCGCTTGCAAATTTTGGATGCTGAAGGTGATATTGCAACCTAATAATGCCTGAATCCGGAGCGATTATTGATCCCCCCCTTTTTGCGATTCTCGTCTTTCTGTTTCCGACAGCGAACCATTTTCTTGCCGATATCCGCGGGTGCCGACGACAGATGATTTGGTCACGTTACAAATCTGCGCCAACTATTGTTGGCGATCTGATTCTTCGTTCACTATGAACGAGCGTCCCGGTTCGTCCTCCGCTGTGAATGAATGTCGCAGTCCTCAACCATGGTCCGATCACCAGGAGATTCGCTGTGAGGTCGTGAACCCTTATTGCCGGTTCAATTTGCGCTGGCTGAGAGCTTCGGTGGAATCGATCCTGAATCAGGTGGCGTGACCTGTCTGGTGCGTCTCATTGCTGATGGATTCGGTGTTGCGGACGATCCCGCCTGGGACTTGGTCGAGGCTGGCAGGACTCGAAGGCTCTTTTCAAGAGAGTTCCAAAGGAGTCCAGGTAAACCGGTGACACTGACGAAAGAATTCCAGCGGATTTTCATAGACGATTTTCCGGATCTTCTTCTCCGGATGTCCGCGGCGTTTCATTTCCTGAATGAAATCAGGAACCGCCAGTGGATTGCTTGGTCCCCAGTCTCCAGCGGAGTTCACAAGAATACGGTCGTCTCCGTAGCGTTCGATGATGTCCGCTGCCCGGGCGGGGGTACATTTGGTCGTCGGGTAAAGCGTCATGCCACACCAGAATCCGTTTTCGAGTGCCAGCCGGACCGTGTGCTCTTCCACATGATCAATACAGACGCGATGGGGCAGCAGGTCATTTCGCTCTTGCAGCATATCAATGATCATTCGCGTCCCTTTGTATTTGTCCTGAAGATGGGGAGTGTGAATCAGCACCAGTTCATTGGTTTTGGCTGCCAGATCCAGATGCTCGCGAAAGATGGTCGATTCATTCGGGGTATTCTTGTTGAGTCCGATTTCTCCGATTCCCAGAACTCCCGGACGCTGAAGATATTCGGGAATCATGGCGATCACTTCCCGGGAAAGGGGAATATTTTCCGCTTCCTTGGCATTGATGCACAGCCAGGTGAAGTGCTGGATCCCGGACCATCCTGCCCGGCGGGGTTCGAAGTCGGTCAGCTGATGAAAATAATCCCGAAAGCCATCGACTGTTCCCCGGTCAAAACCGGCCCAGAAGGCGGGTTCGCTGACGGCCACGCACCCCATCCGCGCCATTCGCTCGTAATCATCAGTCGTCCGCGAGACCATATGAACATGGGGGTCGATGTAGTACATGATGGCAGGAATGGGGAATGGAGATCATGAAAACGGGTCCAAAGCTGGAAACCAGCCTATCACCCGGCGCGGCGGGACCGCAACCAAACAATGAACAGCGTGACATCCTGATGGAATGCGATCTCATTCCATTCAGCAACCTTGCCTTATCCGGTGCATTCCCACTTGATCGAGTTGCAGGCGGAATGTCCGCGCATTGGCTAAACTGCTTCCGCCCGCCAAAAGCGTCCTGACTCCATAGTTGGAGTCAGGGAAGGATTCTGTTGCTGCATGTGCCGGGAGGCCAGGGAGGCACTGGCGGGGGATTGCCTTGATTTTTGTGTCCGGGAGAGGAAACGGTCATGCTCGCCAAGCTGTTGACATATTCCCTGTTTGGCATTGATGCCCGACCCGTGGAAGCGGAAGTCGATATCTCCCCAGCAGCCATGCCCAAAACCATTCTGGTAGGGCTCGCGGAAGCAGCGGTGAAAGAAAGTGTTCATCGCATTGAACGGGCGCTCGTCAACAGCGGCTATACCCGGCCAATCGATCGGATTGTCATCAACCTGTCTCCAGCGGATTTTCCCAAAGAGGCGGCTTCGTTTGACCTGCCGATTGCCTTGGGGATCCTGGCGGCCAGCGGGCAACTCATCTCCGATCAGTTTTCCAACTATTCCGCTGTGGGCGAACTGGCGCTGGATGGAACATTGCGTCCCGTTAAGGGGAGCCTGTCCATGGCTCTGCAAGCCCGGAATGATGGACGCAAGGGGCTCGTGGTTCCGGTCGAAAACGCCCGCGAAGCCGCTGTGGTCGATGGCATCGATATTATCCCTGCCGGCAGTCTCGCGGAAGCGGTCGGATTTTTCACGGGTGCCGTTCAGATCGATCCGGAACCGTTTAGCTGGGATCAGGCGATTCGTGAACTGGGCCGCTACGCGATTGACTATGCGGACGTCAAAGGACAGGAAATGGCGAAGCGGGCCGTCACGGTGGCTGCCGCCGGTCGACATCATCTGCTGATGATCGGCAGCCCTGGAACTGGAAAAACGCTGCTTGCTCAACGTCTGGCAACCATCCTTCCGGAACTCTCCGCGGAAGAGAGCGTGGAGACAACACGTATTTACAGCGCCGTGGGCCGGCTCCCCACGGGACAGTCATTGATGCTGACCCGGCCGTTCCGTTCTCCACATCACACCATCAGCGAAGCGGGACTGGTCGGTGGAGGAACAACTCCCACTCCCGGTGAAATCAGCCTGGCCCATCACGGCATCCTCTTTCTGGATGAATTGCCGGAATTCAATCGCCGCACGCTGGAAGTGTTGCGGCAGCCGCTGGAAGAACATCAGGTCACCATCTCGCGGGCAATGGGGAGTATGACTTTCCCGGCTGATCTGATGCTGGTGGCCGCGATGAATCCCTGTCCCTGTGGTTTTCGGGGCGATCCCAAACGCAACTGCAATTGCTCGCCCATTCACATCGAGCGTTATCTGGGAAAAATTTCCGGTCCGCTGCTGGATCGCATCGATATTCATATCGAAGTTCCCGCTGTGCCGTTCCGGGAACTTTCCAATGAGAAGACCGGCACGGACAGCAAAACAATTCGAGAACAGGTGATTCATACCCGCGCCGTGCAACGAGACCGTTTTCGAGATCAGTCCGGGGGCTTGAATGGAACCATGTCTCCCCGCCAGATCCGTAAGTACTGCAAGTTGGAAAAAGAAGCGGAATCCTTGTTGAAATCGGCCATGGAGGACATGGGACTCTCCGCGCGAGCCCATGACAAAATCCTGCGTGTCAGCCGGACCATTGCTGACATGGAGGAAGCGGAGATCATCGGCGTGGCACATCTGACGGAAGCCGTGAACTACCGAGCCCTGGATCGGGCATACTGGAGTATGTAACGGCTGGCTGGGAGAAGGCACCCAGCCAGGGGAAAGCACGTTGCCCGGGATTCGTGCAGCAGGTCTCCCGTGAACAAGGAAATTCCGGCCATTGCATGGCGGAATGCGGCAGATCTGGAGAGAATATTGGAACATGCTTGCTGTCTTCCAGGAATCTTTCTCTGGGGATCATTCGTAAGGCTTCGCTTTCGGATCTCAAAGGAAACCGCCATTGAAAACACTCATTGCCGCCTGCGTGGCTTCTTGTTCCTGGTTGATTATCGGAATGGCTGTTTCCGCGGCAGACCGGCCCAATATCATCTGGATCATGGCGGATGACCTGGGATACGGAGAACTGGGGTGCTACGGTCAGAAAGAGATTCAGACTCCGCAACTGGACCAGATGGCCCGACAGGGGATGCGGTTCACCCACTTTTATGCCGGGGCAACTGTTTGTGCTCCTTCCCGTAGCGTGCTGATGACGGGACAGCACCATGGCCATACGCGCGTTCGCGGAAATCGCGATGGTCGAGCCCAGGCACTGCAGCCGGAGGATGTCACGGTTGCCAAAGTCTTGCAGGATGCGGGGTATCGAACAACGCTGATTGGCAAGTGGGGGCTGGGGAACCCTGGAGAAGCGGAGACCGGTTTGCCACGAAGGCAGGGGTTCGATGAATTCTTCGGCTATCTGGACCAGAAACACGCGCACAATCACTATACCGATTTCTTATGGCGAAACGAAGAACGCGTTGCCTTGCCGAATGAAGTCAAATCCATCGGTCCCTCGGGAGCGGGTTATGCCACCCATGCCGTGCTTTATACGGACGACCTGTTTGCAGAAGAATCCAGAAAATTCGTTACGAAGAACGCCCAGCATCCTTTCTTTTTGTATTGGAGCATGGTCATTCCTCATGCAAATAACGAGCGGGCCCGGGACCTGGGGAACGGAGCGGAAGTTCCGGATCTAGGGCTGTACCAAAGTCGGGACTGGCCGGAACCGGATCGCGGTCATGCAGCCATGATTTCTCGCATGGACAGTTATGTCGGTGAGATGCTTGATCTGCTTCGGAAATTGAAGATTGAACAGAAGACGCTGGTGATTTTTACCAGCGATAACGGTCCGCATCGGGAGAGCCGTCATGACTTGTCCCGTTTCCATCCCAGCGGTCCCTTTTCCGGAATCAAGAGAAGTCTGAAAGACGGGGGAATTCGAGTTCCCTTCATCGCCTGGTGGCCGGGAAAAATTCAACCTGGCCAGACCAGCGAACATGTCGCGTACTTTGGCGACTGGATGGCGACAGCAGCGGCGCTGGGAGACACGAAGATGCCTGCGGGCTGCGATTCCATTAGTTTTTTGCCAACCTTACTGGGGGAGCCGGACCAGCAAAAACAACACGAATTTCTGTACTGGGAGTTTCACGAACAGGGTTTCAAACAGGCGGCATTGTATCTGGGACGCTGGAAAGGGATTCGCGAGAATGCTCCCGATGCTCCGCTGGTGCTGTTCGATCTCCAAAACGATATTGCGGAAATGACTGACGTAGCTGCGGAACATCCGGAGATCGTGAGTAAGATTGATGCCTATCTTCAGCGGGCACGAACTCCGTCCGAGGACTGGAAACCAGTCTGGCGTCCGAAAACGAAAAAGTAGTCCCCCATCAGGCAATTTCCAACCGGTCGAACTTGTCCCCATTCTGGGGGAGCAGTTTGGAGTTGTCTTATCCACGGGGCATGACTCTCTTCTCGATCGGGGAGAGAGCCCGAAGAGGCTGATCGGTCACCTGGACGCGGAAGCGGTTTCCCGCGTCAATTCTGTTGCGGATTCTTTCAGCAGCGAAACAGCAGCTTCGACGAGTTTCTCGCCCGATCCCGGTTGCACCAGTGAGTTGGTCGGTTCGTAGCCCCCTCCCACATAAGCATGGCGATTGGGAATATAGATCGACTCCACATAATTCGAGAGCTCAACCACAATCGTCGTTCGGAAGGGAGATGCCTTTTTGATGGACATTCCGAGTTCCGTGAAGATTTCTCCGGGCAGGAATACGAATGCGACTTCATCGCCAATGGTCATGACCGTCACTTCCGTTGGCAGGGAGTCTCCAATTCCTTTCAGTGAGCGGGAAATTCCCAGAGAAATCAGGTCCCCGGATTCCGGATGAGGCTGTGCGTGCGTTAACTGATCGAGCACCAGACGTTTGTAAGCCAGAACATGATCGAAGAAGTCGATCTTCTGACCGGCATTAACCGCTTTGATCAAGTCCAGGCTGTGCTGCACTTCCGCGGGGGTCACTTCTTCCAGGGCCAGGGGGACTTTTCGGTTTCGGACACGGAGCTTCGTCTCTTTGACCGGAGAAAGAGAGGGCAAGCCAGAGACAATGGTCGTCCCCAGAGCAGCACCAATCTCGGGGGCTTTGCGGCGAACGGTTCCCATGGGGTCGGAATGATTGATGTCTCCGCAGCATCCCGTTCCGAAGATGGAAATTACGTTTTGCCCCAGTGCCTGATGAACCGCCTTCTCGATAGCACTGGGATAGTCGGCGCTCCAAAGAGTGCCGCCGGTGGTATCGAGATGCAAGGCGAAATTGCTGATCAGGCCGGTGGGGGTTTTGCTGTTCGCATTCAGAATTTCGATCAGGCCGATATTCGGATCAATTGGAGCTGCTGATCGAACTGCCTGCGGATGTTTCAGGCCGACCCAGGTCCGGACGCTTCCATCCTTCATCACGGAACGCCGGCAATAGGAGACCTGAAGTTCCTGCGGAACCGATCCGCTTCGCAACTGGACCGGCTGAGCGGCTTGTTGAGCGTTGATCATGGCCTGGGCGATCTTCTGGATTAATTCTCCGGCATAAGCGGCCCGCTGGCGGTCGGTGTCGGTCTTCAATTCTTCCGGCGGCCCCTGAAACTGATATAAAGATCGATAATAGTCCGGAGCAGTATGGGAATGAGTTCCCGAGACAACCAGATGCTCAAAAGGAATTCCGGTTTTTTGAGCAGCCTGCTTGCGGACCGCGGAAGAGAGATCCGCGGAGACCCCCGTCAGGTCACAAACGACCCAGGCGGACTCAGTTTCGCCATCGCGGAAATAGACCGCCTTTGCCCACAGGGGATCGATCGTGCCAGTCGCCAGCCGTTCGTGATAATAACCCGCCATGGGAAAGCCCAGCGGGGGAGTGATTTCCACCTGGGCGACGCCGATTTGCAGTCCCTGTTCCGCAAATGCCGGTTGACAGACAAAGACGAGGAAGCCAGCCACAACAGCCAGCAACGTGCTTTGCAGGAGAAACAGTCGCTTCGGCCGATCGACAAATTTCAGCATGTTCATTCCTCTTTTGGGATGATGCCAACGCAGGACACGGCCCGATCGTGTTTTCGGGTGAGCAAGTCCTGATGGATTGTCACAACGAAATTCCACCCCGTCAATCCGGCTGGCCGATCATGTAAGGGCGCAAACAGGATTCCTTGCCTCCTGTTTTCTCTCTCACTGCGTGATCTGAAAACTCTTTGATTGTTGCATGGAGGGGGGAACGATCCGGTGAGCCCCCGTCATCCGCCACTCGTCCAGACTTGGCGGAAAGAGAAAAAAGATCAGAAATTGCAGCGTGATCATCACTGGGATCCCCCAAAGAAATGGAATGATTTCCAGGGAACACAGCGTGAACGTGCCTGCTTCAACTCCCAGGATCAGCAGCGGCCCGACGAAGACGACATCAAAGCGGGGAATGATCCACCGGAATGTCAGCAGACGCCCCATCAGGGAAATCGGAGGACGATTGCTATAGAGATAGCGATAAAGCCTGATGAGCACCAGCATCACTCCAATGGCCCCTGCCGGCGAAGCAATCTCAATCAGATCCCGTCTCTGAATCTTGGACGAAATGACAAAGAGAATGACAAAACTCCACCAGCCGACCAGTAGCGACAGGGCTGTTGCGCTCCGTACGGAAGCCACATAATTCGCCCGCTCAGGGCTGAGGGAATCAAAGGGCCACCCCCACTTTGTTTCCTGAAACGCGGCGATGTCGCTGGAGAACTGCAACTGTTTCTCCAGGAACTCCGCATCCCATCGTTCGATCCGGTTCAGGCTGATTCGCAGGCCGTGCAGCGTGATTCCATATAGCAGGGCGAACAAGAGAAATTGAGCGAGCGGATGAAAGCAGAGAAGAACGATCCCTCCCCAGAGGAGAGCCATCCAGTAAGCATGATGGAACGCTTGGCTGAATGTCAGCAACAGCAGGTGCGTGAGGAGATAGCTGACCAGAAAGACTTGCAGGATCAGAAGGGGGGAATTGTCTTTAAAGAGCAAGGTAGCGGCCATCAGCAGCCCGACCGTCATCACATCCTGTCCGGCAAGATGCAGCGGACCGACCGGAAGAGGAAGCCCCGGCCGCCACGGAGTTGTTTTCAACCAGGCGAGATAATCCGGCCGGCTGGCGGGATGAAATGCCACGACCCGAAAAATTCCATACGCCCCAGCGAAGACAGCCAGTGCCAATTGAGTCGCTGGATTCTCGAAAGGGAACCGGACAATTCCCGGATAAACCAGTTCTTGCCAGATCCCCATTCCGACGATGAATGACAGAATCAGCAGGGCGAAGACAACGTAATGTTCGGGCGGCAGGACTTTGCGACACCATGTTTTCAACGTGATTCTCCCGCAAAGTACCGTTCCACATTCTCCAGCGTCTCCGGAAAAACAACCTGATGCAGCAGATCCTTCAGACCCCCTGTTGATTTTGCTTTCAGTTCGTCAATCGTGGCGTCAATCGAGACCCGGCCGTGCTGAATCACGACCAGCCGGTCCGCGGTCTCCATCACCAGTTCGGGAACCGGTGACGTCAGCACGATGGTGCGTTGCTGTTCTCGGGCGAACCGTTCCAGAACGTGCCGCAGAGCCAGAATGCCAGCGGGATCCAGACCTCCCGAAAAAGGTTCGTCCAACAGCAGATACCGGGCATCGGTGATTAGCGCGGAACACAAGGAAATTTTCTTTTGCTGACCAGCGGAATAGTTACGAATTGGGGAATCTCCCAGTTCGGTCAGGGAAAACAGATCCAGCAATCGCTGGGAGTGGTCGATCAGACGCTGTTCATCAACCTGATACAGCCGGCCGACTCCCAGAAGAAACTCACGCCCGGTCCGGTTCTTCGGCAGAAAACAGCGATCCGGAAGAAAAACCGCCCGGCGACGAATTTCGAGTTCGTTTTCCACCGATGATCGCCGCTGTAACCCATCAATTTCGACAAAGCCCTGTTGCGGCTGAAGAACTCCGCCCAGCACGCTGAGCAATGTTGTTTTTCCCATCCCATTGGGACCGATGACCGCCGTCCGGCTGGCGGAAGGAATCTCCAGGGAAATGTTTTTCAGGATGGGCTTGATTCCATAATGTTGCGTGACGCCAGCGATTCGGATCATGCCTGTTCCTTTTTTGAGCGAATGCCAGCAACACGCTTCGGCAAAACATTTCCAGTAGATGACAGCCGCCTCCTCCAGGATTGTGGCCATGGAAAGCAGCACTGGCAAGCAATGCTGCCAAATCATTGGCATTGGATTTGTGAACACCGGGCAGTCGGGAAGAGAATGTGGGTTTGTCTCATCCCCTGCCCGTGACCCGGCTTTGCACAAAAAGTGTCAGATTCGTTGTGCGGACCACTGTGGAGGGTGGATAAATCCGCACAGCAGCCCCGACTTCAGAGACTTGTCTTGACTTTTTGTGCAGCGCTCCGTGACTCGAAGAAAATGAGAAAACTTCGACTCTCAGAATGAGTTGCCGCGATCCTCGCTGTTGGTTATCCTGTCTTTTCCCAAAATGGGAGCAGATTGTGTTTCGATTTCGTCTTCGGATGAAAGTGCGGAATTCAATTGGATGGTGGGTATAGCTCAGTCGGTTAGAGCACCAGATTGTGGATCTGGGGGTCGCGGGTTCGAGTCCCGTTACTCACCCTTTTTTGCATAAGTCATTGACTTGCAGTTGCTTGCAAACAGCGAAGCGAATGGATGATTACCGTCTGGAACCGCTCTGGGAGCGGCCCGCCGCTTCATTGTCTCGGCTGGGGTCGGACGTTGTGCTGATCGAACCTGATTTCAGCGTGTACAGCGATCATCCGTTTGCGGTCGCCGCATGGAACCTGTACCGGTCGCGATGGGTGGCGCGATGGTGGCAAAGCCAGGGAATGACCGTTCTCCCGCAGCTGGCGTGGAACCGGCAGACCATCAGGCAGATGACAAGTGGGCTGCACACCGGCAGCCCGTTCGCCTGTGAATGCCGGCCCCGCTTCAAGGATCAGGCGCTGCTGCTCAAGGGGCTGCGAAGAGGAATCGAGCAGCTCCAGCCGTCCGCCGTGCTGCTCTATGGCGCGGGAGAGGGCCTGATTAAGAAACTTCCCGCCGGCCCGCGCTACGTGACCGTGCCGGCGTGGTCGCCTCGGATTCGGATAGCTCTTCTAGGATGAAGGCGGAAACGTTTCATCCCGACTGATCTTCAATCATCGTCATCGTCCAAGTCATCCGGCTGGAGGACGATTTTCCCGTTGTGGATTTCAATGGTGGGGGCCTTGATTCCGCACTGGTCCAGGAATGCGCGGAAGTCTTCATAACACAGGCCGTCAAGGTCTGTGTCATCGTTGGGACAGATGAGCCCTCCCATGTCGCCCACAACCCCTCCGCTCATGATCTGGCTTCCCATGAATTCAATCATTTTGTCTCGGCGCAACCAGAGTGTCATCCGGATGCCGGGGGGGTCTACTGAAAGGCAGCCTTCAAGAAGTCGATCACGTTTGGCCATGCTTTTTTGAAATCCGCTGTTTTGTTGGCTCCCTGCACATTGGCGGGGCGCCCGGAGCCATAGATTGTGGCAAACCCCTCAGCGACCAGCTCCCGGGGCCGGTTCGCCCTCTTATAGTGAGTGTAATTCAGATTGTTGAGTTTCTCCGCTGAGAATTTCAATTTTTTCTGCTGCTGGCGATCCTTCCGCATGGCAGCCTTGAAGGCCTTGCTGGAAGAGAGCAGTTCCCCCACTTTCCCTTTCAGCTGGTCCAGGGCATGGCCGTGCTCATGCAGTGCCGTCATTCCGGCGTTCTTTGCCCCCCGCCGGTGCTGGAACCGGTCGATGATCACAAAGGCGCCCCGTTTGTTCGGGTCCGAACTCGGATTCAGAAATCCGCGCGTCCTCCCAGTAATCGACGGCATAATTCGCTTGGCTTCATCGAACGTCACCACTTTGGGGTGAACATCGTGCTTCGCCAGCAGCGACCGGAGCGGGGAGGGCACCCGCTTCATTTCCTTGGTGATGCGGGCCTCGATCTCTTGTTTTGTAACGGTGACATGATGCGGCCCCTTGCCGCTGGCTCCGCCCCGGCCTGACTTTCTCCCCCGGCTTCCCATTGCGAATCCCTCCGCATCGGGATTGCGGCGGTGCGCCGGGGCTGCACACCGGCCAGTTCCGGCGTGACCGGACGTGTCTGGCTGGCGGGAATCCTGTTCCCTTAATGGCTGAACTCGGCATAGAATGGCGGTGTCCGTGACAGACCAGGGAAGGGAGCCATCATGGAAGAACAGACCGCCGCCGAGATTTCGGCCATGCAGGCGATTGCCAGCGCTCTGGAGCCGCTGGACGTGCCGACCCGCCGTCGGGCCGTGAAATGGGCGATGGACCGCTTCGTGAATTTCCCGGCACAGGATGAAGCCACGAAAAGGTGGCTGTCACTCAAGGCCCGCAGCCGTGACGAAATCCTGAGCGGAAAGGCGTTGTCATGAGCCGGGCTGACACAGGTGCAGTTGGCGGCAAAGGCCGGCATTCCACAACCACATTTGAGCAAACTGGAAAATGCGGTCCACAGCCCAACTTCGGCAACGCTGGAAAAACTGGCCACCGCGCTGGGGATTTCACTCTCAAATCTGGACCCTTCCCATGACTTCCCGAAAGCTGGCGAATCTTCTGATTGAAGGCATGCAGGAGTTCACGGAATTCCTGGAAAGTGCTCTTCCGGCAAGGCAGCCACACGTATTCCGGCCCCGCGGGCACCTGCTCCCGCAGTTTCGGATCTGCCCCATACATGAGAACCGCGCAAGGCTGGACCTGACAGATTGCCTCGCGCAGGCCTGCCAGCAGGAGATTCGCATCTTTGAACCGCGGCCGGGCTTCGCAGGCCACGATATTCCCTTGAGTTATTGTTGAAAGTCGTGTTCTCGTGAGATGAAGAAAGGTGGCGTATCCTGCTGAGGTCTTCACCTTTCAGCGGCCCGGAATGGGCACAAGGAATACGCCATGACCAAGATGACGACAACCGACTCCTCGTTTCCAGTTGAGTCCTTCTCAGCCAGCCACGGAAAGTTCCCCGGAGTGACGGATGCGTTCGATCCAACTTTGAGGGGATTGCTTCATCCAAGTCGGGAAGTTGATGATTTCGGACAGCTCAAGAAATGACGATCATCAGTAGAATCGCCATGAACTGGCAGATGCTGCCGGCAATGACGAATGTGTGCCACATCGCATGGAAATATCGGACACGGTGATCGTGCCACAGGAACAGTGTTCCTAGTGTATAGAACAGGCCGCCGGCCACTGTCCAGACAATCACCGGCAGGGGAGCAACCGTGATGAGTGTGGGGAGTGAAATAGCGGGAAGCCATCCCAGGGCCAGGTAAATCTTCTGACCGGTCGCGGAGAGAAATCCCTGATGCCAGATCATTCCCGCTCCAATGGTCGCTAGAATCCACATGCCGGCTGTCAGTGCGGGCCACCAGCCATGCCGCAGATAGACCGCGCCAAAGGGTGTGAACGAACCGGCAATCAGGTAGAAGATGCAAACCTGATCGATTTTGCGGTAGAAGTGCCGACGGTGGATATCAAAGAAGGCATGTGAGAGTGTGGAAGCGGCATAAAGGGCCACCAGCGAAGCACAATACGCGGCACAGCCTAGAACGGTCCAGAAATCGTTGATTCCGAGCACCAGTTTCATCATCAGCCAGGTGCCCGCGATGCTCAGCACCAGTCCGAGGGCATGGGTCACAAAATTGGCATATTCGTCCTGCGGCCGTGCGGCCCGGTCCAATCCCCGGGCATGTCGTTCTGACCGGGACTTTCGAGCCCGTTTTTCGATGGCAGGAAGTTCCGTCACCGTCGGCGTGGGAATGAAATGGCTGTACTGGGTGAGATCCATCTCTCTTCTCCTTGTGGCAACCTGTCCGGACCGGTTTTCGAACGTTTCCTGGAGACCTGTTGATCCACCTGGATTCTGTTCGTCAACGTGCCCCTTCAGGTCTGAAGGTCCACTTGTCCAAATTCTACCCCCCAGCAAATTTGCTTCTATTGTGGATTTCATCGGATTGCTGCCCCCATGAACTTTGAACTTTACGGGGCCGTTCAAGCAGCACCCATCGTTATGGACGCATTTCCTGCAACAACGTCATTTCTGTCATGGATGGATGCCTTGTCGGTCTGTTTTGTTCGAGTCTCCTCTCAAAATGATCCGAATTTTCCTGAATTGGCTCAACATGAATCAAGTTGCCGTAATGGGCTCAATTCGGACCAAAAACTTTGTTTGGAACGGATTTTATACGATCTTCTTTTCTTCTTCTCTGAAATCACTCCAGCCTGTCTCGATCCAGATCTCCTGGGGCCTGTAGTCTTGGAGGCTTTGCACAAAAAGTGTTGGACCACGGTGGATTGTGGATGGTCCGCCCAGCGGACCCTATGCTTTGTGTGCAAAGCTTCAATGGAGTGAGAACGTTCTCTATTTTAGACGGGCGCATTCAACCTCTTGGCCAGAAACAAGTCAATTCATTCCACAAATAGGGAATTTGTTAGCGCTGTGTCCGGCGGGCGGCTCGATTGCGAGCCTGGCTGAGGGCATCTTGAACGTCTTTTTCTGAATTCGGAGTGGGGGAAGAAGAAGGAGGAGGAGGAGGAGGAGGGGACGGTTCCGTCCGCGTGGAATGGGACTCGCGCAGCAGTGAAGAAGAGCCGGAAGAAGAGGAACGTGCAGCTTGCTGTTTCGCCTTTTTGAAGGGACTCCACTTTTGTTTCCCCGGAGAGGCGGGGACATGTTCCGAGGGATTTTCATGTCCGAATCGGGAACGGCGTTTTGAAGAGAACGTGAGCCAGCCGGTGCGCCGCTGCAACACTTCCAGCAACATCAGGGGGATGGCGATGAGAAGTAACCACGGCGTGAGCGAGACGAGGCGGGGAGTTCGCGGAAGAGCGTCCCAAAGGCTCCCCAGGTTGACCCGTTCCATTCCATTTGTGGTCCGGGCCATCCGTTCCAGCGTGCGGAGTCCCGCGCCAGCAGGTCGAACTGCATATTCCGGAGAATAAGGGAGGCAGATCGGTGCCAAGGTAGTCTGGCCGACGCCTGGAATTTCCAGGCTGGTGAGCAGTGTCTGTTCGCCCGCCAGTGGGATTTCCGCGGAGAGAATGTCCGCGGTCTTCCAGGTGAGCGGGACCCGTTCGGTTTCGGGGGGAAGTCCTTCCTGACCTCGCAGGACCGTGATTTGTGGAAGCGCGGAGAATGGAGTGGAGGTTCGTTCGCTGTCCAGATGCAGTTCCACCACATTTCTGTTGCCGCGTATTTGCTGGGTCAGCATCAGGTCTGGCCCGAGTCCCTGTTCCTGAGCGCTGATCCAGCGGGCTATCGAATTAAAAAACTCGCCGGATTGCGGCCATTTGCCGATGGGACCGGTGTATTCCCCATCGGCCTGGCCGGTGTAACAGAGGACGCGGCCAATCCCTGCCTGCCAGCTCGCGACAAGCGGAGCCCGATAGTCATCTTCCGTCACCACTGCCAGATTCGCGCCGGGACGAAGATAACAGAGATTGTAGCCTCCGACTTGTGGCATGTCGTTCCAGACCTGCGAGGTGATGAGCTTCATTCCGGCTGTGCTGCGGATGGTCGTGAGATCTTCAATGAATGTGCTGCGGGCAATCAGAAAAGTGTCCTGTGCAAATAGCCGGGGCAGTTCATGGGCATCTTCCGTGAACATGCATTGTCCGCCGCCCCGGAGGGCGATGTCTTTTAACAGGGGGGAATCGGTATCATGTTCAGTCCCCAGTCCGATCACGCTGACGGTGATGCCGGCCTTTGTGCATTTGTCCAGCAGGTCCTGGTAGTTTCCTGGTTCTTCACTGTCGGCAGCGTCGGAAAACAGAATGATGTGTTTCGTTCCAGCGGTGGCGGGAGCGATCATCGCAGCAGCTTTTTCCAAGGCTTCATAGACGAAAATTCCGCCCCCCATCGAATCGATTTTGAGAATCTTTTCCTCAATCCGGTCTTTCTCCGTGAGATCGGAAAGGGGAACGATCTCATGCGCGATGGAGTCGACCGCCAGGCATCCGAACTGATCCACGCCGGAGAGCTGATTCAAGACTTCCGCGGTGGCGACGTTGGCGAGATCCATTTTGGTGCGCCCGCCGGGAACGGTCATGGCCATGCTGCCGCTACGGTCGAGGGCCACAACAATGGCCAGCGACAATTTGCGATGCTCTTTGCGCATCTCCATGGAGACCGGCAGAACCGGTTCCAGCTGGCTTTTGAAATATCCTCCGCTGCCATAGGCATTCTTCCCGCCGGTCATGCAGAGCCCTCCTCCCGACTCCGTGATCCAGGCGGAGAGGGTTTGAAGCCCGATCTTACCAATGTCATTGGCGGGAATGTCTTCGATCAGAACACTCGAATATCCCGCCAGTTCCTCCAGTGTCCAGTGAAACTGCGCAGGTGTCTGCCGATGCAGTGTCATGCCTCCGGCGCTCAACAATCCCGGGAGTGCCGAACCGGAAGGACTCAGGCACAACAACGGTTTTGAGCCACGAACGCCAATGAGAAAACGGGCCTGATTGTTTTCCTGAACCGGATCATCCTGAGGAGCCGTGGCCGAACGAATGTGCAGACGATAGGAACGAGAACCGGCGTCTCCCGCACGATCGCGAAACAGGATCCGGCTGCGCCCCGCGGGAACAGTGAGTTGTCCCGATTTCAACAGGATCCCGCCATGCCGCAGTTCGTAAGCCACGTCCTGGGAGGCGGGGCTATTAATCCAGGCGGTGATCAGAAAGGCTTCCGCCGCGGCTACGGAATCCGGGGCATCGATCCGTTCCACAGCCAGGTCGCCGTTTCCGGTCCGTTGCATCGGGCGGAAGTCGATGGGAATTCCGGCAGCTGCGGCACGGGCTGCCGGAGCGGTGACATCGGCTCCCGTCGCCTGGCCGTCGGAGAGAATCAGAATTCGCCCCGGTCGGTCTTTGGAGATGAGCGAGACCGCGCGGTCAATCGCCTCGCCGAGTTGAGATCCTTCCCGGCCGACATCCTGAATAAAACCGCGAAATTGCCCGTGCCGGGGAGGTTGCTCGACCGAGACACGTTCCCCGAAGGAGACAACCGCCAGCTGATTGTCTTTTCCCATGGAATGGGACAGCAGTTCCGCGATTTCCGCCTGTTGGGCATCGCTGCCGACCGGCATGGAAAGACTGCGATCCGCGACCACCACCAGGCATCCGCTACGGCTGGGGAGCCGCAGGCTCAGACCACCAATCGCAAGCAGAAGCAGCAGCAGGACAGTAATTCGCAGGGGAGTCCACGCCCGTCGGGAAATACGCGCGCCCCAGCAGGCGAGCAGGATGGGAACGATCAGAAACAGACCGACAGGCCAGCTGAATGTCATGATCCGGTCACTCCTTCGCGATACAGAATCATCAGTTCCAGCATCAGGCACGTCAATGCGACCAGAATGCAGACCCAGTCCAGATTGATCTGCTGATCCTGGTAGAATTGAGAGGTCTGCCATTCGCCCCACTTGCCTGGCTCGCATCCAGTCAGATTGGATTCATCGCTGTTCAGGGCGTTGCAGGCAAACTGGAATTCCATCGGTCCGATGCGCACCTGATGCAGCCCCGGCTGGCGGCCCACGAGTTCAAGAGCTTTCCCATGCACAGGGAAGGAATGTGTTGATTTGTCCGGAGCGATGACAACGGCCTCTGGCGCCGTCAGGGCATCTTCGGAGAGCATGACCGTGAGCGGCTGTTCGAGCCGGACATTGACCGTCCCCGGACCGGGAAGGGATGTCAGGCACCAGCGGACAAGGTTCGTCACCAGAATGGGCCAGTCGGGACTCTGCGTGAGCGTGGATAACTCCGGAATAAACAGCATTTGCAGGACATGGCTGCCGGTGATGGTTTCCTGGTCGGTCAGCAGGATCCGGTTCCCCGCGGTGATCACCGGAATGCTGTTGAATGCCGGCTCTTTCGGCGCGGACCAGATGACGGCATCCAGGGAAAGCCCTTGCGTCAATGGATGGTTGCGATCCAGCACAAAGGGACCGTCATAGCTGACAGGATCACTTCCCCCCAGAATTTCCCAGCGATGGGCCGTTCCTTCTGGTTCCAGGCTGCGGTCGGTGATGAGCAGGTCCGGACGGCTGTCGACGAGTACTGTCTGGCCCGTGGCCTCCAGTGCCCGCGCGACCAGATTTCGCAGGGAAGTCTGGGAATCTCCTTCCGGCAAAGCGATTTGAACCCGCAACGCCCGTTTTCTCGGAGAGACGAGAAAGACTTCGTTATCGATCTTCAGGTCATTGGCATCGAGTGTTGCCTGAAGCGTTCCCGCGTTTTGGGGAAGAGTCAGCATGAGCCGATGAGCTGCTCCCGCGGCAATCTCCAATGGCTGTGGTGAAGTTGTGGGGCCTTTGTCGGCAGCCAGACGCAGATGGGTCCGTGCAGGGTGATTGCTGAAATTGGTCACTTCGAGCAGGACCCGATCTCCCTGTTCTCCGGTTCCCTGATCGATGGAATCGCGAGAAGCGGCGGTCAGGGCAAGATTCTCTTTTGGCGTCCCGAGACTCCACCATTGAATGGCGGTTGATTTCAATTCTTCCGTGGGAGGGTGATCGGTGAGGACCAGAATACGGGCTGTTTCTCCGCCGATTTCGCTGGCGAGTGCCAGCGAGGCTTCCAGGCTCGCGATTGGAGCCTGGCAGGTCCATTCCTGCAACGGCTGAGTCAGTTCGTCCCGGTTGCGGACGACGGCGCTGAGGAGATGGGGATCTTTGCCCGCGAGAATCACCCGGACAACGTAGCGATGCCGTCCGATTTCGTCCTGCAAGGCCTGTTCAGCCTGCTGCCGGACGCTCTTTTCCTCTCCCGCCTGCATGGAATAGGAATTGTCCAGCACGAGGACCAGTGGGCGAGCGTATTGAGGCCGAATGAAGCCTGGCAGGGCAGCGGCCAGGGCAATGGCGGCCAAGGCAATCAATTCGAGAAAGAATGTCAGCGGTGTCTGGATTTTTTCAATCAGCCGCCCCCCCTCCCGGGGATTCCGCTGATCGATCCATAAGAACAAACTGGACACCACGCGGGGACGGGACCGGCTGCGGAGCCAATAGATCCCAGCCAGCAAGGGGAGGCCCAGTAACCCCAGCAACATCCACGGAAGCGTGAAAAACATGTCGTGCCGGATTCAGTTCTGTGAAAGTTGCCGGGAAATGGGATTACATCGTCAGGATCTCGGCTCGCACGAGCGCGGACAAATCCCAGTCATGGCAGACGTCCTCCGCAACCAGGGAGATGAACGTGGCTCCCAGTTGCCGGCAGGCCGATCGCCAGGCCTGTTGATGCCGATTCAGATTGGACTGGTATCGTTCCAGTCCGGGCCGGTCAATCATCAGGTCGAGTGTTGTCCCGGTTTCGCGATCGACGAGACGATGATTTCCCGTCTGTCCGGGATCGACATCTTCCCGCGCCAGCACCTGCAAAACCAGCGTCGCCGCCGACCGGTCCGAAAGCGGGTTCAGAACGTCCATCGGATTTCCCAACCAGAGGAGATCGCTGACCAGGACCCGGACTCCGTGGGGACGCAGACGGGGCAACTGGATGCGAAAGGCATCCGCTGGATTCTGTGGACTGCTGAATTCCAGCCCCTGCCACGCGGGAGGACGGTCGGTTCCGCCACGAACGGGATGACATCCCTCTTGTGTGAGGAATACCCGACGGCTGTAACCCGAGTTTTCCGCTGCACAGGACAGGGCGGCGGAAAGTCCGAGCGCAGCAGCCAGTTTGTCGGTTCCTTCAAGGTCCATCGATCGTGATCCATCGATGATCAGATCGAAATGCGGGCAGACTTCCTGGCGAAAGACTTTCACCACAAGCTTGTCGCTGCGGGCATAGGCAGACCAGTTCATCCGGCGTAAATCGTCTCCGGGCTGATAGTCCCGGTGTTCCATGAACTCCATGCTTTCACCGGCGGTCCGGGCGAGTTGAGTTCCGGCGGTTCCCTGCGGAGTGCGTCCCAGCGAGGCGAAGCGATAACGGGCGCCCGCCTGCTCGCCGGCCCGAAGGAACTCGCGAAGCCCGTTCTCCGATGATTTTATGGATGATTCATTCATGCAATGGCTTATCAACCGGTTGATAAACGCACCGACAGAACTGTCTGTGCGGCCATATCTTTCTGATGCATTGAGAAATGGGGAGTCAGGCCGTTCTACCTGGCCGAGACGCGGTTGTTCTTCAACAGGCTGTTAACGGGTAAAAGTCAGCTTCTTGCCATTGTCAATCGGCGCAAATTCCAATGTATTGTCATTTTTCAGCGTAATCGTGCTGAGCAACGTTCCGCCGGAATCGGGCTGCATCACCAGGTTGTTTCCTCGCACCGCATAAGCGCCTGCCATGGATTGCGGCTGGCCGTCCCGGGTGAACTTCCATGTAAACGCGTTATCGTTCCCCAGGTGCATGGTGAAATCGCCGCTGTCATCATGGGCCGTCCAGTCACCATATAATTTCTCCATGGGATATGCGGACTTTTCGAGATCCGGCGACGGAGCGGACGTGGTCTGTTCCGGCTCGCTGGCAGCGGGGGAATACATCTTGATGAGCTGTGCGGAGAGATTGTCCTTCGGCTGTAATTGCGTGACCGATTTCAGCAGTGCCAGCGCGTCGTCCACATGCCCAGTGGTGAGATAGTGATAAGCCAGAAGAAACTGGGCGTCCGCTGCCTGCGGATGGGCCTGAACGTACGTTTCCAGTGCCCGCAGCTGTTTTGTATACGTATCAGCGGTGGAATACAGGCTGATCATCGTCGTCCAGTCCCATCCGGGACCGGCGGCAAGGACCGAATGAATTGTGGCGGCCGATTCCCGGTAGCGTCCCAGGGCGAACAGGCACAGGCTGCGAAATTCATTGATGGCAGCGTCCAGCGGAGCCTGAACGAGTGCCTGGTCGGTCAATTGCAGCGCCTGGTCGTACTGTTCGTTGAAGAATGCTTCACGGGCCTGGTTGAACTGGGCCGTTAGAGGATCGGGCTGATCCGTTCCGTCCCCGGATTGATCGTCGGACGCATCCGCCGTCTGCACATCTGTCGGATCCCCCACGATGGGCTGATTGTAATTGACGACTTGCTGGTTGTTCACATAGACCGGGCCGTCGCAGTAAGGGTTATAATAACCACTGACCCCGAATCCCCAGTAAACGGAATTCAGTCCCCACATCGTGGCGCCGAACGCCATGGCGACCGGATAGGTATTCCAGAGATAATTCCAGCGGCCATAGCCCCAGGTGGGGGCATAACCGTTGTACCAGCCTCCCCAGTTCCGCGACCAGTGGCCAGCGGGGCCGGCGTAATGGGAATAGCCAAAGGCTCCATTCGGGCCAATTGCTCCGCCGTGTCCCCAGACCGCGCCATTGGGACCAATGCCGGTAGTCCGTCCATAAGCGCCATTCGGACCGATTCCCGTGGAGTGTCCCCAGTGACCTCCATTCGGGCCCCAGGCGCCCGTGTGGCCCCAGTATCCGTTTGGTCCCCAGTAACCGATATGGTTGACATCGCCTCCATTGGGACCGGACCATTGCTGATGATGCCAGTTGCTGTCGTTCCAGTGATTCTGCAAATTGTTGAACTGGTTTTCGAGATTCTGATGCCGGTCTGCAATCGAATTTCCCCCGGCAAACCGTTCTCCCGCTCCACCGGCTCCAAGGCGGTTTCCGATGGATTCCCGCGTTCCGGCTCCTCCCTCGCCCGGAAGTGCGGTTCCTGGACGGCCTGCTCCTCCCGGACGGTTTGCTCCTTGTCCTGAAAGGGAACCGCGTCCCGCTGGTCCGAGTCCTGGAAGTGTCCCGCCGCCATTCGCGCCAGGACGAATTCCGGAGTTGGGAAGCCGATCGCCCATTCCAGGACGATTAGCACCGTTGCCTCCAATCTGCGGCCGGTTCCCGCTATTCAACTCAGGACGGGAAATGCCACCACCCGGTTGAATCTGGGGACGATCTCCGATGCCGAAATTGCCTCCCATGCCGGGTTGATGAACAATTCCCGAATTTCCTGGTCGAACTTCTCCTCCGAGTCCTCCCCCTCCAGGCCGATCGAACGAGAATGTTTGAGGCTGGACGCTGGGGCGTGTGGAGGGGTGAAATCCGCTGCCGGACATGCCTCCGCTGCCGAAGTTGCCTCCTCCAAAATTTCCGTTGCCAAAGTTCCCGCCGCCAAAGTTACCTCGTTGAAAGTTTCCGCTTCCGAAATTCCCCCCGCCATGGAAGCCCCCTCCACCCATGTTTCCCCCGCCGAAACCTCCGCCGCCATGAAAGCCTCCTCCGCCAAAGCCTCCACCCCCGCGCATTCCTCCTCCGCCAAAGCCCCGTCCCCAACAGGGACCAGCAATCAACGTTGCGGAAAGCAGCCCTGCCAGCCAGTGTTTCATTGAAACGGACTTCATGATGCCGACCTTGAAAGAGAATGGAGGAATGAGAGGACGGTGGTCAGAGAACTACGACCAGAGAGGATTTATGGCGAATTTTTCTTCTCCGGCAACGGGGGCTGGCGGACGAGATGCCGGGTGATGGAAGGGAGTTCCTGGCCGGCGCGGGACTGCTCATCCTGCACCAGCAGCAACCCATCTCTTCCATCCGGAGAATATTTCAATGTGGTGGCCACGCGGGCTCCGCTGGCATCCACTCCCGACAGGCGAACCGACCAGTTGTCGTCCTGTGTGGCGGTCCACCAGCCTTCCAGAACGCCGCCGGTGGATTCGAAGATCCAGGATCGAAACTGTTTCCGTTCCGCGTCCCAGCCGATCCGCTGCGTTCCTGAGAGTTCCGGGCGGTTTTGATCATCAATACGAAATTCGCTGACCAGGAAACTCCCATCGGGAGACCATTTCCAGGTCGTGGAGACCGAATGATCCCCGACATCCTCATGCCAGTCCCCAATGAGCCAGGAAAGGGCTTGCAGATGGTTATGAGCGGGGAGGTCCGGTTCGTCCAGTTCGCGAACGCTGGCCATCAACCAGTTTCCATCCGCCTGTCGGACATGCGTGGCGATGTAATGAACCTGGTTGGTTTCTCCTGTTTCCGCACGAAAGGTGGAGAGTCCTTCTTCCATCACGACATCTTTGGCCACCGGACGGATGGAGATAATGCGAATCTGGAGGTTTCCCGGAGGAATGACCGGCAGCATCGCGGTGAATTCCGCCTGAATGGCGTCTCGTCCATGAAAGACCGTGCCACCTGCGTCCACGTATTCCGCCTCCGGCGTGAACAGGCTGGCCAGGGCTGCGGCATCTCGTTTCTGAAAGGCAGCCTGATAGTTTTTGGCTCCCTGTTCAATTGCAGCCTGCAAGATCGCGCTGGCGGGATCATCCGGTTCGGCAGCGGGAGAAATTCCAGCCATGGGCAGCAAGGATCCCAGAACCAGCCATGCGCTGAAAGCACTTCGCCGAAATTCTCTCCAGCTGTGGAGAATCACATTTCCGATGATTGCATCGGAAATGTTTTTCAGAAATCTGTCAGGACAGGGGGATGACACCACTCGCCGGTTCCGCATCTTCAAGCTCCAGTTGGCCTGGCACAGAATTTCGTATTGTCCGAACAATTCACAAAGTGGGCAACAACTCGTCGTTCGCGCATCCCAATACTGAGTCTTTGCCGGGAAACAACCTGTGAATGGCGCACGCGTTGACTATACCATCTTATCGCTGTGGCTTGAAGCGCTTGCCATTTGATCCAATCCTGAATGGGGAGATTTAAAAGCACGTTGTCGGCAGCGAAGAAGTCAAGGACGAATTTGGAGCAAAAACCGTCTCGACACGATCGGCAAAATCATTAAGATCGATACGTTGCGCAGAATTGAGTATAGATGTTGTCAGCTATGTGGAAGACGCTCCATCCCGCTCCCGATCTGTCGCGACACGGTTGCAGCCCGTTTCGTCAAATTGCTGAATCATTTGTGCTGCTTGCTGTTGCGGTTGTCGTCTTTCGCGGATTCGGGGTAGAGGGCTACCTGATTTCGACTGGGTCCATGGCTCCCACCCTGCTGGGATATCACCATCGGATCACCTGTCCGGAGTGTTCCTTTGTGTACGCTCGCGGAACGGACATGGGGAATGACGTCGAGATCGCCCAACTGGTTCGCGCCGATCTGGCCGGTGATCACCAGCCTTCAACACTCACGCGATGCCCAAATTGCGGATACCAGGGAGTTGTCACCAGCACGCTTCCCCGGACAGAAGGGGATCAGTTACTGGTCCACAAACATGCCTACGAATTCCGGGATCCCCGCCGGTGGGAAGTGATCGTCTTTCGCAATCCGGGGGACCCGCGGCAGGCTTATGTGAAACGGGTGGCGGGCCTGCCGGGAGAACGTCTGCGGATTCAGGATGGCAATGTCTTCATCAATGACGCCCTGGCACGAAAATCGTATGACGTGATCCGGGCGATGTGCATCCCGGTTTCGATCTATGAAAACCAGGTGGAGACCGAAGACCCGGATCGTCAGCCCGGCTGGGTGAAAACCGATCCTGCCTCCAGCTGGACATTTGATTCGGCTGGACTTGAAAGTCACTCCGCTCAGGCGGAGATTGGAAGCCCGATTTCCTGGATCGGATACCGGCACTGGATCCGCAGTGGCGGAACACATGTCACGGACGTTCCCCTGACCGCCTGGCCCAGGGAACTGGCCCCCCTCAATCGCAGCACCGATATTCTGCGTTACGAAAATGGACGATTGCGGGTCCGGGGAGTGCTGACGGAATTTGACCGCAACGCTTGGCGGGCCCGTAGCGATGCCCCGGATTTTCAACAGGCCATTGAACGGCTCTTCGAGCAATCCCATCAGGCCCCGATTGAGGATGAGTACGCTTACAATGCTGGTGAGGAATCTGCCGGACACCCTGTCAATGAATTTTTGATTTCGTTGTCGCTGTCTGAGATCCATGGCAACGGGCGATTCGAAATCGAACTTTCGGATGGAGAAAACATCTTCTCGGCTGTGTTCCGATTCGACAGCCGGAGAGTCGAATTGTTGAAAAATGGGGATCCGGTTCCGGTGCGGTCCGCGGTTCTTGATGCCGCCCTGCTCCGCAATCCCGCGCGGATCGATTTCGGACTGGTCGACCATCAGGCGGTCCTCGCGGTCAATCAGCGGGAAGTTGTCCCCCCTTTTCCGTATGAGCGGAAATCCCCCTGCCGACCGATGCGAAAACCGGTGCGTTTCGGAGCGGCCGAATTAGACTGCCGGGTCACTCATCTCGGACTGTTTCGCGATGTGCATTACACATCGTTCGACGGGCAGGCGGATCGAGAATGGACTCTGGGGCCGGATGAATTTTTTGTGCTTGGGGATAACAGTCCAGTTTCCGTCGACAGCCGCGCCTGGGAGGATCCCGCCGTTCCCCGATCAGCCCTGATCGGCAAACCGCTGGTGGTCCATCTCCCGTCCCGATCGCGACGAATCCGCTGGAATGGACAGATTCACGATCTGCGGCTCCCGGATTTCTCAAGAGCCCGCCTGGTGAGATAAGACTTTCGGCAATGCCGAAATGGCATCGGGATATTTCAACATCAAATCCAGTTCCCGGCGAATGCGGCGGCTGTCGCAACGTTTGTTCAGTGCGATGTCTCCTGACGGGTCAAAGACTGGAGAAGGCGCCCCGATGGCCCGGGCCACAGCGTTGTAAAAATCCCTCCGCACAAGTGGCATCGCATCACTCAGCAGGTATAGCGGAGCTGGAAAAGGGGACCGGACCAGTCGAGTCACTGCCTGTACGGCATCGTCCACGTGAATGAGGTTCAGCCAGGCATCCGGATTTCCCGTCAACGGGGTTCCCCGCTGAAGTTGTTCGATCCGGGCAATCAACCGTCCTGGTCCATAAATTCCGGCAAGCCGCAGGATCATGGCGGGAGTTTGCGAATCCTGTTGCGGATAAATCTTCCGGACAATCTGTTCGGCATCCCGGCAGATCTGTCCCGCTTCGTTTTGAGGAGCGCATTCGCTTGCTTCATCGACAATTTCACCCGCCTGCTGGCCATAGACGCTTGTACTTGAAATGAAAATCAGCCGGGGAATACGAGGCTGGATTTCCGACAGGACATGACGAAGCCCGTCCACATAAACCGTCCGTTTATCAGCGATGGAATTTCGATCATATCCCACGGCGTACAGACACAAGTCCGCTTTCGGCAAGTTACATAACGATGCGGGATCGAGAACATCTCCCGCGATCATTCGCAGCCCAAGTTGTTTCCAGTCCGGGTGCCGCTGCGGATCACGAGTCATCGCAGTCACGGAATGCCCTTCCGCAAGCCAGGCTTTTGCGGCCCGCAATCCGAGATAACCGCAACCCACGATCACAATATGCATGATAATTTGAATCTGAATGAAAGGGGGCCAGGGCGAGAATTAGAAAAGAAAATCAGATGCGTTGACAGGCCTTCCCATTCCGTATTCTATCCCTGCGGTTCTCACGAACGTACGGAATGACGGGAACAGCTTTTTATCGAACAGCTCTTCTTTGTGCAGCGACCGGTCAGCCGCATTCGGTTCCGGGCAAACAAATGGTAGCCGGCATCGAGCACCTGGCTGATAACAGGCAACCGGCTGCCGGAAACGGCCCAGCGGAAGCCAATAGCGGAATAGAGTTGCCGGAAAACTTCCACTCCACGAACGATACGCCCGTCCGGCATCCTGCCGTGAATTTCCGCCAGCAATGCTGGTTTTGTCAATCCGAGCGAAGCGGGGTTGAAGTCGGGAGCGTTCAGGTCCGTAAACCGGATCCGCTTAAGCCGATCCCGCTGTTTCAACCAGCCAATTTCCCGGGCACACAACGGGCATTCACTGTCGTAAAAGACTTCAAAATCTTTGCCGAATGGCAATGACTGAGGAGAAACCGATCGTTCTGAAATCATCATTGCGCCTCTTCCCTTTGGAACAGCGGTCCTCCCCCGTCCCGTAAATGTTTCTGTTTTTTGCAGGTGATTACGAAGTGAATTCCCACAGGACAAATTGGCCCCCCATCTCCTGCTTCAACCGTTCTTTTATGGAGAAATTCACCGTGGGTGTCACGAAGTTTTTCAACAGGCTGTCCATTCTAAGGGGGAACTGTTCCGGAGTGGTGGCGGATTACGAAAAATACGACGGTTCTGCGGCACCAGTTTCGGAGAGTTTGCCGCGAAGTGGGTCCAGCGAATTGACCCGTCGCTGGGCGGGTGCCTAGACTGACAGCAATCTTTTCGTGAACTTGGAACAAAGTTGTCCCTCGCCCTCAGCGTGTGGGCATTTGTCCTGATCAGCCATTTTACGAAAGCCGCATTTCATGATTCGCGTCACTTTCGCTGCCGTGCTTGGTTTGTTGTTGTTGATTGGAACGACCAGTGTGTCGGCTCAGGAAGGGGGACGGCATGAAGTTCTCCGGGCGTCCGATGGATTTCCGATCCACATTACTTACTACCCGTTTCAGGAAAGCAAGGAGTCGCCGGGGGCAGTTGCTTCGAATGCCCCTGTTGTGATTCTTCTTCCGGGAGACCGGGAAACCCGGCTGTTGTGGGACAAAAGCTCTGCCCCGCGCGATCAGGAACCGTTTCCCATTCTTCTGCAGAAACGGGGATATGCCGTGCTGACGGTTGACCTCCGCAAACATGGGGAGAGTGTCGTGAACGCGGATGTGCGGATTCAGGCCAATGACTATTCTGCGATGGCCCTGCTGGACATGGTGGCGGTGAAGGAATTTATTTTTGCGGAACATCAGGCCCAGCGGCTCAATATGGCCAAGACCGCAATTGTCGGTTCGGAAACGGGAGCAGTGGTGGGGGCGGCGTTTACGGAATATGACTGGAGCCGTCCCCCTTACGATGATGCTCCGCTTCCCATCGAACGGACTCCCCGCGGACGAGATGTCAAAACATTGATTCTGGTCTCTCCGGAAAGTTCAGCGGGGCGTCTGAAAGTTTCTTCGGTTTTACGCCCCTTGCGCAATGTCAATCTGGCATTCCAAGTGATTGTGGGGGCTGATGACAAAGCCGATAAACGTCAGGCAACGTCGATTTTCGATGCATTTGCCCCCCCCTCCAAGGAAGCTGAGAATCCGCGCGTGGCCCTGTTCAAACCGGAAATCAAGGACCGGGGGATCGCGATGTTTCGGCAGAAACTCCCCTATGCATATGCGTTCAAGTTTCTGGAAGATACTCTGAAAAGCCTCGATATTCCCTGGCAGGACCGTCGCAGTCGCCTGGAACGTTGAAATCTCTCCCTCCCTAAGCGTCTCGATGACGTTATTGTCGACAATCCGCACTCGCGGGCGGTACACTCATGGCTCCGTTCTCCGCCGGCAATGACCGTACGGCGTTTACATTTTGAATAGAAGCTCATCGTTCAATGGCACTTCAATCCGGCGCTCGCACGAGCCTGATGGGAAAACCCAAATATCCCTATCCCGCCGCCCTGATCTTCGGAGTTCCGGGAGCCGGGAAAGGGACGCAGGGTGAAATTCTCACCCGTATTCCCGGATTTTTCCATCTCTCCAGCGGGGTGATCTTTCGTAAACTTGACAGTCACAGCCAGGAAGGCCGGATTGTCAAGGAATACAGCGCTAAAGGAGAACTGGCTCCCGATGATGTGACCATTCGCATCTTCCTGAACTGGCTGGAAGCACAACGGGCCGCGGAGCGTTTTCGGCCTCGTGAACATCTGCTGTTGCTGGATGGGATTCCACGCAATATCCATCAATGCGAAATGCTCAGCAAATTTATCGATGTCAAATTGCTGCTGCATCTGACCTGCGATGACGAAGAAGCAATGATCGAGCGGATTCGTCGCCGCGCCGCACTGGAAAACCGGATTGACGATGCCAGCGATACCGTCACACGAAAACGCTTCGAAGTCTATCGCCGTGAGACCGCTCCCGTGCTGGAATATTATCCCGCTGAGGTCGTTCGCAATATTGAATCGACCGGCATCCACGCGGAAGTGCTCCTGGAATGTCTGAAATTTCTCGTTCCCGTCTTGAAAGAGAATTTTCCCCGCGAATAGGGGGTTGGTGCGGGGAGAGTCGTGGATCATGAGTCGAAAATCACGGGGATGAACCGGGACACGCAGATTCGACCTCCTGCGGACTCTCACAACCCCGCTCCCGCGTCTGGTGATGGGTAAGCATTGCTGTTCCCGCTTGCTCTCTCCCGCGGAGTGTGCCAGAATCGGCAAAAGTCTCTTCGCCCGATCAACTTCGATGCAGAGGACGGACCCCCTGATGATGTTTTGGATGATGGAATATCGTACTCGCTCCGGGAAGAGCCTGCCGGCAATCTTTGCGTTTGCATTGCTTCTGGCAAGTTCCGGATGCCCCAAGGCACCAGATTACCCCAAAGAAGACTCGGACGTAACAGAATCAAAATCCACCGGGGCTGCGGAGGAAGAACCGTCATTTCCTCCGCTGGAACCCTATTCTCCTCCTGCACTGGCCGATCTCGATAAGACTGCTGAGTGGGAAGACCGCCCCGTGCTGGACGCGATGAAAATGTATCGCGCGTTGAAAGCGCAGGAACCGGAACTTGTCAGCGTCAAGGAAGCGCTGAAACTCAAAAACAATTCTGATGAAGATAACAATAAGATCCTGAGTGCTCTTGGTCGTCCGCCCGCCAGCGAAAAGGACGTCAACTTTGATGCGGATATCAAGCGGCATCTGTTCAGCGATATCAAGACCACCAACCCCTTATTGCAGAGTTCCACTGCCGATGTGGATGTCGTCGGCATGACATCCATCGGTTTTTTCAGCTTTGACTGGAAGATGGAGCCATTTGCCCCGGTGGAGACCGTTGTTTCCTGGCAGACAAGCAAAAACAAGTTGTACGACAAAGTGGTCATCCGGGATGACCTGGTCTGGTCGGACGGGAAGCCCATCACGGCACACGATGTCGTCTTTTCGTTTCAGACGCTGATGAATCCCAAAATTCCGATTCCCGCTGTCCGGACTGGAATGGACCAGCTCCGCTGGGTGGAAGCGTATGATGATCACACGTTTGTAATTTTTCACAAGCAGTCACTCGCCACGAATGTCTGGAACTGCAACTTTCCGGTGATCCCGAAGCACATTTATGAAGAGTCCATTCCCAAGGACCTGACGATGACGGACTCGGATTATCATCAGAAATACGAACAGAATCCGGTCTGTGGCGGTCCCTATCGCATTACTAAGCGGGTCAAGGGGCAGGAAATTGTCCTGGAACGCCGCGAAGACTGGTACATGCACAACGGCAAGCAGGTTCGTCCGAAGCCGAATTACAAACAAATTCGGTTCCGCGTAATTCAGGACGCGACAACCGCCCGGCTCGCTCTTAATGACGGGCAACTGGACGAAATGGAGCTGCAGGCCCGGCAATGGGTGGAGCAGACGAATGATGATGCGTTTTATGCCCGCAATACGAAGGTTCGCGGCGTACAATGGGTTTATTATCATTTTGGCTGGAATCTCAAAACGCCGTATTTCAGTGATTTGCGGGTTCGTCAGGCAATGTCCTATGCCGTGAACTACGACCAGATTTTGAACAAGTTGAATTACGGGCTGTATAAGCAGTCGACGGGAGAATTTCCTGATGGACACTGGGCTGCGCCGGAGAAGCCTCGTCAGCCATATGTTCAGGATCTCGCCAAGGCCGAGCAGTTGCTGAATGAAGCTGGCTGGACGGATTCCGATGGGGATGGAATTCGCGATAAAAAGATCAATGGGAAACCGGTGAAATTCGAGTTCTCGGTGATGTGCAATAATGAACAGTTTCGGATTGACGTCTGCACGTCATTGGCCGAAAGTCTGAACCGGCTGGGGATCCTCTGTCACGTCAAGCCGACGGAGTTTACCGTCTGGCAGCAGAACGCCATTGAACATAAATTTCAGGCGCTTTTCGGCGGCTGGGGGACAGGAACGGATCCCTCGACATTAGCGAACTTGTGGAAGACCGGTGAAGGCCGGAACGCCTGCGGGTTTTCCAGCAAGGAAGTGGATGCCCTGTTTGTGGAAGGGGAGCGTGAACTGGATCAATCCAAACGAGCGGAAATTTATCGGAAGATTGACCAGATCCTCTGGGATGAACAACCCTATACCTGGCTTTATTCCAGGAGCGGGTTCTACGCATTCAATAAGAACGTGCGGGGCTATATGTTCAGTCCGCGCGGCCCGTTTCATTACAGTCCCGGATTTGATGCCATCTGGACGGTGGCCGCTCCCTGAGCAAGGTCGGGGGATTCTTCCAGGCAGATCGGACATTCATGCGGATCGGGACTTGAATTCATGCTCAACTATCTGATCAGGCGTCTGGCGATTGGAGCGCTGACGCTGTTGCTGATTACATTCGTGATCTATGGCCTGATTCGAAAGATGCCCGGAACGCCATTAACGGTTGACATGGCCGAAATGGACCCGTCCAAGCAGATTTCTCCGGAACGGGCGAAACAGTTAGCTGCCATTTACGGACTGGATAAACCCTGGCCACAGGCTTATCTGCACTGGATCGGAAACGTGGCCCGGGGAGACCTGGGACGCTCGTATTCCCGGAAACAACCTGTTCTGAAGATCATCAGCGAACGGATCGGCCCGACGTTATTGTTATCAATTCCATCTTTAATGATCAGTTATCTTTTGTCGATTCCATTAGGACTGTATTGCAGCGCCCGCGACGGTAAATCGGATGAGCGGGTGATCAGTACCATCCTTTATATGCTGTATTCATTTCCGGCATTCGTGGCGGCCCTGTTTTTACAGTTGTTGTTTGCCGTGCATCTCCGCTGGCTGCCGTTATTCGGGATGATGAGTGATCATTATGAGACGCTGGGCACCTGGGGAAAGACGTGCGATATTTTCTGGCACGCTTTATTGCCCGTGACGGTCTTTACATATGGGGGACTGGCTTACGATGCCCGATTTATTCGGGCGAACATGCAGGAGGTGCTGCGCCAGGATTACATTCGGACCGCCCGGGCAAAAGGGCTGGGACCGGTTGGAGTGATCTGGAAACATGCGTTCCGCAACACGTTGATTCCGCTGGTGACGCTGATCGGATTAACACTCCCGGGATTGCTCAGCGGATCGGTGATCGTGGAACAGATATTTACCTGGCCGGGAATGGGGCGGCAGTTTTTTGAGTCGATCACGGAACGGGACTATCCCACGGTCATGGGGTTAACGCTGATGTTTTCGGTATTAACCCTGGCAGCCCAGTTGCTGGCCGATATGTTGTATGCCGTGGTCGATCCCCGGATCCGGCTCGAAGACTGAGAAAGTCTCCCGCCTCAAATGATTTCCCCAACGGTATGAATATCACCACTCCTGTTCCCGTCGTTTTGCCGAAATCTCCGGGATTCTGGAAAGAGTCCTGGCAACGTTTTCGTCGTCGCCGGCTCGCCATGCTGGCGTTCTGGTTCGTGATTTTTCTGGCCGTGGTGGCAATTCTGTCACCGGCGATTGTGGGAACCAAACCACTCATTTGCCGCTATCAGGGAAAGCTCTATTTCCCCTGCCTGGGATATTTCAGTCCACGATGGGAAGCTGCGTTTTCCGGATCTCCATTTTTTAAGCGGTATCCGCTTGTGCTGAAGGAGACCGATCCGAACAGTTGGGCGATCTGGCCGTTGAATTATAATGATCCTTCCCGGCCGGTTGCTGCCGACGAATGGCCGGATCGGCCGGCAAACCCGCAAAGCAGCCCTCCCAGCCGGCAGAACTGGTTCGGAACCGATTCCCGGGGGTTCGACGTTTTCGCCCAGATGGTTCATGGGACACGGACGGCTCTGCTGGTCGGCGTGGTATCGATGGGAATTGCCTCAGCCATTGGAATCACATTCGGAGCGATTGCGGGATATTACGGCGGCTGGATCGATATTGTTCTCAGCCGGACCATCGAAGTGGTGATGTGCGTGCCGACTCTGATTTTAATCCTGGCCCTGATGGCGGTGATCGACACTCCGACAACCTGGCATATGATGGCTGTCATTGGAGCAACCGGCTGGACCGGGATTGCCCGGCTGGTGCGGGGAGAATTCCTGAAACTGAAAGCAATGGATTACGTCTCTGCTGCCCGGGTGCTGGGAGCCAGTTCGCCCCGGATTATTTTCCGCTATCTGTTGCCGAATTCCCTGGCTCCGGTATTGGTTCCGATTACGTTCGGGATTGCTGCCGCAATTCTGATCGAAACCTCTTTGAGTTACATCGGGTTTGGGGCTCCTCCTCCGAATTCCAGCTGGGGGAAGTTGTTGCAGCTGGGACAAACCAATTATCAGAACTGGTGGCTGATCCTGTTTCCGGGATTGGGGATTTTTCTGACGGTTTTGTCGTATAACCTGATTGGAGAAGGACTTCAGGAGGCAACGGATCCCCGTCTGCGCGAAGGGGGCGGGGGGCATTAAAACGCCTTTTGTAGAGATTCACTTACACTGAAGTTTGACACAACTTATTGATGATTTATGAGTTGCGTGATTCTTTTCGCAGCGAGTTCAGGCTGGCAATGGCCTTGAATGGATTTTCAATCTGGGGAAGGCGGGAAGGTTGTGTTCTTCTCCGGAATTCGGCAATCCCTTTTGCACATTCGGCTGGCGGTCGTCAAAATAGAACCCACACCATAAAATGTGACGCTTGTCGCTCAGACGGTCGATGGAAGGTCGTTGGGCGACTGCTTGCACTTCGTGACGAAACGGGTTCTGGTCAGGCGCCCGTGCCGGGAAGTGCATCCATCCATTCGCATGATTGGGGTTTGGCCAGGCTCGTGGAGAATCTGGGCCCTGATTCCGTTTTTTCGGTCCCGTCGAAGGGGACGTCCCTGCTGTCCAATTCATTGAAAATGGACCACCGACGCCTCTATTGCCATCGGGATTTTCTGGGACAGCATTGAAAATGAGTGCAGACGCGAAACGCAAAATCGCTATTACCGGAATCGGTATTTTTTCGCCCATTGGAATTGGACGGGAAGAATTTTTCGAAAATCTCCGGGCGGGAAAGTCCGGGATCGCCCCGATGGAATACTACCATTGCACAGCCACCCCCGGAGGGATCGGCGGGGAAGTGAAAGGTTTTAATGAAGACTCCGCCAAAAAAATCTATCTGAAGTCCGTTCGCAAAAGCATTAAAGTCATGAGCCGGGAAACCCAGTTGGGAACGGCTGTCGCCCTGCAGGCGATTGACGATGCCGGACTGAAGCTGGAGGAGATCGACCGGGAACGGATTGGAGTGGAATACGGCGCGAACCTGATGTTCTTCACTCCCGATTCCATGGCAGATGCCGCCAAGGCCTGCAAGGATGAACAAGGGCGGTTTACGTTTTCCGAATGGGGGACAACTGGATTGCGGGCGATGGAACCGTTGTGGATGCTGCGATATCTACCCAACATGCCCGCTTGTCATATTGCGATCATTACCGATTCCCGCGGTCCGAATAACTCGGTCACTCTCGATGAAGCCAGCCCCGGCGTCGCTCTGACCGAAGCGCTCAATATTCTGGAACGGAATGCCGCGGACATTATGATCGTGGGCGGAACCGGGACCCGGATTCATCCGGTCCGTGCCATTCACGCGAAGTTGTGTGATCCGCTGGGCTATGATGAATCCGATCCATCCCGAAGTTCCAAACCATTTGACCAACAGCGCAACGGTCAGGTCGCTTCTGAAGGGGCCGCTTGCCTGATCATGGAAGAAGAAGAACATGCCCGGAAACGGGGGGCCACGATCCATGGCTATCTGCTCAGCGGCAGTTCCTCCTGCGTGGCCAGCCCGGACGGCTCTGCCGATATTCGCCAGGCAATTCTGAACGCGGTCCGTTCCGCATTGCGTCGGGCTGGACTGACGATCGATGATATTGGTCACATCAATGCCCATGGCGTCGCGACGCTCAAAGAAGATCAGGTGGAAGCGGCAACATTGCGGGAATTGATCGGTGATCGACAGATTCCGGTCACAGCCCTGAAGGGATATTTTGGAAATGCGGGGGCCGCGACGGGATTTTTTGAAATCATCGGGTCCCTGCTCTCGCTGGAGCAGGGAGTCATTCCTCCCGCCTTGAATTGCGACCATCCCGATCCGGAACTGGGGGGGACACTGGTTCGCGAAAAGCCGCTTCCCACGGCGAATAAGAAATTTTTAAATATCAATTTCACCCGTCCCGGCCAGGCGAGCGTGGTGATCATCGAAGCCGCCTGAATTCCGCTTCCCCGCATCCGTCCGGATAAGGAAAATTCGTTATGAGTCACCCTGCTGAGGCCGGACTGGCTGGAGTTGTTGCAGGTTCAACTGCTCTGAGTACCGTGGGGCAGGCAGGGGTGGGGCTGACGTACCGCGGTTATGCCATCGAAGATCTTGCCACGCAAGCCAGCTTTGAAGAGACCGCCTGGCTGCTGCTTCGCGGAGAACTTCCCGATGCGGCGTCATTGAAACATTTTCAAGACCGGCTGATTGCGGGCCGCTTCCTTCCGCCGGCTCTGAAATTGCTTCTGGAACAGCTTCCGGGCGATGCCCATCCCATGGATGTTCTGCGGACCGGGTGTTCCATGCTGGGGTGCCTGGAACCGGAAACGTCTTTCGCAAGCCAGCTCACTGTCGCCGAACGTCTGCTCGCGGTCTTTCCGTCCATGTTGATGTACTGGCATCATTTTCATGCATCCGGAAAACGGATCGACGTGGAGACCACCGAACCGGGATTGGCGGGGCATTTGCTTCAGTTATTGCACGGTCATCCAGGAAGCACGGCAGATCAACGGGCTCTTGATGCCAGTCTGACGTTGTACGCGGAACATGAGTTCAATGCATCTACTTTTGTGGCCCGGATCTCCGCTTCCACGTTGACCGACTTTTATTCCGCGGTGACGGCCGCCATTGGAACGTTGCGGGGACCGCTTCATGGCGGGGCCAACGAACAGGCCATGGCCCTGATCGAACGTTTTGAAACCCCGGAGGCTGCCGAAACAGAGTTAATGCAGATGCTGGCCCGCAAAGAAAAGGTCATGGGCTTTGGCCATCGCGTTTATAAAATCAATGATCCCCGGTCCGATGTGATTCAGCAATTTGCCCGGCAACTCGCTGCCGCGGCCGGAGATGAACGGCTTTACCCGGTCTCGGAGCGGATTGAGCTGGTAATGCGGCGGGAGAAGAAACTGTTTCCGAATCTCGATTTTTACAGTGCCTGCGTGTATCACTTTCTCGGATTTCCGACCGCGATGTTCACCCCGCTGTTCGTGCTTTCCCGAATAACTGGCTGGTCCGCCCATATTTTTGAACAGCGGCAAAACAACCGTCTCATTCGTCCGGACGCGGAATACATTGGTCCCGCTCCCCGGCCATTTGTTCCGATCGAAAAACGGTCTTCGTGCTGATCGCGCAGCCCCCCTGAGCGGCCCCTGCGGACAGACGAATTCACATATCTTTGTCAGTCTTTCATTCTCCGATTCGTTTTCCTGATTGGCAATCATTTCCGTGTCTGTTGCTGTGTCTCAATCCGGATTGCCCGTTGTGGCCATTGTGGGGGGAGGACTGGCGGGAATAGCAGCGGCAACGGCACTCGGACAGGCAGGCTTTCCCGTCACATTGCTGGAGGCTCGGCCATCGCTGGGAGGACGGGCGACATCCTACACCGATGCCGAATCCGGTCTGGTGATCGATAACTGCCAGCACGTCAGCATGGGGTGCTGCACCAATCTCAAGCATCTGTGCCGTTCTCTCCAGATCGACAAGGCGTTTCAGACGGAGCAGGTCCTGTATTTCATTGGCCCGGATGGACGTTGTTCCTCGTTCCGGGCCGATCCCCTCCCGGCCCCCCTGCATCTGGCGAGAGCTTTCTGGCGACTGCCCTATCTCTCCTTTTTCGAGAAACGGGCCTTTGCCCATGGGATTCAAAAACTGGCCGCAGCAAAACCCGCTTCGCTTCGAGGGATCAGTTTTCAGAACTGGCTTGTTGAGCACGATCAGCCGGTCAATGTCATTCGCCGCGCGTGGGAAGTCGTGCTGGTCAGCGCGCTCAGCGAATCGCTCGACCGGATTGATGCCGGTTATGCCCGGATGGTGTTCATGGATGGATTCCTCAACAATGCTTCGGGATGGAAAGTGGAAATCCCCCAGGTCAGCCTGGATGAACTTTATTCGACGCAAACCGCACAGGCACTGCGTGCGCTGGGAGTCGACATCCAGTTGCAGGCCCGGGGAACGGCTCTCATTTCCGATGTTCAACAGGTTCGTGCCCTGGTCCTTAAGAATGGACGGGAAATCCAGGCTGAAGAGTGGATTCTGGCGGTTCCCCATCACCAGCTTCCAGCACTGGTGGCCACATTGCCGGGATTGCAACCGCTGGCGGACCAGATCCACCGGCTCGAAACGGCCCCCATTACCAGCGTTCACCTCTGGTTTGACCGTGTCATCACTTCATTGCCCCATGCTGTCCTGGTGGAACGTCTCGGACAGTGGTTGTTTTCGCGAGGGAAATCGCGGACTCCTGCTGGAGAAGGGGAACTCTACCAGGTGGTCATCAGTGCGAGTCGGCATCTGGGAGAATTGACACAGGAACAGGTCGTGGACCAGATCGTTGCAGAACTGGGGGAGATCTGGCCGGCAGCCCGGGAAGCCCGATTACTCCATTCCCGACTGATCACCGAACGGCGGGCTGTCTTTTCAGCGCTGCCGGGGGTTGATCGTGATCGTCCTCCACAGCAAACCGCGATTCCCAACCTGCAACTCGCGGGAGATTGGACACGCACTGGCTGGCCCGCCACCATGGAAGGGGCTGTCCGTAGCGGATATCTCGCTGCGGGAAATCTGATGAAACGTTATGGAATCCATGACCTGTCCGTTCAGCCTCCTCTTCCTCGGAGTTGGCTGGCCCGGAGACTCTGGAAAGCAGACGATCCTGTTTTGGAGTGAGATGATGGGAGTGAATGGAACAATTCTGAATCAAAATCGTCGGAATAAAATCATAAAAGGAGCAACAGGTTGAATATGGCTGGACTCAATCGGTCCGGCGGATGTTGCACAAGAAATGCAGGATCCGCTGGGCGGACCCTGCTTGGAGATGGCCGCGCAAAGCCGGTCCGACCAATGGGAAGGCAATTGTGACATATCAGGAATCAAATCGTCAGGCCTGGGATGAGCTGGCCCGTGGCAACAGCCAGTTTGCGACTGTGGCCACCGATGCGGAATGTCTTCAGCCACTGCTGACGCTGGACAAGCGGGGTTGGCTGCCCGGTTCCGTGAAAGGGCTGGATGTCCTCTGCCTGGCTGCGGGAGGAGGCTGGCAGTCGGTTCTCTATGCGGCTGCGGGAGCCCGGGTCACGGTGCTGGATATCAGTCCGGAGATGCTGAAACGGGACGAAGAGCAGGCCCGCCTTCGAAAATTGGAAATCCGCACGGTACAAGGGACGATGGACAACCTCAGCGGGTTCTCCAGCGAAAGTTTCGATATCGTGCATCAGCCGGTCAGCACCTGTTACGTTCCCCGGATCCGCGATGTCTATCAGGGGATTGCCCATGTGCTTCGAGACCAGGGGCTGTATATCAGTCAGCACAAACAACCGGGAAGCCTGCAAATCGTGGAACGCGACCGGCAGGACCGGTATGTTCTCGGCATTCCGTATTACCATGCTGATCCCCTCCCCCAGGTTGCGGATACAGCTTACAGGGAACCGGGAGCCGTCGAGTACCTGCATCGCTGGGAACAGCTTCTGGGGGAGTTGTGCCGGGCTGGATTCGTGATTGAAGACATCGTGGAACCGCGTCGGGGCGATCCAGCGGCGCGTCCTGGAAATTTTCGACATCGAGGAATGTACGCTGCCCCCTACGTGCGGATTAAAGGTCGCCGCGTGCGTCAGAAAGTTGCTCCCCACGGATCGGCCATCTGGATCCCGGAGAGCCCGAATCCAGCGAGCGGTCCAGGGATTGGAGGACATCATGCCGGATAACCTGAACACACAACAACTTCATGGCGTTATTCTCGCGGGAGGGTTTGGAAAACGATTCTGGCCTTTCAGCCGCAGTCATCTTCCCAAGCAGTTTTTGAAGCTGAATGAAGAACACTCGCTGCTTCAGTCCGCTTTCGCCCTGACCGATCCGTGGATTCCTCCCTGCAGAAAATGGGTTGTCACCAATGGCCAGTTTGCCGAGTTGACACAGTCTCATTTACCGGAGATCCGCGGAGAACATCTTCTACTGGAACCGTGTGGACGGAACACTGCTCCGGCAATTGGACTGGCGGCCATGGTTCTGGTGGCGAACGATCCGGATGCGGTCATGCTGGTGATGCCCGCGGATCATGTCATTGGTCCGTCAGAGGCATTCCGTCAGGATGTCGAACGCGGGTATCAACTGATTCAAGCCGATCCGGAACAACTCGTGCTGTTTGGAGTACCTCCCCATGATCCGGCAACGGGCTTTGGATATATCGAACGGGGCCAGCCAGTGGCACCGGGGATTTTCCGCGTTCAATCATTTCGAGAAAAGCCAGATCGTGCGACTGCTGAGGCTTATTTCCGTGAAGGACATTTCTTTTGGAACTGCGGCATTTTTATGTGGCGGGCTGCGGAAATTTTGAATCGGCTCGCTCAGGCGGAACCGGAAATCGGACGCCTCCTGGACGAACTTCAGCCCTGGGTTGGCCAGGAGGAATGGAATGCGCGGGTCAGCGAAGTTTTTCCCCGCATGAAGTCCATTTCCATCGACTATGCCGTCCTGGAGCGAGACCGGAACATTGCGGTTGTGGAGGCTTCGTTTCAATGGGATGACGTTGGCAGCTGGGATGCTTTGCCGCGGATCCTACCAGCGGATGAACAGGGGAATGTGATTCGGGGAACCCATGTGGGGATTGCGACCCACAATTGCATTGTCTGTTCCACGCCTGGCCATCTGGTGGGGACAGTCGGTCTGCAGGATTGCATTATTGTTCAGACTCCACAGGCCACGTTGGTGGCACATCGGGATGATGAGCAGGGGATCCGGACGCTGTTGGCGGCGTTGGAGAAGCAGGGTCTGAACCAGTTTCTTTAAACTTAACGTATCGCTTACGAATTAAGAAACTCTGGAGTTGGGGTTGACACAGGCTTTCTTATTTCCCAACCGCTATGCTAGACTTCGCGAGATTGTTCGGACAGCAACGCATTGAGGGATGTCCTCTAAGCTGGCCGAGACAAAGCACTCCCAAAGCCAGGTTAGAGAGCATGGAATCGAAACTGTATGTGGGCAACCTGTCCTACAACACAACGGAAGAAGATCTTCGTGATCTCTTCAGTCAAGCCGGCGACGTGAAATCCATTTCATTGATCAAGGATCGGGAAACAGGCCGGTCCAAGGGATTTGCTTTCGTTGAGATGTCGACTTCGGACGACGCTCAGAAAGCGATCGATCAATTCCACGGACAGCAGTTTCAGACCCGGACACTGACGGTCAATATCGCTCGTCCGCGAGAAGAGCGTCCTCGTGGATTTGGTGGCGGCGGTGGTGGAGGACGCGGCGGCCGTGACGGCGGAGGACGCGGCGGCCGAGACCGTGGCGACCGAGACTGGTAAGTTTCCAATCACCGCTCTCTGAAGAGAACTTACGCTTCTTTTGATTCTGAAAGCGATCTCCTCGCTTGATCAGATGTCTGGAAGTCTTGGCTGCGGTTCGTACCCTGGTGCCTGTTCAGGACAGCGACCTCCCCGATGGTGAGGTGTTGTCCTTTTTTATTTCACCAGCTTCCTTCTGGCAACATGGATGTCACGGGGGCATTTCTTCGCCGATTTTCAGTTGCTCTTTCATCCACTCATGAATCACTCTCCCGGGCCATTTGATCGTCCTGTTCAATTTATTGTGGATCACCTTTCCCGCCTGACCGGCAGATCTCCGCTGGAGGTGACACAACTTCTTCGACAAGAATCGAAATTGATTGGGACCACCGTCCAGCAGTCGGCAAAAGATTTCGGTCTTGTGCCTCATGTCTGGAACCAGCAACTGATGGATTTCTACGCTTCCACGGATGCCTTTCTCTTCGAAACGGCCACCTGGAACTTCACCCGCATGAAAAGGAACATGAGACAATACGTTGTGACGCAATTGCAGCGGTCCCTTCCGGCCGGAAGTTGCGTCTTGTGTTTTGGGGATGGAATGGGTTTTGACAGCGAGGCGATTTCGCGGGCCGGTTTCGATGTCATCTGCTTTGAGGTCTCCGGTCCCTGCCTGCAATTCGCGGAAAAATGGTTTCTACGAAATCAGAGTTCCGTCAAAATTGAAACGGACTTTCAGACTCTGGCAAAACGAAAATTTGATGCCATTATCTGCCTGGATGTTCTGGAACATGTGCAGGAACCTCCGGCGCTGGTGCGAGAATTCCATCAATGGCTGAATCCGGAAGGACTCTTCATCGTTCATGCCCCGTACTATCACGTGGACGCGACCCGGCCGACTCACCTGGAATCGAATCGCTGTTACGCGGGCCAGATCGAACAACTTTATGAAGCCGCCGGGTTCCGCCTGAAATCCATTGGCGGACTGTTGCTTGATCCGCTCGTGTTCATCAAAAGTGCTGATTCCCAGCCAGGGACGGCCTGGGGGAAGAAAGTGATTGGAAAAACGCTGACATCCCTCTGCCGCCGGGTTCGCGTGATCCCATCCCTGTTGGCTCCGTGGTTCACCCGGTTGCACACATCCTGGCACAAAGAATTAAAGCAGCTTCATGCCCGATATCAGGGGACAGGGAAAGGTCCGAACGATCAATGCTTTTCCCTGCCCTCTGACCCCTGAATGAATTACTTCAGCGATGCCAGAACGGCCTCTCCCATGGCCACGGTTCCAATTCCGGGTGTGCCGCGAGGAGCGATATCCCTGGTACGGAGTCCGGCATCCAGCACACTCTGTACTGCCTGTTCAATGGCAACTGCCTCTGCTTCAAGTTTCAAAGAGTGTCGCAACATCATTGCAGCGGCCAGAATCGTGGCGAGCGGATTGGCGATCCCCTGTCCCGCGATATCCGGAGCCGAACCGTGAATGGGCTCATACAGGCCCGGACCATCACTCCCCACCGAGGCGGATGGAAGCAGCCCCATGGAACCGGGCAACATCGATCCTTCGTCCGTCAGAATATCTCCGAACAGATTTCCGGTGACGACGACGTCGAACGTACTGGGCCGGGAAATCAGGTGCATCGCCATGGCGTCCACCAGGACCACGTCGTACTTCACGTCCGGAAATTCTTCCCGCATCACCCGTTCCGTTGTTCTCCGCCAGAGCCGGGAGACTTCCAGCACGTTGGCCTTATCCACGGAAGTCAATCGCCCTTTCCGTCCCCGGGCAGCCTGGGCCGCGACACGAACCACCCGTTCAATTTCGGATGTGGAGTAGGTCATTGAGCTGAATGCGGTTTCGCTGCCGTCCGTCTGTTTGGTCAGTCCCGATTCGCCAAAGTAAATTCCTCCGGTCAACTCCCGGACAAACAGAATGTCTGTCCCCTGGACGACTTCCCGCTTCAGTGGCGAGGAATCCAGCAGGCATTCCTGGGCGGTGATTGGCCGCAGGTTGGCAAACAGCCCCAGTTCTTTGCGGATTTTCAACAGGCCCGCTTCCGGACGGGTTTTAGCGGTAGGATCATCCCATTTTGGCCCCCCCACAGCTCCCAACAGGATGGCGGCCGACTTTCGGCAAGCATCCAGCGTGGACTGCGGGAGTGGATCACCGAAGTTGTCAATCGCATTGCCGCCAATGGGATGGCTCGAAAACTCGAACTGATGGCCGAATCGCGCCGCCACTTTTTCCAAAACCCGGCGGGCTTCAGCGACAACTTCAGGACCAATTCCGTCTCCAGGAAGCAATACGATTTGTGCGTTCACGATTTCCGTTCCAGTTCAAGAAATAAGAAGAAGTCAGGAACCGCACATTTCTGATCGGCCTGCATCAGCGGCGCCTGTGGCTGGTCTCTTTGGGAGAAACGCATTCTGGCACAAATGGGACTCTGTTCAAGGGAGCGGCAATGAACGCTCGCGGAATGGGCCATGCTGGCTGTCATTCACCGGAACGGGCAGGCCCCTTTTTTTATGATGCCAGTTGTCGGAGCAATGCCATCTCCCGAGTCTTGCCATTCCTCCTGTTCCTGGCGATTGGAACGGCGGTAACGAATTCAGCAGGGGCGGAAATTCAATTTGAGTTTTCCATGGTTGTTGTCCGAAGTCTGGCTGAGACGATGTGGAGTTTTCCGGAATGTCTGAACAGGTCAGTCGGAACAAAAAGTATTCATCGGAGATTCGTTGCTTTGGGAACAATCCGGTCAATCGGAAAAAGCGTTCAAATCCTGACGGATGCCCGTCAATTGCCGATCCGTCTTCAAAGAACGCAACACGCGTCAGCTTCGTCAACGGTTCCATGTGACAATTCCATAACAGGGTGGGAAACTCGAATGATGCATTCCAGGTTCCTGCCCGAATATTCCGGATTGTTTCGCAACCTGTCCCCTCAGGTTTGAAGGACCAGTAGCATGTCAGATCGTCGTGCGGACTCCCTGACCCGCGAGGACCGCATGGAATTGCGAACGCGGCCGGCGAATTCCCGTTCCTCCAGCTTCGTCTATGCCACGGAGGGGATTCGTCTTTCCGCTGTCCGCAACAATCTGAGCTGGAGTCACATTGACCTCCCTCCCGGCACCTATACCCTTGGTTCGGGGCCGGACTGTGACATCGTTCTCGACGTGGAGGGGGTGGCGGCCCGACATTGCACGCTGATCGTGGGGACACAACGGACCATTGCCAAATCCTGGACAAATCGGACCTGGCTGAATGAAGGAGCATTGACCGAAGGGACATTAAAGCCGGGCGACCGGTTGTGTCTTGGTCCCATCGAACTCAAAATTTCAACACCCGCTCCGGGCGCGCGATCCATCTCCGCGTCCTCTGTTCTTCCTGTGGAAGAATCTGTTCGCGAGGAACTGTCGGAACAGGATCTGCAATCCCTGCTGACACTGGCGGAAAGTTCTTCCCAGCCCAATGTGCACGTTGATTCTCCGGAGAAGTACAATCCCCATGACGAAACCCGTCTCCAGGACTTGAAACAGGAGATCGAGGAGTGCCTGCGGGAAGTCCTTCGCCGTGAACACGCCACACGGGAAGAGTTCACCCGGGAACGGATGGCGTTAAGCCACCGGTCCCAGGAACTGCATCAGCAGTGGCAGCAACTCGAAATTGCCCGCCGCCGATTACAGCAGGATCAGGAATCCTCCGCTGAAGGAATTCGTCTTTCTGGTGATCTGCGACAAAAGCAGCAGGCGGTTTCTGCCTGGGAACAACAACTCGAAATGCGGCATGATGAACTTGCCGGACGAGCGCGGCAACTGGTCTCAGTTCACCGACAGTTGAAGACCCGCCAGCAGAACGTTTCCAAACCGGTCGAAGCTCCGCTCATTCCTGTTTCGCATGATCATGAACAGATCTCTTCCCTCCGCTCCATGGCGGCCCGCAACGAGGCCCAGTCCCGGCAGCTGACGCAACGGCAGAAAGAATGTGAACAACGCGAGGAATCCCTTTTACAGCAGAGGGAGGAAATTTCGGCCGGGCGAATCCAACTGATGGAAGAGACCCGCCAACTCGAAGAAGAGCAGCGGCAATGGCAGAACAGATCCCGAAGCCGGGAACGAATTCTCAACGATCTGGATGAGAGCCTGTCCGCCCGAATGCGGGAGATTGAGGAAGAAGAATTACGCCAGACTGAAGAGAAAACCAGGTTCGCACAGCAGCAGGCTGAGTTTCAGACCCGGTCCCAGGAATTCCAACGCCGACTTCAGGCTGCGGAACAGGCTGCGGAATCCCTGTCACATCAGCAGCAACTGTTGACCGAAGAACAGGCGCGCATAACCGAGTGGCAGGAGCAATTGCAGGCCCAGACGGCGGAACTGAAAGAAAAAGCGGACCACTTGCAATCGCAGCAGGCTGCGTTTCATGAGCAGGAAAAGAGCTGGACGCTGGAACGCGGGCAATTCGAAGCGGAGAAAGAGAAACTTCAGCATGAACTGGGTGAGGTTGCCGCGGAACGATTGAACTTCGCCCGGCTCCGCAGCGAACTCGATGCGGAACGCGAACGTGACGCTTATGATCGGCACCAGCTTCAGCAAGGCCGCGAACAACTCGAACATCTTCAAGAAGGGCTGGAACGGCAACGTCAGGAACTGGCCACGGCCCGGTCCGAACTTCAGCAACAGCGGCAGGCCTTCGAATTTCAGACGGCGGCGATGCTGGAGAAACAGAATTCTACTGACACGGAGACCGATGCCCTGCGGCAGTCGCTGGACGCGGAAAAACGGGATCTGGAATCGCAATGGGAACAATTCCATAGTGGTCAGCAAAATCTGATGGAAGAACGAGACCTCCTCGAACGCCGACAACATCAGATTGAAACCGCGCAGCATCAGCTGCAACTGGAACAGGCGGAACTGGAATCCCTGCGCGCGGAGATTGACGAAGCCCGGCAACATCTCGCTGCCCGTGAACAGGAACTGGAAGACAATCGGCATCAGCTGCGACTGGACCGGGACAATCTTTCGATTCCCTCACCGGAGGAACCAGAACAATACCGGTCGGAACCGAGTTCTTCCTTCACGTCGATCTCCGCGGAAGCGGAAATGCCACCGGAGCAGGAGAAACCGCTCGACACGATTGAACCGTCGCGGGAACTTGCCACTGGGGATGAAGGAGAAAGCTCCCCATCATCGACTCACGAAGAAAACGCCACTCTTCAATTGCGGCAACAACTGGCCGATCTTTTCGGAATGAAACCTGCTTCCGAATCCTCGGTTCCCGAGTTGTCGGTCCCTCTTTCCAAGCCGAAAGAAGACCAGCCGAAAGAACAACAACCGGTTCCGGAGAGCCCTTATGGGAACAGCCCGGCTTCTGTCCAGAAGTCGGAGGAGATTGCTTCCTCTCCTCTTACTAAAGAGGCGGAGTTGACTTCCCCCTCATCAGGAGATCATGACGGAGAAGAATCGATTGCTGTTTATATGGAACGGCTGCTGGCCCGGAATCGTCGCGAATCCGCCTTTCCGGAACCGGTTGAACCCGTTTCGCCAGCTCCAGTCTCTTCATTACGGCCATCGGTTCCTGTCGAAGATCCTTCCGTGGACATTGTGGAATTGCAATCGCAACCGGTTCCCCGCAAGCAGCGGAAGATTGATGAAGACGAGAAAAAATCCATCCGCAACAATTTGCATTCGTTTCGCGAACTCGCCAATCACTCTGCCCGGACCGCCGTGGCGAAATCTCGTCGGACGCAAAAATCATCCTCCTTGCGGAACATGGTGATTTTGAATGTGCTGGGCTGGGGGAGTGCAATGGCCATGCTGATTGGGGAGCAATGGCTGGTCTTTTCGTTGCGGATAGAAGCGTTCTGCGTCTCGATTGTCTCTCTCTGCCTGACGGGGCTTTGCCTTTATCGCTACAAGGAAATCCGCAAACTGAATCTGCGGGCTGCTCCGGGAAATGAGAAGAAGCCCGCTTCTTCATCTGGAAATCATCCGGCTGATTCGGACGCGACCCCCGAAAAATCCGGGCCGCTCTCGTTCCTGTGATCATGCGGGCTTGAGTCCATTGTTGTGGCCTGGACTCGCGCGGCATGTGCGGATGGAATGCAAGACGGATTCCCACGTGGCGAAACCGGTTCGAGACGGCGTTGATTCGCTCAGGGAACGTCCGCTTATTTCTTTCCGCTGGCCTCGATCAACCGTTCGCTGGCCTGCCTGGTATAGGTTTCGAATTCAGGATTGTCTCCATAGAGCTTGACGATGGCCTGCCATTTTTCCCGGGCGGCGAGTTTTTTTCCATCGGTAAACAGTTCGTCCGCTTTTTCCAACTGTTCCTGAATAAAAGCGGTCCGGTCGGTTTCGCTATGGACTTGGCTGCGAATTTTTTTTGCCTGCCGTCGGGCCAGGTTGAGATAGGGGCGATCTTCCGGATTGTCCCGGGACAGGACTTTTTCCATGGCATCGTATTTTTCGAGTGCGGTGATGCGGTCTCCGAATTTCTCGTATTGCGATGCGGTCAGGTAGAGCCGTTCCGCTTCGGACTGGGGATCTTTCCCGATCTTCAGATTCATTTCGATGCGGCTTTCGGTCCGGTACATCTCAATCTGGTCGAGCCATTCCCGGCCTTGTTCGGCATGTTTTCCGTGTGGATAACGGGCGACCATTGTTTTCAGGTTCTGTTCCGCATTCGCCCATGAACCGGGAGAGGATGGGACCATGTATTGGGCAGCCCGGTTGTATAACGTTTCTTCGCTGCGTCCTTTGATCACGAAGTAAGAGACTCCCAGCAGCAGAACGCCCAGGATCGCCCCCAGAAACCAGGCCCGTTCATAAAACGGAGCGGATTCTTCCGACGATTTTTTCTTCTTCTTTTTCTTTTTGATCTGCGCTGTTTTGATGTCGACTCCCACCGTTGGCAAGGCTCCTCCCGCAGCGGTGGTGGCTTTGATTTTTTCTTCTTTCTTTTTTTCTTTCTGGCGAATTTCTTCGAGCCGCACCTGTACTGCCAGCGCATCGAACGGACGGTCGTCCGGTTCCTTGGCGAGCAGTTCATCAACGAGCCGGGTCAATCCCAGCGGAACAGTCTGATTGAAGTCCCGTACTGACGGAGGAATCTCTTCCAGATGCTTGAACAAGAGTTCCGCCTGTGTTTCCGACTGAAACGGGACGCGGCCGGTTAATAATTCAAACAGCACGCATCCCAGGGCATAGAGATCGGTTTTCCTGTTGATCGGATACTTGCCGCTGATCTGCTCGGGAGCCATGTAATTCATGGTCCCGAGCGTTTTTCCCGCTTGCGTCAGGGCGGTTGCTTCCGTGTCCCGGGCAATGCCAAAGTCGGTCAGCTTGAGGACTCCCTCCTGGGTGACCAGCAGATTCGCCGGCTTCAGGTCACGATGCACGATTCCGGCGTTATGGGCATGTTCCAGGGCCTTGGCGATTTGCAGGCCGTAGTCAATTGTCCGTTCCCAGCCAATCCGCCCTTCTTTCTTGATGATCTGATCCAGGGATCCGCCATCAATGATTTCCATGGCATAGAACCGCTGAGTCCGGCTCGATCCCGCTCCAAAATAACGGATGATATTTGGATGTTGCAGCTTCTTGAGAATTTCCGTTTCACGGATGAACCGCTGATTGACCGCCTCGTTGGCGCTCATGTCGGGAGCCAGCACCTTGACGGCGCATTTCATTCCGTTTTTTTCATAAGTGGCGGCATAGACAATGCCCATTCCGCCAACCCCGAGTTCTTTTTCCAGCAGAAACGGGCCGATGCGACGCAGGTTTTCAGAGTCGGTACTCATGAGCAGTCAATACGAAGAGATCAAGGGGAGAAGCCCGCTGAGTTTCGTCGATTCAACCACTGCCCGCAATCCCGGCACGGCCGGTTTGGCGGCACTGCAACCAATGTCCGTTCATGCTGTTCAAAAAATTTCGCGGCATCAGACGCTGGATCGTTTCCGGTACGGAACACACTGAAACAGATTTCGAAAACGAATGCAATCCCCGGGGTGAACAGCCCTCATGTGGAAATGGTCCCTCGGGCAAGGATCTTCCTGGAACTCTTACTTCGCCAGTTTTCGTGCCATCTCCAGTGCTTCTTCCCGCGTGGTGATCTCTTCGTTCAACTGGGCATCGCGGATCGTGTTGAGCCACACTTTGAATTGTGGTCCCGAGGCAATTCCCAGGGCCAGCAGATCATGGCCCGTGACGAGTGGTTCCGGATTCAGTGCTTCTGGGGGGATTTCATTCAACCGGGTTTCGATCCATCGATACGGTTTCAGACTCTTCCCAGTCACCCCGGCAGCGATCCGTTCCAGTTCCAGCAGTTCACCAAACGCTGGATGTCCCGCCAGACGCTTCAACTTCGCCAACGTTCCCGCGGGGAGTTGCTCCAATTGGTCTCGGTGTTCCCGGATCCAGCAGATCCGAGTGGTTTCCTCGTTGGAGAGTCGAAGCCGGCGGCAGAGAGAGAACAATGCTCCCTGTTCATTCGCGGTCCGTTGTGACTCTTCTTTGACGATGGGAATATCTCGCAGGAGGGCAGCCATTCCCTGGGAAAAACTGTTCGCGGTCAATCCATGTAATAGCTGAAGCCGTGTATTCCAGGCGTTCGGACCCTGGCTGAGGGTGAACTCAGCAACTTCCGGAAGAATGACATTGAGCAGTCCCAGTTCCTCGCCCCATTGCATGGCCCGGGCCCGTTGTGGATGAATCAGCATCCGGCGAAGTTCCTGGGCAATCCGTTCCGCACTGACAATCCGGACCTGGCTGGCCATTTCGGAGATGGCGGTGGCTGTCGCGGGATCGAGTGAAAAATCAAGTGCCGCTGCAAAACGGACTGCCCGCAACATTCGCAATTTGTCTTCCGTCATGCGCGCCCGGGGGTCGCCAATGGCACGAATGACTCGGCGCTGCAGATCGGCCTGGCCTCCCACGTAGTCCCGGACCTGGCTGGTTAAGGGATCGTAAAACATGCCGTTGATGGTGAAGTCGCGGCGGCCTGCATCTTCCTCAGCGGAACAGAATTCCACCGATTCCGGATGACGGCCATCCCGATATTCTCCTTCCCGGCGGAAAGTGGCGACTTCCACGGAGTCGCCAGACCCCTTTTCCCCCAGCACAATGACGACTCCAAAACTTTCCCCCACCGCGAGCGAACGCCGGGGACCAAACAGGTTCCGGACCTGTTCCGGCGTTGCGGAAGTGGCGACGTCATAATCCTTCGGGACCGCTCCCATCAAAATGTCCCGCACGCATCCCCCGGCCCAGTAGGCCACAAAACCGGAGGTGGTTAAGCGGCGGACAACTTCTGTCGCAAATGCAGCGGACATTCCGGATTTCTTCTCAAGAACAGAACAAACGGGGAACGGCTGAAATTATGAAGAGTCCAGACTCCGATTCCAGCAGGCGGCACGCTATTCTTTTTGTGAATCGGGAAAAGAATGAAGGGCCGCGTGTTTTGCGGTTTGCTTCTGTTTTGAAATTCACGCAGGGATCTCTCATGACGCTCTCAGGAAAAACAGTGCTGGTCACCGGTGGTGGTTCGGGAATCGGAGAAGCCTGCGCGCTGGCTTTTGCCAATGCCGGCTGCCGGGTTGTCATTTCGGGACGCAATGCCGAAAAACTTCAGGCCGTTGCCACGAAATCCAACCTCGAAGGAAGGATCAGCGTCCATGCAGCGGATGTTTCCATCCGCGATCAAGCCTTCGAACTGATCGACTGGACGACAAAGAAGCTGGGACGAATTGACATCCTGGTCAACAGTGCTGGAATCAATATCGCCAACCGGCAGATCTCCACGATTGATCCCGCGGACTGGGATCACGTGATGCAGGTCAATGCCACGGGGGCCTTCAACACAATTTATGCCACCTTGCCGCAAATGCGCGAACGAAAGGATGGACTGATCATCAATATCTCTTCCATTTCCGGATTGCGGTCCCTGCAACTGGGAGGAGTGGCCTACAACGCTTCCAAATTCGCCATGACCGCCCTGGGAACTTGTGTCGGCCAGGAAGAACGCAATCACGGCATTCGCGTGACCAATGTCTATCCTGGCGAGGTCGAGACTCCGATTCTGGACAAACGTCCTGTTCCCGTGTCCGCGGAACACCGCGCCCGGATTCTTCAGCCCGAAGATATTTCCGCAATGGTGCTGGCAATTGCCCAACTTCCCCCGCGTGCCCATGTGCCGGATATCATTGTGAAACCGACCACTCAGGAATTTGCCTGATCTTCCGGAGGCTTTGCACAAAAGCCGAAGCAGGTTCATTCAGTCGGGTCCGTTTTGCGGACTATCCATCGTGGTCCTCATGGTGGCCCCGTCACTTTTTGCACAAAGTCTGGCAACCGTGGGAAATGGTCTCTGGAGAAATCAGTGGCCTCAGCAGACATCGGGAGAAAGAGTTGTCCCTGCGGAAACACAATTCGCCGCAAGTCGTTCACGACTCACGGCGAATTGTGTTTGAATCGGTCTATCCGGGCGGATTCATCTGTCCGCTTGGAGACTCTTTATGCGGTCGGTTTTTTGGAAATCAATTTTGCCAGTCGTGATTTCGTACGGGCAGCCGCATTTTTGTGGATCAGATTCTTGGCAGCCGCCTGATCCAACTTCTTAGTGACTTCCCGATAAGCCTGTTCAGCAGCGGCGGCATCCGTTCCTCCCGCAGCCACCCGAGCTTTTTTGATCGCTGTTCGCAGTGCGGAACGCTGAGAGCGGTTCAGCAATCGGTTCTTGGCACTTTGACGAAGAGCTTTCTTGGCGGTGGGTGTATTCGGCATGGATCTCTGGATATTCTAATGGACCAGCATAGGAAAACTGACATCAACGTTTCTGGTCGACAAACTTTTCGGAAGAATTGCTTTTGAAGAACCTGTCTTCTCCACGGAAAGTCCATCACCATAAAAACGAAGCGAATATCATAATGACCGTCTGAACAGCCTTCCAGTGAGAAGATGCACATTTTTTTGTTCCTGCGGGAATGTTCTCCGCTCACGAAGGCTCTGCATTGCATAAAAATTTGAGAGGTGGCCCACAAGTAGGGTCCACAGTGCGGACCATCCACATTCCCCTGTGGTCCACATCGGAGACCCTGTACTTTTTGTACAGTCTCCCACGTACGGCAGAAAATGTACGGAACGTGTAACTCCTTTTGTATCCGTTGTTTAAAAAATGAATTGATGGCCCTTCGGTCATGCGGAACAATCCATGACTTCCGAATCCCCCAATTTGAATCCCCCCGGCTTTGAACCCTGTCCGACACCATTGGCGTGGCACGACGTGGCACAGTCGTTCCACGAATCTGCGACCTCCCGGATTTTTGAGACGCCATTGGCGGAACTGAAGGTGACTGAGTTCGGAACAGGCCATCCGATTTTCTTTCTTCCTCCGCTGTATGGCTCTTCCCGGCTGTTTTGCCTGACCGCCTGGTTGCTAAAAGAGGAGTACCGGTCCGTGTTTCTTGAGACGCCGCGGTTCTACCAGTCTCCTTCTCCGGAAAAGCTGGTTTCCGAGACCGCGCAGGTTCTCTCTTTAGGCATCGAGCATCTCTCTCCGAGAGGAGCGGATCTCTACGCTTCGGGGTTCAGCGGTCAAGCCGCAATCCAGTTAATGGCCCGCTGGCCTCATCTGATTCGGAGCGTCTTTTTTCAGGGAGTCTGGGGGTGTCGGCAATTTAATGCCGTTGAAAAGCTGTTGTTGCAACTGGGCCGAATCCCGCCTGTTCGACTGAAGAAACTCCCTTTCTGGCAGACCACGCAAATTGAGAATCACCGGCGCTGGTTTCCTCCATTCGACGAAACGCGGTTTGGATTTCTGTTACAGGAAGCCGGCGAGACGCGGACCTGTGACTTTGCCCGCCGGATGCTTGCAGCATCCAGAACGGACGTTCGTCCCCTGCTGAGGGACATTCAGCAACCGGTGGCCATTCTGCACTGTGAAGGGGAAGGGCGACAACTTGCGGCGTCTGGAGCCGAAATGGAAGCAACGTTGCCTCACGTGATCCGAGAAGAGATGCCTCATTCCGGCCAGTTTCCCTATCTGACGCATCCGCACCGGCTCATTAAGATTCTCAAACCATTCTGGCAAAGCGTGGCCCAGTGAGCCCGTTGTTTCCGTCCTTCCCATTCATGAATCTGCCTTAACTTTTGTGCAAATCCGCTGCATGAAGAAGGGTGAGTTTGAACGGAATTTGACACAATGAAAAGAAAGGAAATTCCCGAGGTTTCGTATCAGCTGGTTTTGCGGGTCAGGCGTTTGGCCAGCGTTTCAATCATGTTGTTGCATTCCTGTCGGGCAGCAGCGAGCCCTTTCGGGTGAATATTGCTGCCCCGACAGTATTCCAGCACGACCTGTTCGGCGGCCATCAGTTCCGCGCAGGCATCCGGGATCTCACTGGCAATGGAGATCGGGATGGTCGTGACTCCGTTGCAGTCTCCATGGAGCAGGGTTCCGGGTTCAATGATGATTCCTCCCACGCTCACCGGCACATTGATCTGGGGAATATGGCAGTAGCCATGCGAGCAGATCGAGCCATTCGTAAAGCAGGGAAAATCGAGGACGCGGACCTGGTCCAGGTCGCGACCGGCACCCGAGGTAATCAGGCCGGCGGAGCCGAACGACTTATACATCGTACACATCACTTCCCCGAACGTGGCGGCTGCGGTTGGCTGGTCCAGGTCTTGAAAGACGATGACCGGCGGGCCGGGAAAGTCGGCGAATAATTCCACCTGCTCAATCAGCCCCCCGTAACTTTGTCCCCTGGGAGCCGGGGCAAAGCTGCGAAAGGTGGATGTCAGAGCGAAGCCCACCATCGGCGGCAACGCTGGAAAGCAGGCCCGGATCGAATCGTTCAGATAACCGGCATTCCGGGGCCGAACGTCGAACAACTCGATTACGTTGCAGACCGTGGGTGTGTCATACCGGGCCAGTTCCGCCAGTGTTGTAGTATTCATGGGCAGCGGGCTCTATTTTCGAGAGGAAATGAACTCAGTCAGCTCTTTGCAGCAGCCAGAACAGCGTCGTAGTCGGGATGCGAGGCGATTTCCGCACAGTATTCCACGTGTTTGAGCACTCCTGCCGGATCGACCACGAAAATTGCCCGGGTCAGGCAACGGTCGAGTCCGCCTCCCTGGATCAAGACGCCATACGCCTGCCCGAATTCCGCAGTGCGATGATCGCTGAGCGTGACGACTTTGTCGATATTCTCCGTGCCGCACCAGCGTTTTTGTCCGAACGGCAGATCCGTGCTGACCACGAGAATCTGCACATCGTCCAGTTTGGCGGCTTCTTCGTTAAAGCGTTTTGTTTCGAGGGCGCACACGCTGGTATCGAGAGAAGGAACCGTGGCAATGATCACCGTTTTTCCGGTGAACTGGGCGAGCGTCACCTCTTCGAGGGCATTGTTCTGCAACTTGAAATCCGGTGCCTTCCCCCCCGTTTTGAGTTCTGCTCCACTGAGCGTGACCGGATTTCCTTTCAGCGTGACTTGCGGCATGATTTCTTCCTCTGAATTTCAAAAGACCATCCCCGTGCCGGAGACGACTTCATTCTGGGGGTGTTGTGTTCTTCACGCCCTGAATCTTCATCGTGACAAGGCACATGTGGAGCTTCAAACTGAATTGGCAGATCCCGGCTGGTGTGGCACGCAGGCTTGCGAACACTGCTGGTGAGTCTGTCAGGACAGGGTGGTGAGACCACAAGAAGAAGTATCCCGGATTCAGGCTGAGTTGCAACCATCGCGCTTCCGTAATTTGCCGTCATCATTCGTTCATCAAGGAAGCGCACGTATCGGCGAGAGCAACGTGCTTTAATCCGCCTGAAATTGAATGTCCCGGTCGGTAATGGAATTGTCGTCCAGCTTGATCTCCACGAACCGGTAATCCACGTTTCCGAGGACCAGTTCCGGGCGTTCGAAGTATCGTCCCAGAAATTCCAGGCAACTTTGAGAAAGGGGAACTTTCTCCGATCGGGACTGGTATTGTGACGCAACGAGAAATCCGTACTGTCCGGGAAGCAGAGCGCGAGTGGCATAACTTCCCTGTGCATCCGCCAGGACAAGATCGCCTCCGAAAGTTCGGGCAGCAGTCTCCATCAGCTTTCGGTCCATCTCGGGGGCCCCCACTCTCAGGCCCGGTCCGATCAATCGGGTTGTTCCTGGAGATTTCACGGGCAGGAGTAGAATTCGTGCTCCCCGGTCAGCCAGTTTTTCTCCGGTTGAACTGGTATATTTCACCGTTCCCTGCACGGAAACATTTTTCGAAGTTTCAGCGAGGGATGGGGACGCACCCGGTTGTCGGGCGGGAGATGCGTTGGCATCGCTCTTTTTCTCGAGGATGACATTCGGGGGGTGTTTTGCAGCTTGCCGGGGAAGAAGGGAATCATCCTTTCCACCAGGCTTCAAAGAAGCATTCGGTTCATCGAGGGGCTTCCGCATGGAATCCTGGTTGGGTCTTCCGCGAAGGGCCAGACCCAGCATCAACCCGAACAAGAAGGCTGCCAGCGTGAACCCCAACGTGGCCCGAAGACGGAATCCGGAAAACGAGGACGGTTGTGGATGAAGTCCGTGATGCTGATTCGAGTCCGTCAGTGCATTTTCCGCCAGTTCCGCAAGGACCGCCTGTGTGGACAGCGGTGTTTCCTCCCGGTCTTCAATATGGGCAACCGCAATCGCTGTCGGTTCCGGTAAGAGAACCGGCTCAAGAACACCAGGGGCGGTGTCGGAAACAATCGTGGGGGGATGAAAGTGGAGTTCCCCTTCAGCGGTTTCGGGGGCAGATGTGGATGAATGCCCGTCCTGAAGCGAAGCGAGTGCTCCAAGCGCTGCCAGGAGTCCTTCATCGTTCAGGTCGAGTTGCGGAGGCGGAATAACTCCCACGCTTCCATCGGGCATTGGAATCCGGATACTTCGCCCGCATGTCGGACAATCGGTGATCGTCCCTGCTTTCGATTCAGCAATGCCGAGAAACTGCTGACAGTGCGGGCAACGAAATTTGATGGGCATCGGAATGCGACCATTTTGTCGACAACGAATTTTCGTAAACTTAAACAAACTGCGCAAAGTTGAGGGAATTGGATGTGGACGGAAACGCCGCGCAGTCCAACATTCCATGAATGTCCCGTCCTGTTCTGTCGATCATAACGATCAGGAGGGGGAATTGGGGAGCGGCATCGGCAGGAATTGCCGTTAGAAATTCGCTTCCCGAGGTTCTTCGCCGGGGCCGCTGGCGTAAAAACGCTGGAACGATCACTCTTCTCATCAGTCACTCTGAAATCGACGGGAAAAATCTGTCGTCCGCAGGCCCACGAGTCTGCACTGAGTAATTCATGGCTCGTCAACATCGTCAGGAATTTGTCTTTGGCTCCGGGTCATTCCTGGATGTCCTGTGCAACATGGTGGGAATTCTCATTATTCTCATCGCGGTGGTCGGGATGCGCGTGGCGGACAAAGACGATCCAGCGATCGACTTCTCTCCCGATGATTCTCCCCAGATCGTTCAACCAGATCCGGATCTGGAATTCCGCCGTCAACAGGTGGCTGCTCGGGAACGGGAGATTGCCGAACAAGTTGCTGCTCATCAGCAGGCCCTGGTTGTTCATCAGCAGGAAGCCCGTCGCAAACAGGCGGAATGGGAGCGGATGCTCCGCGACATGCAGTCGCGCATTCAGCAACTTTCCACCCAGGAGAAAGAACAGCAGCAACACCTCCAGGCGGAAACTGTTGCTCTGAATGAGGAGACAAAAAAGCGAACCCATCTCGCCAGCCTGATTGCCTCTGCTGCCCATCAGAACGCCGATCTGCGAACCAATGAAAAGGAATTGCAACAGCAGGCGCTGGAACTCATGCAGCGTCGAAAAGACATTCAAGCGGAGATCGAAGCGAAAAAAGTGGCCCGGGCCATCCGCAGGCCGGTCTTCCAGATTGTGGCTCGGGATGGGAATTCCGGGACAAACCGCCGCCCCATTCTGATTGAATGCCGCGCGGACGGACTGGAATTCGTTTCCGAAAAAATCAATCTCACCCCGAATGATCTCGGCGAATTTGCGCCGGACTACAATCCGCTTCTGGCTGGAGCGGAAGCATTGTTGACGTACTGGAACATTGTCGACGCCCGCGAGGGAGAATCCAAACTCAAGCCTTACGTGCTGCTGATCGTGCGTCCCGGAGGAACCGTCGGGTTTTATGTGGCCCGCAAATATCTGGAATCGCTCAACGAAGATTACGGCTACGAACTCGTTCCCGAAGGGACCGAGATCCAGTGGCCTCCCGCTGACCCACAAGCCCAGGAGGTCTGCCGCCGAGCTGTGGATGACGTCATGAATGGTCCGCGTGGTTCGGCGGCGCAGCGCTTCGTGAATGGTCGGGGAGGAACCGGCGAACAGGGACGGAATTCCGGAAATGGTATCGGAACTGGACCTGGTTCCCGCTTCAAATCAGGAACGAAACCGATTGTCGGTCAGGATGGAAATTTTCAACTGCCGGAAGTGGAGCAGTTGCGAAGGTCCTCGCCGCGTGATTCCATTGACATGCTCGGCCCAAAGTGGAGTCCGCAACGGCAGAAGCTGGCGGGAACGCGCGCCGGAACCGCCCGCGACCCGAACGGGGCGCTTGTTCCTCCGTCGCCCGATGCGACTGAACCATTCCCCCCTAATGGAGAATTTTCCAGCGGAGACGAAACCCGTCCGGAAGGCCGCATGGCTGAAGAAAACAGGTATTTCCATACCGGGAAAGGAAACGGAGAAGAGGAACAGTCCACTGCGGATCGAAATCGCCAATCAGCCAATGCGGAAAATGCGGCGGTGGGCGGAACGGCCCGGTCGGGATTCAACCTGCAACCGGCTGGCCCGTCTCCGCGGACCAACGGAAATTCACGTCTGATGCCCAGCGATCCCGAACTCGCCCGCCCGTCGGGTGGATCGCGCGGTTCGGTCGGGGCAAAACCGTCCGGAATGCCGGATAATCCGCTGGAAGAACGGGAATCCGGAATTCGGAATGATGGAGGAACGGATCGCCAGTGGGGACACGGACGTTCCAGCAGTTCCATCGGTATCGAACGCGATATTGTCATGCACCTGTATGCGGAACGCATCCTGATTGTGAAAGGTCCCAGCGTCGATCTGCCAGCGGGCATCGGCCGGGAGGAATTCCATGAGATCATTGCAGCCATGATTCAGGCGGAAGCCAATTCCTGGGGGGAACCACCTGCCAAATTCACCTGGCGGCCGCGCCTGAAAATCCAGATTCATCCCGGAGGAAACCAGCACTACGCACGACTCAAAGACCTGATCCAGCACTGGGGACTTTCCTCGACAGTGGAACAGATGCTGGATTAGACCAGTTTGGTCATTGTTCGATCACGCTCGGTCTTGAATTCCCTGTCATTCATTAAGATCGACGTGATACATCATTTGCAACTCCGCGCTCGAACGAATTCATCCGGATCGGATGCGTTTCATCCTGCAAGAAACAGCCTTTCCTCCAGATGAGACTCATTCTGGTCGGGACGAAAGCAACATGCTCAGTCATGAATGGACGTGTCCCAACGTCCCGGATGATTGTTGATTGCCGTTTTCCATAAGTTCCCAAAGCCCTCATTTGTCATTATGTCCCATCACAGCGAAGAACTGATGTTCGGCTCGGACTCCTTCCTGGACGTCATGAGCAACATGGTGGGTATTCTCATTATTCTGATCGTCGTCGTGCTGGGGATGAAAGTGGCTCCACCTCCGGGAACGCCTCCCCTGGTTTTGGGGAAAACGGCCACACCCACGGTCAAGCCTGCTGTTTCGGCTCCGGCCCCGGTCACGGAAGAACCGCTTGTCCTGAGAGACTTCCCGCAGTTTGCTCCTCTCCCGGAAATCAAGCCCGATGCCACATTGCTCAGCCAGGCGACAGCGGCCCGCGAGGAATATCAGGCCCTGACAAATCATCTCGCCCAATTGCAGCAGGAAACCGAAAAACTTCAGCAACAACGGCAGGATCAGGCGGACCAGATCAATCTCCTCCAGCAGCAGATCTCGGAAAAAGTCGATTCGCTCCGGTCCGATCGTGCACAGGTTTCCACGCTGGAAACAAATGTGATTGAATTGAAATCCGAAGTTGCGGCTCTCCAACAGCGGCTCGTGGACACGCCGGATGATGCTGCTCCCGTCGAACAACTCACGCATCGCCTTCCTCCCATCGGCAAAATTGTCAGCGGCGAAGAAATTCACTTCCGGCTGGATGGCAATCAGGTGACCCGGGTTCCCGTGGCAGAACTGGCCCAGGATGTCCAGCGGGATATTGATCGCCGCAAGGAAATCCTTCTCTCGCGTTCGTTCTATCAGGGAACCACCCGCGCTATTGACGGTTACATGATGGAATATGTGTTGCAGCGGTTAAGCATGTCGCTTGCGGATGAGCTCAAGAACGGTCCGGGAACGGTCCGCATTGGCGTCACCAGCTGGGTCATCCGTCCTGTCGGTCCGCTCAAGACGGAAACCGCGGAAGAAGCGATTCGCCCGCATTCCGCATTTCGGGCGGCACTCGCTGAAGCCGGCCCCACAGCAACGATCACCTTCTGGGTTTACCCTGACAGCTTCGACATTCACCACAAGCTGACGGAAATTGCCCACCAGGGAAACTTCTGGGTCGCCTCCCGCCCGCTGCCAACAGGCGTCCCCATTGCGGGTTCTCCCCATGGATCAAAATCCATTGCCCAGTAGGTGGTACAACCACTTCGTTCCGACCGGTTCTTGAATAATTTCCGCAGGCTCGTTGGCCTGCTCGCCATTGGTTTCTCAACCTTGCTCATTCCAATTGAAATCTCCAGTGGTGGTGCAACCACTTCGTTCCGACCGGTTCTTGAGTAATTTCCGCAGGCTCGTTGGCCTGCTCGCCATTGGTTTCTCAACCTTGCTCATTCCAATTGAAATCTCCAGTGGAATTCAATTTCGGATATGATCCAGAGGGGGAATGATTTTCTCGGTCGTCCGTTCCTTGTTTCTGTTTCTTGTTCTGGAGTGATCAACATGGCGATGCTTCCGCGTCACGAACTTGGACGGACGGGTTTCCAGGTCACTCGACTTGGATATGGAAGTATGGGGATTCGCGGGCCCCGGACCTGGGGGGTTCGCGTTGTTTCCGATGCGGATGCGGAAGCGATTCTCAATGCGGTCCTCGATGAAGGAATCAATCTGATCGATACTGCCCCTGATTATGGGCTCAGCGAAGAGCGGATCGGACGCTTCATTGGTCACCGCCGCGCTGAATTCGTTCTCGCGACCAAGTGCGGATGCGACTATCATCAGGCAGATGATCATCTGGAGATGACGCACACCTGGACGCGGGACGTCGTTCAGCGGAACCTCGAACAAAGTCTGCAACGCCTGCGGACGGATGTGATTGACCTTCTGCAATTTCACGGGGGGGACGCCCGGACATTACAGCAGCAAGGGCTGATTGACCTTGTGCGGAAATTCCGGGAACAGGGCCTGGTTCGGTTCATTGGCGTTTCCAGCACACTTCCGGAATTGACCGCACTACTCGATCTGAACGTCTTTGATACAGTCCAGCTTCCCTATTCCTGTCTGGCGCCCGAGCATCGTGAATTGATGCAGCAGGCGGCCGATGCGGGAGTCGGAGTGATTGTCCGGGGAGGGATCGCCCATGGAGGGCCGGATGCGGAAATTCAACGGGAAGCATTGAATAAGATCTGGAATGCGGCCCGGCTCGATGAATTGCTGTCGCCGGACATGAACCGGGCGGAATTCATTTTGCGGGCGACACTCTCGCATCCGGGGTGCCATACCACGATTGTGGGAACGTGCAATTTGATTCATCTCAAGGAGAATATTGCTGCCGCCATGCAGGGGCCATTCCCGGAAACGTTGATGGAAGAGATCCAGCGACGTGTCGCCGCCGTGCGAAACCCCGAGGGTTCATAAGTGCCGCGAACAAAACCGCTCCGACAGTGAAAATTTCCTGTCGACGAACGGAACGCGATCCGTTTTGTCAGGGGTTCATAAAGCAACTGGATTCCATTCTCTGATCTCTCCCCCGTGGAACCGCCCGTCATTTACAGGTCCGGGAGAAAGCCGTGTTCGCGGAGTTCCTGAATGTTCCCCGGCGCGCTTTCGATCATTCGTTCCGTGGTGTATTTGAGGACAGCCAGATTTCCCAGTTTGGGAGGGGCCGTCAGAATGGCAATGCGATCTTCCTCTTCCGTGTCCAGCTTTTGATTTAACCGGGCGACCACATCTTCCACGCTGTCGCTGACCAACTCCGATTTCTGGAGTTCATTGACGACTCGCAGATTGGAGAATGCCGCGGTCCGGGAAATCAGGAAATTGATGATGCCGGCGGTGTCGTCCCCTTCAAAGAAGTTTTGAAATTCCGGGCTGGCATTGTAAGGAGTGACGATCAGCGGGCGCGTCACTTTGACAGATCCCCGGCTGACCTGAACGGGATGGTTCGGTTCCGCCGATTCCACAACCAGATAATAGGGCAGGTCCGAGGAGCCGAACGTGAAAAGCGTATAAGGAACGGAACGGACAATGGCGACCGAGTTCCAGAGTTCCCGGAAGTGCCGTTCCTGTTCATCGTTATAAAAGTTCATCGAAATTGAGCAGATTCACTCCGCTTTGGCCGCGTTCTGCCACGCGGGAACCAGCAGTGGGAATGTCAGAAGTGCCTGTCTCTGACAGAAGGGGTGTACTTTAGTGGATTCGATCCGTGAAGTCACAGCCAGAGTCTTCGTCCCAAAGCGAGTCGCGGAGAAATTTCTCCGGACCGCATGTCCCCCCGATGTTCAGGAAGACTTATCGGAGCAGACTTCCCCTGGCTGGAAAATGTCTCCGACGACTGACAATTCCCCGTTAATCGAGCAATGTTTCTTGACATTCCTGCGCATGCAGAGGAAAACTCGCACTCATTCCTGGCACGCAGTCGCGATGACTGTCCCTGGCCAACATTTCGAGTTCAACGATAGAGATGACAATGAGTGGACCCATCATTCGTACAGGAGCAACCCCGGAGTTCTGGAAGAACTGGGATAATGTCTTCGGTAAAAAAAACAAGCAGGCTGGAAAAGGAACTGCCGCTTCTGCTGAAAAGAGCAGCCGGTCTGCTGCCAAAAAGCCAGCCAGCGCCAAGAAAGCAACAACCGCATCCGCATCGAAAAAGGCTGCCGGAAAGGCTCCCGCCAAAACATCCCGCAAAAAATAAGTCCTGGCGTGCTTCTTCTTCACATGGCAATGCGTCGCGATTTTCGCAGCTGATGAAGATCCGGTGCAGCATGACTCAGTTGAATTGCGGTCAGACGCACCGGCGGCGCCGGGGCGGTCTATCGGAGATCTCCCATGGACAGACCGGTCAAAAATCATCCTGCGGATTTTGGCCGGTCCGTGATGGCCACGTTGGCGGTCTGGGGCTCGTTGCTGGGGTGGTCGCTGGCGCGGGTTCCGGTCCCGGGAGTCAATGAACCGCATTATTTGACGAAGGCCCGGCGATTCTGGGATCCGCAGTGGTGTCCCGGCGATTTTTTTCTGGACTCCGCCAATCCCCATTACGTTTTTTATATGACGTTCGGGTGGCTGACGGATGTGTTTTCATTGCCGGTGGCCGCCCGGATTGGCCGTGGATTCGGGCTGCTGATTCTAGCGATCGGCTGGCAACGCTTCAGCGTTGCTCTCACCGGTTACAAGTGGACCGGTCTCCTGGCATTGCCGTTTTTGCTGATGCTGCAATCCCTTGGAAATCTATCCGGGGAATGGCTTGTCGGAGGGATCGAAGCCAAGGTTCCTGCTTATGGATGCCTGTTCTGGGGGCTCGGGGAATTCCTGGACCGGCGATTTTTTCGTGGAGCCATCCTCGGAGGGCTGGCGGTGAGTCTGCATCCTCTTGTCGGACTCTGGGGAGGGATTGCACTGGTAATGACGCAACTGGCCACCGTCTGGAGAAATTCTCAGAAAACAGGGATTCACGGGGACAACGAGGACCATATTGAAAATGGGTCCGCACGTCCGCGGTGGATCGTCATGGGACTGCTCTGCCTGCTGTTCGCATTGCCCGGACTGGTTCCCGCCCTGGGGATTATTACGCGTCAGGATCCCAGGCTCGAACTGATTGCCAATCAGCTTCAGGTCGCGGATCGACTGGCCCACCATCTCGATCCGATGCAATTTCATAAGGAATCGTATCGTTACTGGGGAATGCAGATTCTCCTGTGGTTGCTGCTGGGGTCTTTCCTTCCCAGGACACCGCGTGAGCGATGGTGGAAAACGTTCGTCGGCAGCACAATCCTGCTGGTGCTGGCGGGCATTGTGATTGGCTGGGGACCGCGTCCGGTGACATTAATGCCGGGATTCGAATGGCGATTGAAATTGTTGAAGTTATATTTCTTCAGGCTGGGGGACCAGATGGTTCCCGTCGCCCTGGCCCTGACGCTGGCGGAGTTATGCCGGGCAGGGCTGCTTCAGCCCCGGTCTCGCCAATGCCGGCAGGGATGGGGAATTGCCTTGGCGACCAGCCTGATCGGGGCGCTTTGTATTCCGTTTTCGGACGCCAATCCCAGCCGTCTGTCATGGCGGCAACAACGCGATTGGAAGCAGGCGTGTGAATGGTTGAAGGGACATTCTTCTCCTGGTGATCTCGTCCAGAATATCGATACCGGCTGGGCCACGCGGTGGTTCACGCAGCGGCCGGAATACGTCAGCTTCAAAGACATGCCGCAGGACACTCCGGCAATTGTGGAATGGAATCATCGCCTGTGGGTGATTGCCCGCTGGCGAACGGCGGTCCTGGAAGATCATGAAGTGACGGAAGCGGAATTGAAAAGCCTCCGTCAACAGACGGGAATTCGCTTCATTCTGTGCAGCCGGTTCGGTCCCATGGCCTCCTCTCCAGCCTTTGAGAACGAGACTTTCCGAATTTATGCGATTCCGGAATCGACGAAACGCCTGACGTTTCGCCAGGACCAATGATGTCTTCTTCGTCTCAAACGCGTACTGTGCGGGCCCAGGCCAGCACGATTGTCTCTATTGCCAGCCTTCGTCGGCGGCAGTAACGACGCGCGCGTCGCGTTGCTCTTCGGTTTTTTCGGCGGCATTACGATGTGCCCGGATCTTGTCCAGGCCAGTGGTATAACACGTTTTGTGCTGAAGCCGCAGGGCCTGCATGGCGAACTCTTCCGCGACGACATATTCGTGGCGATGGTCCGCGGCAATGGCCAGATTGAACAGGGCGGCGTGATTTTCGGGTTCAATCCGTGTGGCGGCCTGCCATTGCTGCTCGGCCTGTTTCCAGTCCCCTTCAACCGCGAGACGGTTTCCTTCTTTCACTTCCCGACGGCCCCGAGTCCAGATGTCACAGGTGGCCAGCTGAATCTGGCTCGTGGCTTCATGCGGAGCCATCATGTCGACAATCTCGGCGAGACACTGTTCGGTCAGCTGGGCAAGAACCTCTTCCCGTGTGGGTAGTTTTCCAGAGGTTCCTTCCTGGTCTCCCGCATAGGTATGCGAGACCTTGTCTGCTGCCCGGATTTCGCCGGTTTCGACATCGACCAGTCGAAAGGCAATCGTCACGATTCCTTCACGAACAAGATTTTCCCGGAATTCGCCCCCTGCTCCTCCCGGATGATTTGCATTGCGGGAACCGGAAGGGCCTTCTCCGGTGGAAGTATTGGCAGCGAGGCGTCGAACGCGTTTGTCTTCACAACGGTATTCGAGAATTTCTCCCAGGACGACCCCATCGATCCCTTGGGCACGAGCGGGGGAGAGCAACGCGTGGAGACTGTTTTCGTTGAGGTTGTCGGTGGTATAACTGGCCAGCTGTAAGTCCCGAGACAAGGCAGTACGATCGACGACTGTATAGAATTCGTTCTGCCAGAGTTGACCGGAGAGTGCCGTGGCTACAGACTTGCCGTGCTCTCCCTGGAATTCCAGGACCACGATCCGGTTCATGCTGCTGACGTCGATGGCCGCTGGTTCCCAGAATTTCACCACGGCGGTGCGGATGCAGCCGCAGCAGAAAAGCAGGTACAAGGGCAAGAACCAAAGACAGCGCATCCGTGAATTACCGATTCGGGCAAGTCCATCCACCAGACGGAAAGGTGCGGAGAGACGTTTCGCGCGGTGCCGCTGGCAAAGTCATATCGACAGTTGATGCATTTCCCTGTGCAAAAATCTCCTGAAATGCCGTCTGGCCTCAGTAATTTCGAAAAAAGATGACAAGTTCCTATCTTTCCCTCACGCGACAACAACTCAATCGGGCCTTGGTTTGCCTGTCGGCATTGGGGTGTCTGATCGCAGGACTGCTCATCGGGATTTTTGATTCCTGGGATGAGAATATCTGGTGCGGCAGTTTTATCCGGGCCGGGCTTCTGCTGGGGGCCTTCTGGGTCGGAATGCCTACTCGCGGCAGAGCGGCTGCGTGGGCAAATATGTCGCCCTGGGCCTTGATGGGAATTGTGGGCGCCGTGTTTTTCGTCATGCGCCGCCCACAGGTTCTCGTTCCCCTGGCGTCCATCCTCATCTTTCTCGTGGCGATTGCCCCTTTGTTCACTCAGCGCCCAAAATCGTGATTGGAGATTCTGTTTGGCAAACGCTCCAAATTCCCATTGTGAGAGCGGATTTTGCGCAAGCTGAATCACGTTCTTTGCTACTCGGCGATAACAAACCGGGCAGCATCGGGCGGAACGACGTTGGCTGTCGTCAGGCACCGCCTGACCTGTTCAGTTTGTGATTGTGTTTCTATTCCGTTTTTGTTGCGCCCCCGCTGAGTCGCTCGTAGGGTGTGGTCGAGGCCCGGACGGAGAGCGTTGCTGCAAGTCAGACGTTCTGCCGGAATGCGATTTCATCTGGAATCGAAACGGCCGCTGACCCACCGAAGGGGGGACGCTCCCCTCTCGGTGGGTCTGCGGTCGGGATCCTCTCTGGCGGGGCAATTCCCTGACAAACGACGCTGGCTTCCAATTCGCCGACCTTGACCGCACCCTACGATCTTGAAGAACGCCCGCTTTTGGCCTGCGGGCATTTGTGTTTGCATTTGTCTCGACGGCATCGAAAGAATTCGAGCAACAACTTCAGTCGCGACTTGCAGGTGGTTCCCTCGGTGGTCTTGAGTATCCCTGCCTCCGTTGCATTGGGCTCTCTGGGGCACGAAAGATAACCCCGGTCACGAACAACACCAGTGAAGCAAAACCTGACAACACCACCCCAATTTTCCTGGAATTTTGAAACAAACTGAACAGCCCAGGTACTGCCTGGGCTATGGAACATTCTCACCAGGGCCAGTTTCCTGTTCCATGTGCAGCAGGCGTTCTTTCATTGTCAGTCCGGAGGGTGCGGAATAGCCACCCAGTTTTCCTCCCGCTGCCAAAACGCGGTGGCAGGCGATGATTAAGGGGATCCGGTTTCGGGCCATGACGCTGCCTACCGCGCGCGCAGCCCGGGGGGCTCCCGCTGCTTCCGCCAGTTCTCCGTAAGAGATGGTCTGGCCATACCGCACCCGTCCGAGGGCTTCCCGGACGCGGCGTTCAAAACGTGTCCCCTCGGGAAGATCACAGGGAATTCCTGCCAGATCGACCGGTTCTCCGGAGGCATAGGCCAGTAATTTCGCTTCGGCCTCCGAAACCCATTTCGGCAACGATTCGGCGGAATTTTTCATCGGCGCCTGTTCCGGACCATTCCAGATGGATGCGAAATCCATTCGTTCGAGTGCATCCTTCCGGGAACGATGTCCGAACGTGAGCAGGGTGATGCCACGTTCCGTCCCTTGGTAAGCGATCCATCCCAGCGGTGTTTTCAGTGTCCGCAGAAACAAGGGCGACGTTTCGGAGGTTGAAATTCGACGTGGATTCCCAGCGGGTTTCGTTTCGCCCGGAGGGCGGACGGAGGGCCGGGAACGGGACACCAGGGAGGAGGAAGATCGGGACATGAACGGCTCCTTTTGACCGGCTGAACTGATCCTTATAGAATATCGCTTCTCCTGACAAATTGCGAAAGCGCAGCCTTGGGCTGCAGAAAAGAATGCCGGCATGAATTTTTATGAGTCGCTTGCTGACGATTATTTCATCAACATGGCTCTGAATACGGAGATGGCTCTCCCCTCGCAGCGGGAAACCGTTCTGGACTTTTTTGGTCGGATTCAAAAAGCCTATCCCACGCTCCAGAATTTCCAGTGCCGCGAGCCTGCCGAGTTCGCCTTGGAAGAAGATAAGGAACAGGACCGGTATCGCTGGATTGGCCTGGAATCCCGGCGAATCACCAGTGGGATCGTCAATCCGGTTTCGGTGGAAGACGCGATGCAACAGCATCAGCTGGTATTGGAACTGGCTCCGTACATGCTCAGTGTCAGTCCGCTGGACTGCGAAGCGATCGACCTGATGTTCGGGTTCGAATTGGAATATCGTGGCAATCAGGATGAACTGGTTGCGGAGACCCTTGGTCTGGGACCGGCGTTCGACTCCCTGTTGTCTCTGCCGGAAGGCCGTCCTTTGAATGTGGAACCGGGGCTGACGCTGCTGCTGACAAAAGACTGTCGGCGGCAATGTCGCGTGATGATTGAAACGCGAACGCATGCTTCTCATGTCCGCCGCAACGATTTCCCGGAAGACGCCATTAATGTCTATTTTACAATGCGGCAATACCGCGACCTGTCTCGCAGGCAGTCGTTTCACGAAACACTGGTGGAATTGCAGGAACAGGGAGAGCAACTCATTCAGCAGCATGTTGTGAATCAGATTTTGAAGCCTTTGGCGCAGGCTATTGCGGAAAAATCGTGATTGAAATCCATGAAGAGTGAAACGGTGTCGTGGATCCGTTTTGGATTGCGTGTTCCGGATTCAAAATCTTTCGAAACGGAAATCGTACAAACATCAGGGAGAGTTCGAGATGGAGAACTTCCGGACAGCATTCCGTGGAAAATTGTTGGCATTTGTGGCGATGGCTGGCCTGTGGCGGATGGCCGCCCTTCCCATTTTTGCCGCGGAGGAGAAAGCCCCTCCGGATACGCTTGCGGTATTTGAATTTCATGGCCAGATCACGGATCGTCCGCCGGTGGAAGATCCCCTGTTTGGAAATCTGCACGCGGAATCCTTGCAGTCGTTGCTGACCCGTCTGAAGAAAGCCTCCATGGACGACAAAGTGGCGGGAGTCGTGGTGTTGCTGGATGAAGCGGGCCTGCGCTCCGCCCAGATTGAAGAACTGCGTCAGGTTCTCAAATTGGTGAAGGAGAAAAAGCCCGTTTATGCCCATGCCGATTCCGTGAAGACCGGAACGTATCTTCTGCTGACCACCGCCAGCCGGGCGAGCGTGGCCCCGACGGGAGACCTGTGGATCACGGGGCTTTATCTGGAGGAGCTGTATCTTCGTGGCCTGCTCGACATGCTGGGAGTCCGACCGGATTTTCTCACCTGCGGCAAATACAAAAGTGCCGCGGAGATGTTCATGCGGAAGGAAGCCAGTCCCGAAGCGAGCGAAATGCACGACTGGCTGATCGAGAGCCTGTATGAAAACATGGTGGCCATGATTGCTGAAAATCGAGGTGTCGGCAAAGACGACGCCCGAGCCTGGATTGATCGCGGAATTTATTCCGCGGAAGCTGCCCACGATGCAAAGTTGATCGATGCTGTGGAAAGTCGCGAGGAACTGCTCACCTTCTTAAAGAAGACGCACGGGACCACCGTCAAGCTCAACAAGAGTTATGGAAAAAAGACCAGTCCGGAAATCGATTTCAACAATCCTTTCGCCATGCTTCAACTCTGGGCGAAGTTATTGGACGATTCCAGGAGCAGTTCGAAATCGACGCGAAATTCCATTGCTGTCGTCCATGTGGACGGAGCCATTTCCCTGGGAAGACCAACATCGTCCCTGTTCGGCTCCGAGGAAGGCGCCTATAGCGAAACGATTCGCAAAGCACTCGACCAGGTGGCGGAAGAACCTCGGGTGCGGGCCGTCGTCTTGCGAGTCAATTCTCCGGGAGGATCGGCGGTTGCCAGCGAGATCATCCTCAAGGCCGTCCGCAACGTGCAGACGCACAAACCGGTGATCGTGTCGATGGGGAATGTTGCCGCCAGCGGCGGCTACTATGTCTCCAGCCGGGCCAATCGGATTTTCGCGGACTCCACCACCATCACCGGATCGATCGGTGTTGTCGCTGGAAAACTGGCGACGGATGGCATGTGGCAGCGAATTGGAGTCAACTTTACCGGTATTCAGCGAGGCAAACATGCCGCCCTGATGCGTTCCTCCAAACCATGGACCGATGCGGAAAAGCAGGAACTGCAAAAATGGATGGACGAAATCTACGGCGTCTTTAAAGGACATGTCACGGAAGGCCGGCAGGGGAAACTGAAAAAACCGATCGACGATCTCGCGGGAGGCCGCGTCTACACCGGCGCCCAGGCGCTCGAACTGGGCCTTGTTGATGAAATCGGTTCGCTCAACGACGCCATTACCTATGCCGCCAAGGAAGTTCATCTCGAAGATTATGAACTTCGAACATACCCCGAACATAAGAATTTTATTGAACAGCTGATGGACGAAACGGGACAAAAGAAAAAAGACGAAAAACGGCTGTCCACCCGCTGGCAGATTCCTCTCGAACCCCTTCTGGAAGGAATTGATCCTGAACGAATCTCCTTGATCCATAATGCGTTCCAGCAACTGGACTGTCTGCGGGAAGAGCGAATCATGTTGACTTCTCCCTTGTTCCTGTTGAATGATTGATGTCAGAAGAAGATGTATCGCTTGGCAGGTCATGCAGCGTCGAACGCTTGTTTTTCCGATCGAGAGGCGATCCTCTTGGGGTCGCTTGGCAATGCCCTGACCTGCTGAATTGAGGAGTTTCCCATGACGGATGGTTTGCCTGATCTCGACTTACTGGAATCGACCCATTCTTTTCCGTGCCCATATGTCTTCAAAGTGTTTGGAACACCAAATGAACATTTTGTGGGGAGGGTGCTATTTGCGGTGAAATCGACGCTGGAAGAATCGTCGGAGCCAGCCTTCTCCTGCCGGACCACTCCATCCGGCCGGCATATTTGCGTGACCATCGAACCGGACGTACGGGATGCGCTGCATGTCCATCAGATTTACCGTGAGTTGCAAACCGTCGATGGCCTCATTTTACTGATGTGAGTCAGAATGGGGTTATCGGTCATTCTCCGTTTCACAATAGAAAGAACGCCCGGAATCTCTTTCTCCAGGCTGTCCGCTCCGGGAAATTGTGGAAAGCGCCGGAAGATGCGAAAGAGAATGGATGCGAAGAAAATGACGGCGAGAATGGAACGTCTCTACCTCAAACTTCATCAACAGCCCATGACCGCGAAAGAACTCGCCGTGATGGGGATGCTAATTTTGTGCCGCATCGGGATGGTTGCGAGAGCCGACGAAACCCCATCTGTTGTTCCGGTCAAAACATTATTGTCCGCGCTCAACAGCGACGACTTTTCCCAGCGGGTTTCCGCGCAAAAATCACTGGCCCGTCAGGCTGCGGAAAATCCGGAATCGCTGGCGGAAGCCTTCGGAGATGCTTCCGCGGAAGAACGGGCCCGGTTGTTGCAGTTGCTGGAAGGAGTCTTTCTGGCATCGGCGGATGAACAGGGGGATCGTGCGGAGAGAACGCTCATGACCCTGGCGGATGCGGGAGCGTCCACCGCGGAAGCGATTTTGATCGGTAACGCCCGCTTGCGGGAATCCCGGGCTCGGGAAGCTATTGAACGGCTGGGGGCACATCTGACTTATATCCATCCCGCCCTGTCCCGGTCGGCTCCTCCCATTACCGCTCCGGGGGTTGGAATCGGATTTGGAGAACCGGCGCTCCTGAGAGTCATTCTGATTCCGGAAACCTGGATTGGAACACTTGCTGATCTCTGGCAATTCGAACGTCTGTCCCACCATCAGAATCTGATCATGTACAACATTCGTGGGAGCCGTCTGTCCGTGGACGACCTGCTTCCGCTGACAGCCAAACTTGTTGGTTTACAGATCGTGATCCGCGGCGCCTGTCTGGGGATCGAATCGTCTCCCGGGTCAACGACAGCCGAAATTACTGCCGTGATCGAAAAAAGCGCCGCTGCGGAAGCTGGCCTGCAACCCAATGATCTCATTGAGATGCTCAACGACACGAAAGTCCGTAATTTCAGCCATCTCGTCGAATTGCTCACCGAATTCCATCCGGGAGACAAGATTGATTTGCAGGTGCGGAGGAACGGAGATTCTCTGGTGATTCCTGTCACACTCGCTTCGTGGAAAGCAGTCCTGGCGCGGGAACTTCAAGCCCTTCCAGCCCCCACTCCATTTCCGGGACCGTTGGGATTCGGATCTCCGCCGCCGCCGGAAAAGCCGGTTCCCATTTCGGATTCGGATGAGATGAGAGGGCGGGCAAACAACTGACATTTCGACAGGCGATGGACGTTTGACTTTGGCAGGGCGCTCAATCCCGCTTCGGAAGGATGATGGAGTTCAACAGTTGCTGGACGGATTGTTCCAGCCGCATGGTGAGTGTTTCCGCTGTCTCGGCTCCTTCCACCAGTTCCATGGGAACCCCAAACCGGACGCAGGCAATTCGTTTTCCACGCGGAGTCGGAGCTTGTAGCGAAAAGACATCTTCTTCGAACTTGTCAATTGTTTCCGCCATTCGTTCAATCGTCGGGACTTCCGCGGAATAATCGCCGTGATAGCTGGAGAGTTGCGTGACAAAAAACAAGTCCTGCATGTCCGCCTGGAGGCGGCTGAGTTGCTGGTGGATTTCCGGAGAAGGACTTTTTTCCCGGGTGTTTCGAAGTTGATCGATCATCCCGATCAGATGCACGCGGAGAAAACGAATTCGTTCGGTGAGATCTTTTCCTCGTGGGGGAATCTGATGCCGCTCTCGAACCTGCGTGAGAATGGCATTGGCGAGAAATGAAATTCGGTCCCGGATGGTTCCTGTTCGGGCGGTCCCCAGGTATTCCACTTCCTTCAAGGCCAGAAAACCATTGCCGAAACGATAAATTCGATCGAGCAGCGTCCGTCCGGAATCGGGCCGCCAGCCGATACGTGCTTCCAGCCGGTCCATGATCCGGTGCAGATCCTGCTCCGGGCTGCGGATATAAAAGCACTTCATGGCACAGGGGATGATCACAATGGGGCGCTGTCGTTTTTTGCAGGCCAGTAAAGCAATCGAGGCGGCTCCGTCCCGGAATGGCATCACGCGATCATTGGAGTGATAGATATCTCCCTCGGGATAAATCAGTAACGGGTGCGTTCCCTGGATGAGCGTGGAAACGGCATGGCGAATCGCCTGTTTGTCGGTCCCTTCGCGGTTAATGCTGAAACAACCATGCTTTTGCAGAACCCATTGTCCAAACCGGCCATAAAGCATGAACACCTGCCAGGCGGTCATGATCTCGGAATACCATCCGCTCCGCCGGCCAGCTTCGATCAGGGCGTAAGAGTCGTAATGATAAGAATGATTGCTGACCAGCAGGACGCCGGAACCGGTTTGCAGTGCTCCCGCGACAATGTCCGCTCCCGCAACATCGATGGACTCGATCCCTTGAGAACGAAGCTCCCGATTCCGATAGCGGGTGAAGCGATTCACAAACGCCGGATTGAGTCGCGACTCCCAGGAACGGGGGGGAGTTTCAAACGGTTGCGGGTTCATAAAAAAGGGACTTCTGGGTGACGGCAGAGATTTCAAAGAAATTCCTCCCAATGGGAACGAACTTCCGTTAAAATTAACTTTCAGCGAATCGCCTCCGCGCGGTCTGCCGACATGAAAACCGGCCCGCCACATGGAAACCGGGCCGGTCGCCTTGACGGCCCCTCCTTTCCACCTGCCGATGACATGGTATTCGTCCCGCCCACCCGTGACTACTGCCGATGGTTCTCAACATGCCCTGGTTTCTCGTGTTAATGGCGTTCTTTGTGACCGGAATGGGACTCTCCACTGCGCAGGGGGACGATCAGGAAGAATTCTTCGAATCCAAAATTCGCCCCATTCTGGCCAAACATTGTTTTGAATGTCATGGTGAGAAAAAGCAGGAGTCTTCCATCCGGCTGGACCATAAATCGATGGTCATGGGGAAAACCACGGAAACGGCCCTCGTCACCCCCGGCAAGGCCGATGAAAGCCGTTTGTGGCAGGTGATCAAGTACGATGACAATGATATTCAGATGCCCCCTTCCGCCCCATTGCCGGTGGAAGAACAGAACCTGCTGAAGGTCTGGATCGAGCGGGGAGCTTACTGGCCCGAAGAAGCCAATCCCGCACCTGCTCTGAAACGGGGAATTCCGCACCAATCCGACGGCAGCATCGATTTCGTGGCCGCTGTCAGCCAGCATTGGGCTTATCAGCCGCTCCATGAAGTTCCCGTTCCCCGTCCCTCGTCCACAACGGGCATCCGGACCGATATGGATTGTTTTCTCAAAGTGGCCCTGGAACAGGCGGGACTCACATTCAGCCCGCAGGCCTCCCGGGAGACTCTCATTCGCCGCCTGAAGATGGACTTGCATGGCATTCCCCCCAGTTACGGAGAAGTGCAGGAGTTTGTTCACAATGAGAGTCCAGCCGCCATTGAACAACTGGTCGATCAACTGCTCGCCAGTCCCTTGTACGGACAACGCTGGGGACGCCACTGGCTCGATATCGCCCGATATGCCGATACCAAGGGGTATGTCTTCACCGACAATCGTTTTTATCCATTTTCGTTCACCTATCGCGATTACGTGGTGAACGCCTTCAATCACGATACCCCTTATAACGAATTCATCCGGGAACAACTCGCCGCCGATCAACTCGGGTTGCCGGAAGCGGATCCGCGGCTGGCAGCCCTCGGGTTTCTTACCGTCGGGCCCCGTTTTCTGAACCGGGAACCGGATATCATTGACGACCGGATCGATGTTGTCACCCGCGGACTGATGGGAATGACCGTTGCCTGCGCCCGGTGTCACGATCATAAATACGATCCGATTCCGACCGCGGATTATTATTCGCTGTATGGTGTTTTTCAGAGCAGCTATGAGCCGGATCAGGGGCCGCTCGTCGAACCGATCAATCCGAACGATCCCGGAACGAAAGCCTTCCAGGAAGAACGGGCGAAGCGGGAAAAAGCGATTACCGATTTTGTTCATGAGAAACATACGGAACTGCTCAAACTTTCGGTGGATCGGCTGGAAGATCTGATTCCGGCTGCCGCCCAGTCCATGAAGTTGATCGGGGAGAAAGCCGATCTCCAGCTCAAGCACGGAAATCCCCGCGTCAAACTGGTGGATCTCTGGAAGAAATTCCTGGAACGCCAGCTGAAAGCACACGATCCCGTCTTCTTAGCCTGGGAACGGCTCATGGCGATTCCGGACGACAAACTGGCGTCGTCCGGGACTGAAGCCCTCCAGGCCCTCCTGGCCAATCCAGCGGTCCCTGGTCCGTTGAAAACAGCCATTCAATCCGCTCCTCCGAAGTCGCATCTCGACGTGGCCCGTGTATATGCACAGGTCTTCACCCAGGCGGCGAAAGAATGGGAGGCTGCCCAAAAAGAACAGCCTCCCCGGACCGCGCTGGCGGATGCGCAACTCGATTTGTTCCGCAAAGCCCTGTATGGACCGCAATCATTGACGGATGTTCCAGAAGTTGAGCGTTCTCCATTGTTTGAACGGGACCAGTTTGATCGTTTGCGAAAACTTCACGCCGCGGTGACGGCCTGGGATGCAACCTCTCCTGACGCGCCCCCGCGTTCCATGGTGATGTTCGACAAGGAGAAACCAGTCAATCCGGTCATCTTTGTTCGTGGAAATCCTGCACGCCGGGGAGATGTTGTGACACGCCATTCCCCACGGATTCTCGACCCGGAAAAAGAACGCCCGTTCGCTCATGGCAGTGGTCGGAAGGAACTTGCTGAACGGATCGTTGCCGAAGACAATCCACTGACCGCCCGCGTCATCGTCAATCGGGTCTGGCAGCAACATTTTGGAACGGGTCTGGTCTCTACCGCCAGCGATTTCGGCTCCCGTTCCGATCCTCCCACACATCCGGAACTGCTCGATTATCTCGCCTGGACGTTCATCCATCACGATCACTGGTCGCTGAAATCGCTGCACCGCCGGATCCTGCTCTCTCAGGCATATTTACAGGAGAGCGTCGATCGTCCGGACGCCCGAAAGATCGATCCCGAAAATCGCTTGCTCTGGAAACAGAATCGTCAGCGGATGGATTTTGAAGCCATGCGCGATTCCATGCTGCAAGCGGCCGGCCTGCTCGATGTTCAACTGGGAGGACGCCCTTTTCACATCGAAAAAGAGGCCAACGCCCGGCGACGAACCATCTATGCCCAGATCGATCGCAATAATCTTCCCGGACTGCTGCGCACATTCGATTTTCCCTCGCCCGATACTTCCAGCCCAGGGCGTCCGCTGACAACCGTTCCCCAACAGGCGCTCTTCTCGCTCAACTCCCCCTTTTCCATGCAGACCGGGACTCAACTGGCGGAACAGGTGCGCCGTCAGGCCAAATCGGAGCCGGAACAGGTCCAGCTTCTGGTTGAACGCGTCCTTGGCCGGTCCTTGCAACAAGGTGAAGTTTCCCTGATGGAGAACTATCTGCACGAACATTCCCTGGAGGAACTCGCACAAGCCCTGTTGATGACGAACGAATTCTTGTTCGTCGACTGAAGTGACTGGTGCGGCACAAAATCAGGGGCGATCCCGTTATTGGCAGTGCCGGTTTTGGCGGAGAGTCGATAGAATCTGCTCGCTTCAAGGATCACAATGACAATTCGCCTGAATTGAATCCGCCTCATCGGCTGCGGGCGTCCGTCAAAACGTTCATCGAATTTTCAGCCCTATCCGCAGACCGCGCCATGCCCATCCCCAAAGTTGCCATTGTCGGCCGACCGAATGTCGGCAAAAGTTCGATTATGAACTGGCAGGCGGGGAAGCTTGTTTCCGTCGTCGATCCCACTGCCGGGGTCACGCGGGATCGCGTTGAGCACCTGATGCACCATGGCGAGCGGTATTTTGACCTGGTGGATACCGGGGGGATCGGCATTGTGGATTCGGACGACCTGTCCGAAGACATTGAACGGCAGATTCAGTTTGCGATTGAAGAAGCCGATCTGATTTTGTTCGTCGTCGACGGCCGCGCGGGACTCACTCCGCTGGACCGGACCGTTTCTGATCGATTGCGAAAAGTTCAGATTCCCAAACTGGTCGTTGTCAACAAATGCGATTCGATTAAAACCGACCTTGAAATGCACGCGTTTGAAGGGATCGCGGACGGCCCGCTGATTCAGACCAGCGTCAAAGGGAATCGCCATCGCAAGGAACTGATGGATCTGCTGGTGCGGTTGCTTCCTCCCGCAACGGGCGATGAAGCGGAGCAGGGGGAACGGAATGAAGAAGAACCGGAACTCAAGCTGGCCATTGTGGGGCGGCGAAACGTTGGCAAAAGCACTTTCATCAATGCCCTGGCCCAGACCGAACGGATGATCGTCAGCGAGATTGCGGGCACGACCCGGGACAGCGTCGATATCCGCTTCGAACTGGATGGCAAATCATTCGTGGCCATCGACACTCCCGGCGTGCGGAAGCGAAAAAGCCTGGCAAACGATATCGAATACTACGGCCTTGTGCGGGCTCAGAAGAGCATTCGCCGCGCGGATGTCGTGCTGATGTTCTTCGCTGCCGATGACCGGATTTCCCGTGTCGATAAACAACTTGTCGATGAAATCCTGGAGCGGAACAAAGCCTGTATTTTCGTCGTCAACAAATGGGATCTCGGTCTCGAAAAAGAGATGACCAGTGAAAAATGGTCCGATTATCTCCTCAAGACATTCGGGACGCTGAGCCATGTTCCAGTGGCCTTCATCACCGCTAAAGACAGTAAAAATATCAAACAGCTGATCAATCTCTGCCAGGCGATTTATAAGCAGTCACGTGAACGGGTCACGACCGGACAACTGAACCGTATCGTGCTGGAAGCCTGCGCACAGAATGCTCCTCGGTTCAAAAATAACAAGCGGGGAAAAATCTTCTTCGCCACCCAGGTTTCCACCGAACCGCCGGTCATTGTTCTCAAATGCAATGATCCAGGCCTGTTCGATAAAAGCTGGAAGCGGTATCTCGTTAAAAAACTGCGGGAAGAACTCCCCTTCAAGGAAGTTCCTATCAAGGTTTACTTTCGCGGGAAGGGGAATGGGGAGGACGAGGATGCCCATCCTGGTGATCTGCTCTTCAAACCCGGACGTCCAAAGAAAAAATCCCCTCCTGCAAAGAAATCCAAAAAAACGAAGCGGCGTTAATCTCTCGAAAAAGAAGGAATATCGCCGAACTTTCGGGCGGGAACGCTTCTCAAGGGGGCGTTCCGCACGTGACGTTTTGGAACGCGAGGAGGATTGCCGGTCGTGCGGCTTGTTTCCGGGCTGGAAATCAGCGGAGAACGGGCCATTGGGCGGGACGCCGGGGAGCGTGAATCGTCTTCAATCCAAAGTCCGTGATCTCAAGGGCAGCACAGCTCAGTTGTCTTCGCAGGAGACTGGATTGCAGTTTCCCGGCATCGTTCTCCAGAGCCTGGGCAATGGCGAATGCGGCCTCTGCTGTTCCAGGCAGACTTTTGGAATCGGGCTGATTCACGGGGCATCCGTTTGTGGAAAAAATGGCCGTTCAATGCCCCTGATATCGGTCGCTCCCATTCTCGATCGTCACGTTTCCCAGCGTACTCGATATAACCGGTCCTGCTATTGCAATCGGTACAACCGGTTGAAGCTTCCTCCCTTCCGCCTGTACGGGGTACGCTGTCTGTTTCTATTTGGGGGTGGTTTTCGAAACGGCCACTCCGGCTGGCGTGGGCTGCATCAGGTATTGAAACAGCGCGCTGATCTCATGATCTGACAGCGGCTTGAGCAGTCCTTCCGGCATGAGCGAAATTTTCATTGCCTGAAGAATATCGATTTCTTCTTTAGGGATCACCGTTGTCTGATTATTGGCTCCCCGCAGGGTGACGGTTGTCGGCGTCTGGTCAATAATCAGGCCGGTGAGAATACGGCCGTCTTCCGTGGCCACCTGAAACTGCGTGAATTCTTCCCGGATGCCGGCTGAAGGGTCGAGGATCGCCAGCAGGAGAAAATCGAGGTTCGATCGTTCATAACCCGTCAGATTCGGGCCAATCTGGCCTCCCTCCGCGAACAGCGTATGGCAGTTCGCACAATGTTTGGTGAAAAGTTGTTTGCCGAGAGCCTTGTCCGCATCGGAATGTGGCTGCGACTTGATCAACTGGCGAACACGTTCAATTTCCGCAACTTTTTCGGCAGTCGTCTCCCGAGTCTGTCCCCAGATGTGGTTAATCCGTTTCTGCAGAGGGTCATCGGGATGCAGCCGAAGTTGCTGAATGATGTCTGGAGAAATGGCGCTGGCGGGAAGCCGGTTCGTTTCAATTTCATCGAGCAACTGACTGGCCCATGTGGTCCGGCTCGCCAGGACGCGATAGGCGGCCTCACGCAGTCCATGCTCGTCCGGCAGGGTGGATTGAAAGCGGCTGCAAATCTGGCTCGCGATGCCTTTGTCCGAATACCGCATCAAAGCCTGCAAGGCGGCTTTTTTGATTCCGCTGGAAGGAGAACTCAGAAGTGCCAGGAGTGTCGGCACAGACTTGGGAACATCGATATCGCCCAGCGTGGCGATCAACGTCAAACGGGCGGCGAGATCGGCTTTTTCGTTGCGAACGAATTTGAAAGCGTCACTAATCGCTTGGGTGTCTCCCAGGCGAACTCCCAGCACCAGATCGGACTCGCCCAGGGACTTCTGGTAGTCCTGAATGGATTGCTTCAGCCCTGCTGGCAGAGAAGCAATTTCCCGTCCCTGGTAGGCTTCCAGAAATCCGGACATCAAAACGGGTTTGGCGGCTTCGGGAGCGAGTTGCAAAAGTTGTTCGCAAACCGCCAGCGTTGACGTGTTGCCCGGTGACAGCTTCTGTTCCTGGATTCCTTCCAGGGCAAATCGACGCATCAGCCGGGAAACAAGAACCTGGTCGAAAATCGGCCGAGTCCACAGCGACCGATCCTTGAGAAGGGCCAGCACCTGCGCGCGGGGAGGAATGTCGCTGTTCGATTTCAACCGGACACCAACTTGCGGATCATCGTTAATGACCTGTTTGCCGCAGTGCGCTTCCAGTCCCCACCAGATCTGCAATGGAACCTGCTTGTCCCGCAAGTCGTCATCGTGTTGAATCAGGCCGGCCAGAATGGGAAGGGCCACCGGAGTGTCGAACCGCTTGGCGGAGGACGCGAGTTGGGACCGGACCTGAATGTCCGGTTCAATTTTCGCCCGTTCCGCCAATTGCGTCGCGGTTTCCGGAGAAACGATACGGCCATCTCCCAGCACGCGCACCGCCCATCGGCGAACATGCTCATTGGGATGAGGCAACAGCGCAGCCAGCTCCATTTCAGAAAGATGGTGGGATGTGGAAAGCGTCCAGAAAGATTCCAGCGCTCCCGGCTCATTTTCGTGCAGCCGTTTTTTGAGTGCGGAAATGGTGGCGGTGTTCTCTTTGGCTTTCAACCGTTCCGTGAGAACCCGGACGGATGTCTGCCGTTGCCATTTGTTTGGATATTGGAATCGCTGGATGAGTTCGACATCGGACAGGCTGGTCAAATCCGTCATTGGTTGGGGCGTGCTCCCCGCACTGCTGAGCCGGTAAATGCGTCCGCTGGTCTTGTGCCAGGTATCCCGGGGATCGACATGCGACAGACGGGAGTCGTACCAGTCCGCCAGATAGACCGCGCCGTCAGGGCCCACTTTCACATCGACCGGCCGGAACCAGGTGTCATCCGTCTTGCACAGGTTGGGCAGGTCCACCGTTTTGTAGGTCGAGCCGTCACGGGACAGCGCGCTGCCCCAGACCCGGTGATGCAGCGCATTGGCAGCAATAATCGTCCCGTCAAAACGCTTCGGAAGTGCTCCTCCTTCATAGATGACAAACGTCTGCGGAAACCGATCGGTATCTCCCTGGTGCGCCATGTGAAGAAAGTATCCGAAGGCATATGGATTGGTCAGTGGGCCATGTTTGCCAAAATTCTTTTCGCCATACGACCCTTGTGGATAGTACATCCCACGGGTATTGCCGTGATTCGTGCCGGAGAAGACCCGGCCCGCGGAATCGATTTCCAGGGAGAACGTATTGCCCCCCCCCTCGGCATAGACTTCGAAAACATCGGTCTCCGGATGATAGCGCCAGATGCATTGCCCTTCGAAGTGGACGTCTTTTGTGACTTTGGAGGAAATGTTCGCGGTGGTGGTCGATCCCATCGCGCCATAAAGCCAGCCATCCGGCCCCCAGGCGAGGCTGTTGGCCACGGCATGAGTATCTTCCAGGCCGAACCCTCGCAGACGGACTTCCGGGTCGGAATCGGGAAGATCGTCTCCATTCGCATCCGGATAAAACAGCAGATAAGGAGGATTCGTCACCCAGATTCCGCCGTGGCCCACGAGCGCCGAAGTGGCAATGTTCAGGCCGGTAATCACGTCCCGTGGAGCATCGTAAATGCCATCTCCATTGGTGTCTTCATAGACGGTCACCCGGTCTTCTCCTGGAACGCCATGTGGTGGCGGCCGAGGAACATCATCAAAGACTGCCCGCAGATACTGGTCATAGCGGATGATCTTCAGTCCCGCGGGAAATGGATATTGCCGGTACTGGAGCACCAGCATTCGCCCCCGGGCATCGAAGGAAAGGTACAGCGGCTGCATGATGGCGGGTTCAGCGGCCAGCGTCTCCAGCTTTAATCCCTCGTCCAGTTGAAAATGTTTCATCGCCTCTTCCGGAGCAAGAGGCTGGGTATCGTCGCCAATCTGGCCTTTCCCTTTGAATTCCCGCATCACCTTTTCCACTTCCGCATTTCCGGCCCGTTGTGTGGGGACTTTTTCTTCAGCGGAGAGGGGTGATGACGTGTAAATCCAGGCGGTGCAAAGAAGAACCGCGAGGGGGAGCGGAGCGGAGGAACGGGGAAACAAAAAGGAACGAATAGAACGTTCAATCATCAGCATCGCAATAACTCCGAATCAGGTGGAGGTTTCTCCAAAGATCCATCAAATTCTGTCCATGCAGCGTAAACAATCAAACGGTGAATTGCGAATCCACGGGGCTCATTTCAGCAACGGACCCTCCGGACCAACGATGTCTCGTCGGACCCTGCCATTTGTCAGCCATGCCGCTTTGGCGGCAATCTTTCCGGAAGCGATCCGTCCATTCCATTTGTTTTCGCAGGCTGACAACAGGGCACTACAATCGGCATAACCCGCAGGCTTCACAGAGGAGTTGAAGGAAAGTCTTGCCCGGGCCGAGTTCTCTGATCGCCCATCCTGCCGGATTACGAAAGCATGAGTATGGAATGGGTTCCATTTCCCAGGACCGCGCTACGCGCCGGATGAATTGCCCCTGTCCCAGACTGACCAGTAAACTGGTTTCGAAGAATTGTCTGTTGAGGAAGAAGTTGTGCCTGATTCCAGATTTTTTTCGTTGCCTTCCGTTTTCGCCCTGGCAGCGGGGTTGTTGGCAATGGCGGCTTCAAATCCGGCCCAGGCGCAGCTGACGCGCGGGTTCGATAAGACATTGCCCGCGGTGGTGCAGAATGTGGAACTGACGAATCAGCCCGATCTGTGGATGATGGAAGTCCAGTTCAAACCAATGCGAATGGTCTTTGTCAATCTGCCCGATCCGAAAACAGGGGAGATGAAGCAGGAACAGGTCTGGTATCTGGCGTGGCGGTCCATCGTTCGCCAGGTGGACCATCGCGCACCGAATGACACGTTGCCGGTGAATCGGCTCGATCCGCTTCCGGGACCGCGCCAGTTCATTCCGGAATTCACGCTGATCACCTATGACGACCCCAATACCGAAATTCCCGATCAGATTCTCCACGATGAAATTCTTCCCCCCGCGATGGCGCAGATCCGACATATCGAGCGGGCGCCGCATCTGAATTCCATCCAGGTTGTTCAGGATCTTCCGGAACAGGTTCCCATGGAGGCGGAAGAACAGCCCTGGATTTATGGGGCCGCCACCTGGCGGGGAGTTGATCCCGAAACCGATTTTTTCAAAGTGATGATTGGCGGCTTTACGAATGCTTATGAAGTCCGCAATGCGGACGATGGGACCCGGCAAGTCTGGCGGAAAGTGATTGAGCAGAAATATGCCCGTCCCGGCGACCGGTTTGATCCCTCTCAACGGGAATTTCAGTTCGTGGGCGATCCTCGCTGGACGCTGCAACCAGATTCCCTGTCGACGGACAAGAAATAGGGAAACCCAAGAGGGTGGCGTTGGGTCTTTCTGTATCTGACTGCTTCGCCCGGGATTGCATAAAGACCATTCAAGATGGAGCGTCCCGCTGCGTGAGCAATGGACTTTCCGCCCATTGCTCACGCTTTTGAACGTGTTGGAAGATCACTTGGATTTCCGGTCAGTCTGCGGGATGTATTTGGGCAATTTCTGCGTGGCGAACATTTCCTTGCTGGTATTCAGTTTCGCCAGACGCAGCCGGCCATCGATCATGGGCACGCTGACCCAGTCATCTCCGATCAGCGGGCGGGCGTACTTGACGAATTCATCCGTCACGTCCGTACCACAAGAGGAGATCCAGTCAGAAGGGAAGTGCCGGTCTTTTTCGGCCACTTCCGCGAGTGGCGCTTTGTCATAGCGGGGTTGATAATTGTTTCGATCCGCACGCAGAATCGTGGCCATATACCCATGTTCCCCAGCAGCAGCCAATAAAGCGGCTTTCTGGCCGACATAATACGATTCTTCAATATCGACGGTGGAGGCATAGGCCATGTCGTTGCGTTGATGCGTGCCGGGAACATTGCAGCGGGCCGCCCCTTTCACAGGGAGCTTCTGTTCGTTCAGCGCATTGGTCAGCATCTGGGCAATTGTGATCTTGCTGCTGGAGAGCATGGCATGGCCGAAGGAGTCCCGGACGATGAACTCCTCGGGAATTTTCAGTCCTTCAATTTCAAGCCCTTCGCTGACAACCACCATGCAGCGGCCATGTTCTTTCAGGCTCTTGTTGATATTTTCGAAAATCTGGTCGAGGGTGATTTTTCGTTCGGCCAGATAAATCTGAAGCGGCATTTCGCGTTTGGGATCGGCCAGGCGGGCCGCAGCGGGGATGTAACCGATCTTGCGCCCCATGGCCTGCATGACCAGCACCGGATCGGCGGGACAGGACCCGTTGTTTTCTTCATTGGCCTGCTGAACGTAATGCGTCCAGTACCGGGCGGTGGAGCCGTAGCCGGGAGTATGGTCGACCAGTTTGAATTCACTGTCGCCGACATCATTGTCGATCGTTTTGGGACCGCCGATTCCGCAGACGTCCAGTCCGCGTGCCCGGGCCATGTTGGCAACCTTATTTGCGGTGTCCATGGAATCGTTTCCGCCGATATAGCAGAAATAGCCGACATCATGGGCTTTGAAAATTTCCATGATCCGGTCAAAGTCTTCGTTCTGCTGATCCTTCAGCTTATAACGGCAGGTTCCGATGGAGCCCGCAGCGGGCGTCGTTCGAAGAAGGGCGATTTCCTGGGGGCACTGATCTGTCAGGTTCAGGAGTTCTTCCTTCAAAACCCCTTCGATACCATGCCAGCCGGCATAAACCGTCCCGATTTCATTCATCTGCCGGGCGGTTTCGACCAGTCCTCGCAACGTGTTGTTGATGACGGGGGACGGTCCGCCCGACTGGGCGACGATCATGTTCTTAGCCATGCGAATTCGACTCAAAATTTGATTCATGTGACGGAAATGGCAGAGAATGACAACCATTCCTGCTCGGCGGATACCGCTGCATCCAGCTCGAAGCAGTGTAAAGCACGGTCCGGAAAATTTGAATCTTGGACCGCTTCCGGAGCCCGATCCGAGAAAATGATTCCTTGAACCTGGAGGCTGAATTTTGCCGGCATCCTGAACCGGGAATGGCCTGTCTGATCATTTCGGAATCGGCTCAGCGATTGTCTTCGGCGGAGCGTTTCCGTTGAACGGCAATCTATTGGCAGCAACCTGTGAATCCGGGCCGGTGGTCAGTGGTGGAATGCGGCTCGCGCGGGATTGATATGCTCTAGACCAGTTTGGTCTTTGTTCTATCACGCTCGGCCTTGAATTCCCTGTCTTTCACCAGGATCCGCGTGAGATACCATTTGCAACTCCGCTTTAATCCATGCGGGCTTCGGTTTCGAATTCGTGCCACTTCATGGCTTGCATCATCGGTTCGATTCGCAGGACGACGGTTCCTCCTTGAAACAGCCGGACCGTGCCGGTCGATTCGGAAACCGCAATGGCAATGGCATCGGTGGCTTTGGAAATTGCCGCTGCTGCCCAGTGCCGGGCTCCCAGTCCTTTGGAAAGCGTCAGTTCTTCCGCTGGCGCATCGAGAATCCGCCCGGCAGCCATGACTGTTCCATCCGAAGCGATAATGAACGCGCCGTCAATCTGGGCCAGTTCCTTAATGCTTTCACAGACCCGGGAATTCGAAATCATCCGTTCCCGCTTGGCATAACCTTTGAAGGGGTCATGAATCTGTTCGTGAGACATTTCCAGGACTTTGCGATGATGTCCCACGACGAACAGGGTTCCCACTTTTTTGCTTTCGCGCCCTTCCCGGCCGATTTCTACCGCCAGATCGACCACGCGGCGCAAGGTTGACAATGGAACTTGTGTTTCCAGCCGCTGGAGATCCCGGGCAGTCAGCCGAGCGAGACGTTCACTCAGGTTGATCACGCTGAGGGTATCGATATTATCCCGTTCGTAACCGGCATACAGCACAATGACCCGGTCACCGGTTTTGAGCAGATTGTCCGCGATCGATTCCAGCAATGCCTGGCTGAGCTGGACCTGCCGGGTCTGCGGTTCCGGCATCAGGGGGACCATCAGAATTCCATCCGCTTTTGCTGCCTCCTGGACTTCCTGAATCGGAGAGGCCACGATCAACTGCGTCTGTTTCAACAGTTGCTGCACTTCCTTGAAATCATAGGAAATGTCGGTCAATAGAATCGTCGCAATGCAATTGGCTTCTTCCGCAATGCGCCGTGCCTGTTTAATCAGGCTGACGAAAAGAGTCGGAAGATTCACTCGGGGCATGATAGACCGCCTGCCGGGAACGACTTCCGCGTCAATGCGAGCGGAGACACATCGCCCGTGAGTTGTCAAGAGGATCGGATTACGATTGAAGAGGAGGTGGAGGCAGTGTACGACAAATCCGTATGACGTCAAATGAGCCCCGCGCACCTCCCCGGGAAAATGAAACCGAACTTCCAGGTCGGGCTCTCCCTGTCCCCATGCCCGGCTCAGACTCGCCTCTCGCCTGTTCTCCCATGCATCAGCATGATTGGCGTGCTGATCGGGCCAGTGGGGAACAAGGCTGAGATCGGAACGGAGACTCCCGGAGAAATCGTGGCCGGATGCTCATCTCCGAAATCTGTCCGAGGAATACATTCCAGATGCTGTCGGTCCGGCAAGATGAGTCTGCACTTTTGGGCGAAGGAGGGGAGTTTTTCCCAGAATCAGGGCGGAGATCGCTCCAAAGGCGAACCCGCCGATATGAGCCCACCAGGCGACTCCGGTCGATTCCGTTCCCCCGGCAAAGCCGACTCCCGAAAAGAATTGCAGTAAAAACCAGAGTCCCAGAAACAGCGGAGCGGGAACGACAATAATCTGAATAAACACCCCCAGCGGAAGGAGTGCCTGCACCTTCGCATGGAAATACCAGACAAAATAGGCCCCCATCACGCCGGCAATTGCCCCGCTGGCCCCGATGGTGGGGAGGGTTGAATTCATTTCGCTGAGGAAGTGGACGATGCTCGCCATTACGCCGCAGCATAAATAGAACAGTGCATATCCGATGTGGCCGAACCGGTCTTCAACGTTATCGCCGAAAATAAAGAGAAACCACATGTTCCCCAGGAGATGCATGAAGCTGCCGTGCAGGAAAATGCAGGTGAGAAATGTCATCCAGGGAGGAACGGCGGAGGGGACAGCAGGCCGTTTTTTCACTTCGATGCGGGGTCCGTTCAACGTCTGGACCTGTCGGACTTCCACGGTAACTTCCACGGGTGCCTCGGGATGAAGCACCCGAACAGGAATGAGACCGAATTTTTCCACCAAAGACGGCTCCCCCGGAGTTTCCTGGGCTTGTCCCAGGAAGATCAGCGAGCAGATCACGATCATGGCATAGTTCACAAACGGAACGGTGCGGGAAGGGATATTGTCGCGAAGAGGAAGCATGATTTCGCAGTCAAAACAGAAAGGACGTTGCCATTCTCAGAAAACGGGAAGCCACCGATGCCCTGCTCGGCGTTGGGATTCGGGTTGTTTGAGATGTCCGGCAGTTCGCTGGCCGCTTCCCACTCATTGATTGAATCCGATCAGGATGCCTGCCTGCCGCGATTCCCAGGGTGCCAACCATGATGACACGTTTTTTACGAAAGTCCACGGGACCGACTCGTCTTGCCAGTATCTCCGAAAATCTTTACGTTTCCGGGAGGAGTGCCCTGCCGGGGCTTGGATTTGGGGTACGTCAGAACGAAACTGCCCGTTGTTGCCGGGCGTGCGTCGTGCTTCATTTGAATTTTTACTGTTGACAATGTCGTCGTGGGATCACTTCCCTGTCCTGGCAGACTTCCGGGCAAGATCTGCGGGCTCGTTGACTGCCCGGCCTTCCCGTTTCGATCCGTCAGGCCGGATTGCCGTTTTGCAAGGATGACCGACATGGATTCTCAACGGGGACTCTTCGCTTCCGGACTGGTGCTGGGACTGGGAATCGGCCTGATTCTGGGTCATTTTTTTCGACAGTCGCCGGTTTCCAATGCCCCGCTGATGCAGGTCTCTCCCGAGAGAGTGGCGTTCAATCTGCCGGTCGAGGCCGCTTCCATCGAAACACATTCCTTGCTCTCGCATCCAGATTCGATGGAATTGGAACTGGATGAAACAAGTGATGATTTTCTATCCGGCCCGGGGCCGTTACGAAATGCTCTCGCCATGGAACCGTCTCACGAGACGCTGCGCCCGGCAACCAATCAGGCCGCTCCGCAGACTCTCTCCAAGGAAATCAAGCCGGATCGCAGTGAAGAACCAGGGCAGTTGACCATCAGCGATGCCTCTCCCCTGGCACAGAATTCCCCCCGTGACCAGCAAATCATTCGGGGTATCATCGATATCGAGCTCAAACATCTTCCCCAGGATAAACAACAGGTCTGGTTCGAAGCACTGAAGGATGTGAATAAGGAAGACGTGGCTGGAATTCTGCGGATGTGGAAGCTCCTGGGGGGGCCTATTCCGGAAGCACCGATGGGAACGATGCCCTCGCTTCCGATGGCGGCAACACCGGAAGCAGTCCCGTTCGATCATCCCGCACTGTCGGAAAATGCGGATTCGATCAACGGACATAATTCGCCATCTCCACACGGGAAGGCATCCGGTCAACAGGCAGCAAAACTGGCCTCATTATTCGAACAAGCGGATCAGGTTCTGCAGGAAAACCTGATCCTGGCCCGGACACCCGGCTACATCATGCGCATCCCTGAGTTCCGGAAGTCAGCGTCGGGAGAAATGACCCTGGAGATCAGAGCGGATTTCAACTCGCTCCGGCAGGTGGAAACTGGGTTTCCGCTGGATTTGGTCATTCAGGGACGCGGTTTCTTTGTTGTCACTTCCCCGAATGGCAAACGGTATTTCACGCGGGGAAGCCATTTCATGCTGAACGACAAACGCCAGCTTTCCCTGCGAACCGGCAGCGGACAACTCTTGTCGCTCTTTCCAGAAATTGTGATCCCCAAACGAGATTTCGCAGCCAACTCCTTGCACATTTCTCCCGAAGGGACCGTTTCCATTCTGACTCCATCCCCGAACCATGGAGAGAGTCCGGCGGCTTCCGAAGTCATTGGGGAAATCGAAGTGGCTCTCCCGTGGCAAAGCCAGGATCTGGAATCATCGGGCGACGGATTGTTCGCGTTGTCGTTGGGAAAAGAAGATTGCTGGCAACGAGTTTCTCTCTCCTCCAATGAAACTCACATCCGAACGGGATACCTTGAAATGCCGGAGCCGTTTCCCATTGAGGTGATGAAGGATCTCCAGCAGCTTCGACAGCAAATAATGCGCTGATTCCCACATGGGAAAACATGGCCCCCCCCCTGGCGTTGATGTGTTCCACCGAGTTGACCACCCTGTCCTGACCAAAAGGGGCCTGAGCAGCGTTCGCCAGCTTGCCGCAGATTCCTCAACCCGTTCATTCCGATTTGAAAATCCACAGGTTCCCGGCATCGTGGGGCCAACGGAACTTCCCCATTTTCGTGGCCCCTTCTTCCCGCGAGAATTCTCCGACAGGGACAGGGGACTTGCCCGGGGATCGCTGCTTCAAGGATTCTCCAGCGGGGGGGCAGGGACTGCGGGCGCGGATGGTTTGGCGGGCAATGGGGTGGCCGATAAGGGCTTCGGTGGCACAACCCCATTGGAGGAGGCTGCTCCAGTGGGGGGGACGGGAGCCTCTGTTGAAGGGGCAGCATCCTGCGGGGCCGGTGGTGTGGAGTCCGGCTTTGCCGACGCGGGATCCGCAGGGGTCGGTTCGACGAGCGGGGCCGGCTCGACGAGTGGTGCCGGCATCCCGCCAATGATATCGGGAACGGACCATAAATAGGGGCCGAATCCACCCAGGTGCAGAAGCTGGGCTTCATCCTGGGGAGCGCCGGTATAACGGCCATATGTGCCCAGAGTGGATCCGGGGTCCCCCTCGGGCAGCGTTCCATAAAGACAATACGGCTCCTGGCTGACTTTTCCATTCTTGCAAAAGCCACGGTAATAGGGGACATACCCCTGGGGGCACCATCGGGTCGAGCTGGGAATCATCCTCGAATAGTAGGGCATGAAGGTCTTATACCAACTCTTCGGATAATGTTTCGAGGCCTGGTCGGGGCTTTCCGTGGGCGGATAAATCGCGACACCCCGCGGAGCATAATGGTGGTGATGTCCGAGTTCGATCTCCTCGAAAAACCACTTCATATACCCCTTGTGATGCTTGGGAGGCGTGTCGTCCCCCGCGAAACTATACGGGGCGATGGACAGCACAATGGCCAGGATTTTCGATGGATTTCGAACGAATTTTTGAAAGAGCACAATGCACCTCGGGTTGATTTCGGGGAGAGAAATATATCTGGAAGCGGTTATCGCGTGGCTGGTGGTGGTCCAGCGTGGACGTCCGGCAGATAAGCCGGCCGGGAGATATCGACCGGTGCCGATTCACCCGGCGGATTCCGCACGGAAATCTCCTTGGCGGGATATCCCAGGGCATGGAACATTTCGAACTGGGCGATGTTATAATCCGCGACGGTATCGAAGTATTGCGTATAAGCATCCCAGAGATGTTCCAGGGCAATCACGACTTCCTGCGGCCGATAAACCTGAATCAGCACGTTGTCGAATCGCCGGGTCTGATGCAGACCTTCATAGTTTCCGTTGTAAGTAATGATGGCTTGCCGTAACGACCGTTCCGCTTCCACGACCCGAACGGACGCGGCCTGCATTTTGGCCTGAATTCGGGTGACGTCGGCAGCCACGGCGTCCTGGACCCGGAACAGTTCCACAATATTTAATGACTGATTCGCCCGCTGTTCCTTGACCCGGGCCAGGTTGCCAAATCCCAGTCCTTCCGCCTGCCACATCAACTGCGGACTGATGTCGTTTCGGAAACTCCACCAGTTCAGCTTGCTCTGGCCGCCGATCCCCTGAGCTCCGAACTGAATCAATTCTTGCGGAGTCTGGAATCCGTTGAGCATCAAGCTCGGAACCAGCGGACGCAGTTTTTCCTGACGAATACGAACAATTGTCTCCTGCACCAGCGCCTGCTGCGATTGCAGTTCCGGACGATTCGTTAAGGCAATGGGCAACAATTCATCGAGCGGTCGGCTGGGATCGATCATGGTAATCTGCAAGTGGTCATGTTCCACCGGCTCCACGACAACCCGAGGGTCCAGACGCAGGACCTGAGTGAGATTTGCACTGGAGATCCGCCAGTCTTGCCGGGCCGTGGCGACTTCCTGTTGCAGATCGGCAAGCAATCGGCGAGCCCGGTCGACTTCGACCTGGGGGATCAGGTCCCGGCTGAGGACTTTCAGTTCCTCGACAAGTTGTTCACCCCGTCCGACGACATCGACCGCGGAAGCATAGGCTCCCCGAGCCCGATGGACGTCAAAGTAGCTGCGGGCAGTAGCCAGCAGGGCATCATTCTTTGCGGACTGAATATCCCATCGTTTGGATTTGAGTACCTGCTTGGCCGCCAACGGCATGAAGATCATGTCCGTTGTTTCATGGGAGTTAATAAAACCACCCCCGGCGTAAAGAAAATTCACATTTTGGCTTAATGGGCGGGAGGGCGTATTGATCCCCAGGTTAAAGTCGGGACCGAAACCGTCGTGTCGGACGTAGTCCGCTCCGATATTCAGTTGTGGCACCCACCAGACCTGGGCCCGTTGTAACCGTGCTTCAGCGGCCCAGGCCTGTGCCTGTGCCGCCACGATGACGAGTGGCCGGTCATCCGCCAGGCGAAGCGCGGCGGCCAGCGTAATGGGCAAGGAGAGGTCGTTCTCTCCGATGGAGACCGGTTTGGGGCTGAGATCCTCTCCAGGGTCTTCCGTCAGAAAACTGACTTCAGGCACACTGATCGAAGTTGGAGACGGAGGGGGAAGAAACTCGGGGGGAGCTTCGGATTTGTTTCCCGTGGGAAATTCGAACAGTTGGATCGCCTGCGCCGGGCAGGAACGGGCCATTCCCACGACTGCGATGATCACCACCATCGCGGGAAGGATGCCGAATCCGGCTCGAAACATTCGGCAACCTGGTCCTGGACCGGTCCGATGAAGCGTTTTTAGGGAGCGGCATCCGTCCTGAATCTGGAGTCGCCTTCCAATGATGCGTGCCATTCAATCACTCCTTGCTCGCGCGATGCGGCGCAATTCCAAATTCTCCGGAGCTCAAAAAATCGTTTCTGTCCGCCACGCTCAGCGAGTTGCCGGGGGTGGTCCGATATCAACATGGGGTAAGTACGCTGGACGTTCCATGTCCACCGGAATGGGATCTCCCGGCGGCTGCAACAACTCGATATCCCGGGCCGGATATCCCAGTGCATGGAACAACTCAAACTGGGCGGTGTTGTAATCCGCGACGGTCTGAAAGTATTCCGTATAGGACTCCCACAAGTTTTCCAGTGCTGCCACGACTTCCTGGGGACGATAAACCTGCTCCAGGAAATTTCCGAACCGCGAAGTGTGATGCAGCCCTTCATAATTCCCGTTATAAGTCACCAGTGCCTGCTGCAAGGATCTTTCCGCCTGGATGACTCGTACGGAGGCCGATTGGGCGCGGGCCTGGGCAGCATTGATTTCCTCGGAAATCTGGTCCTGCATCTGATACAGTTGCTGGATGGCGAATGATTCTTCGCTGCGCTGTTTTTTCACACGAGCGAGGTTTCCAAAACCGAACCCTTCCGCCTGCCAGACGACTTGCAGGCTGACATCATCACGCCAACTCCAGTTGTTCAGCTTGCTGTTGCGACCGGTTCCAAAAAAACCAAACTGTGTGGTCATCCCCGCGGGAGTCTGAAATCCGGTAATCAGCACCGTGGGAATAAATGGTCGCAATTTCTCCTGGCGAATCCGGACCGCGGCCGCCTGAATGTTCGCCCGCTGAGAAGAGAGTTCCGGGCGGCTGCGAAGGGCAATGGGCATTAACTCATCGAGTGGCCGGCTGGGATCGACCAGCGTGATTTGCAGATGATCAGGTTCAAGGGGACAGGCAACGACCCGGGGATCCAGACGCAGAATCTGCGTCAAATCGGCGCTGGAAACCCGCCATGCCTGGCGGGCGAGTGCTGCTTCTTGCTCAATTCCCGCGAGAAACTGCCGGGCCCGGTCCACTTCCACCTTGGGAATCAAGTCGTGGCTGAGAGCATCCAGTTCGGTAACCAGGCTCTTACCGCGTTTCACGACATCCAGTGCGGCCGCGTACGTTCCCCGGGCTCGTTGAACGTTGAAATATGCGGTCGTGGCGGTCAGCAGGGCATCATTTTTCGCTGTCTGGATATCCCAGCGGCGGGAATCCACAACCTGACGAGAGGACAACGGCTCAAAGATCGCATCCGTAAGGGCAAAGACCGCATTCAATCCCCCACCCGTATAGAAATAATTGATTTCCTGGTAAATGGGAATTCTCGGACTGAGAGGATTATACGGCACCGGATTGCGTCCGCCGTTGAAGTCCGGCCCGACTCCGTCATGTCGAAAGTAAACGATGGAGGCATTCAGTGTCGGGACCCAGATGATCTGGGCATGTTGCAATTGTGCCTCGGCAACCCAGGCCCGGGCCTGCGCGGCAGTGACCATTAACGGACGGGCATCCGCCAGACGCAATGCTGCTCCCAGATTGATCGGGAGGGGATGATCCGTTTCCTCCAGGGGAGCCGGAGGCAGGTCGATGGCAAATTCATTCTCTCCACTCTTGACCACGCTGGCTGCAACCGGCCGAATCTCCGGAGCGGAGTCGAACAGTTCCGTCTCTGTCCGAAACGCAGCGGCCAGGGTAATCTCATTCGAAATTCCGATCGCCTGTGTGATGGAGGGACCGGATCGTCCGGCGGAAAAGCCCCCCGAACGGACGATCGATCGGACATGTTCAACATCCGCACCCACTTGGGAAGCAATTGAAGCGTCTGGAGACGTGGAGGCGGATAATGCTGGCGGAGAGGCTGCACGCCCTAATTCAGATGCCGCGTCAAGATCTTCTTGCGGGGAGAGGTCGGGAGAAATCTGCATCAGCCAAATGTCGGGAGTCTCGACCGGGCTGATGGGAAATGGAAGCGGGGAAATCAGATTGGGCTGTGAGGAAAACTCCTCGACGGCGTGCGGCGTCGGTTGGTTCCCCAGATGCCCCGCCATTTCCTGTGCCGGGCAACGGGCAACAACGCTGGAAAATAAGCCGGCGCAGAGTGCCGAGCGTTGTAATAAAGCACGGCAGTGCGTGTGCCTGGTGGCGTTCTTCCAGAAAATCTGTAGAGCGCCGAATCGGCGACCTCCCCGTTGCAGGGCATCCGGCCAGCGCTGTCTGGAATCTGAAATCATGGGTGCATCCTGCACAAATTCATCCGTGACTCTTGGCATCATGCCATTCGTGGAAACCTTATCGGCATTCTTGTGCGGATGATCGGATTACAAATCACTCCATAATCATTAGGGTGTTATGTTCGATTGATACAATCCGAACGGCTTTCCCAGATACCCAGCAAGGGGGTTGCCAGTGCTTAAAGAGGAGCCTTGCTTGAGCCCTCCGGACCGACATTACGATTTATTAATCGTCGTTTTCGCTGTTGTCGGATGCTAAGATCGACAGAAATCACAAGTCTTTGGCGGAGCCCGTCGCCGGCCTCCGCATTCCCCGGCAGCGAGGACCAGCGATGCGTCTTTTTAAATCTATTCTTGTCGGGATCGATCCCACATTACAGCGGACCGATCCCAATGAGCCTTCGGCAACCACGCGTGAAGCAGTCCAATGGGGAATTGATCTGGCACGAAAGAATCGTGCTCGAATCGTGTTCTTTTCGGCGGTGAACACGGGAGACGATGTTTTATGGCCCCTGGAAGAAGATGACCGGTCCCGCGTCCGGCGTTCGGCACATGAAGCTGCCGATGCCCGGCTGCAAAAACTGGTCGCGCAGGCCCAGCAGGAAGGGATCGTCACCGAACGGAAAGTGGTGGAAGGGGAAGCCTGGCTCAAATTGATCCAGGAATCTCGTCTCGAACACCATGATCTGGTCATTGTCGGGGCTCAGGAGGCTCCCGAGGCCAGCCGGCTGCACCGTTTCATGTTTGGCAGTACCGCTGGACAATTGATTCACAGTTGTCCCTGCCCTGTGCTGGTGAGTAAGCCGCAAGAGACTCAGGCTCCTTCACGATCCATAAATGTTCTGGTGGCAGCTGATCTGGGACCGAATACCGTCGATCTGCTCAAGTCGGGGCAGGATCTGGCTGCTCAACTGAGTGGCCGGTTGCACGTCCTGCACGTGGTGCAACATCACCTTGAGGACGTGTGCCGGATTGGGTTACCCGATGCCGTTCAGGAAGAGTATCGCCGCAAGGTCCGGGTGAAGGCCAGCGAACATCTGCAATCCCAACTGGCGGAAGCAGGTCTCGATACCGGGACCGAGATCCACGTGGCGGACGGGTTGGAATTACCAGATGTCATGATCGAACGGTTCATTCGAGAACACAGCATCGATGTCGTGGTGGTGGGAAGCAGCGGCCGCCATGGAATCTGGGTGGGCCACACTGCCGAGCGGTTGCTTCCTGAACTTCCCTGCTCCGTATTGGTCATCAAGCCCGCAAATTTTGTCTCTCCACAGGACCTCTGATTGATTTGCCCTGGCTTGTTGCGCGCGATCCGTTGTTCTCTTTTCTCCCCGCTCAATGATGATGGCAGGGGAGAGGGGGCGCTCACTCCAGCACTTCCCTCATGAACGATCTCCCATTTCATGAAAAACAGGGAGAAAAGAGTGTGGCGGGGCTTCCGGAGGGCTTTGCACAAAAAGTGTCGGGTCCGCTGCGCGGATCACAGTTATTGTGAATGATCCACACAACGGACCCGACGTCTGGGCCACTGATTGACTTTTTATGCACAGCCTTCGCGGGAGGAGAGGGGGCACAGTTCTTGTTCAGCCCGATCGGCCCCGTTCTCCCGACACTTTCCACACTTTCCCAGATGTGTCACCGGAGACCGGATTCGAGAAGGAGGGACTTATCCTTCTCTGCATTCTGATCTTCGCCATGGCTGCCATTCTGGTCGTCGTGTCCTTCGTCCATGGCTTTGCCCTGATTTTCGACGCCTGCATCCGCACTGGCGCTCTTCATCCTGATCTGGCCCCCTTCCGTGAGCAATCCCAGATCGTCCGAGAAGACAATCTGCTCATTTCCCTGGAAGGGACTCCAGCTCCCATCCGCTTTCCGGTAATTGGTGATTTCAACCCATTCGCCGTCGCTGAGTTCGGTACGAACTTCCGTTTTATGGGCGTGGTCATTGATGTACATCCAGCAGAATGTGGTGTCTCCCTGAGCGAAGATGGCCCGGACGGGAAGTGCCGTAACGTCCTTGCGTTCAATCATCACGTTCGCATAGGCATACATCCCCGGCAGGATCTGGGGATTTTTTCCAGCGCCGTTCTCAGTCGCCAGAGAGTGGTTTCCGGTATCGTGATAGGTGCCGGGGACGGTTTTGTATTCCGTATTCTGCAAGTCGATTTCCGCGCGAAGCGTGCGGCTTTTCACGTTCAGTGCCCAGGAGGTCCGGGTCACTTTCGCGGGAATGGCGTGATCACGAAACGCGCGAATATAGACAGAGGCGGGCGCTCCCGCTTGAACGAATTTTGCATCACGCTCGGGCACGTCCATGAAAATACGGACCACGTCCACGCGATCGACCACGTAGATGGGAGCTGCGCTGCCATCGGGGGACAGGTGGGGAGCATGAGCATCCGTGGACGGGTCACCCACTTTCGGCGCGACGAAGTCCCAGGTATTGGCATTGCGGGCCGTAACGATCCCGTCGTACGGAGCAATCAAATCGAGATAGCTGACCCATGCTGCCAGACGCTTGGCTTCACTTTCGGCCACTTTCAGATCGGCTTCGGCCACACGAACCGCGACATCGTCCTGGTCTTCGGTCGTCTGCATCGAGAGCAAGTCCGCTTCCGCTTTTTCCACGGAAGCCTGTGCGGCATACCAAGCCGCCGTGCTGGCGCGAAGCTGATTTTGTGATTCCAGCAGAACCTGCGGATCAACAACTCCACGTTGTACTTCGCGTCCCAGGCGGTCCACTTCCGATTTCCAGCGATCCATCTGGGCGTTGAACTTTTCCAGAATTTCCTTGGTCTCTTTCAGCCGGGCTTCGGCGGCCATGACATTTGCTTTCGCCACGAGGACGACTTTGCGGGCAAGTTCGACTTTTTCCTGGTCCAGAACGACGGTCGACTTTTTGGTTTCCCACATCTCAACCAGTTCCGGAACATACAACGTGGCCAGCACGTCTCCCTTTTTGACAGGGTCGCCGATGTCCACGTTCCATTTTTTGATATATCCCGTGACTTTGGGATAGATGGAAGTTCGTTCATAGGCTTCCACGAAGCTGGGCTGGCCGACGATCCGGGTGATGTCCCGGCGTTCCGGATGAATCAGTCGTCCGAGGGGAGGTTCCTTCGTACTGGGGGAGTGAGTTTCCGCGTGCTCCTCCTCAGCAGCAGCATCCGCTGGATGCCGTGCGGACAGGACGAACATCACCAGGGGAATCGCCAACAGGCCCAGCAGCCACCAACGGCGTTTTCCGTTGAAGCAATTCAGACATAATGTACCAGCTTGACGCCACATGTAATCTTCTCCACTTCAGGGAATGCGTTCCTGTTATGACCGCTCGGGATTCAGATTTTCGAAAAGGTTCTCTCTGCATCATTCCTGACAGCCTTCCAAGGTGTCCGGCCATCATTCCTGTTTGATCATCCAAATTGAGGCGAAGGAGGACTCGGGTGCGCGCCCGTTCCATCTTCGATGACATCCTCGGTATGGGCATGATAGTGCGGATCAAAGTAGGTGCTTTCCTGATCCGCTGGATCCACCGATGGCGACTGGGCGGCCTTGCGGCCAATCACCAATGCGAAGATCGAAGGCACCACCAGCAACGTGGCAAACGTTGACATCACCAGTCCGCCGATCACCGCCCGGCCCAGTGGAGCCTGCATCTGGCTGCCTTCTTCCAGCGCCAGTGCCATGGGCACCATTCCCACCGTCATCGCACAGGCGGTCATGAGAATCGGTCGTAACCGTTCGCCGGCACCAAGAATCGCTGCGTCCACAGATTTCTTTCCGGCCTTCCAGTGCTCATCCATGAATGTCACCAGCATCACCGAGTTGGAGACCGAAACCCCCAGGCACATAATCGTCCCCATGAACGACTCGATGTTCAATCCGGTGTTTGTGAAATACAGAATCGTCACAATTCCCGCCAGCACTCCCGGCACCGCGCCGATCGAAATCACTCCCATGCGGAACGATTGGAAATACGCGGTCAACAGAATGAGAATGACGAACACCGCCACGCACAGCCCGATTCCCAGCGACTGGAACATTTCGACCATCGCCGGCAACTGTCCCATTGCTTCCACGCGGACACCTTCCGGAGGATCGCCCGCGGCTTTGATCGCCAGGGCGACCTGCCGCGACGCGCGGCCCATGTCTTCCCCTTCCACGTTGGCTGTGAGGGTGAGATACCGTTGCGACATGTTCCGATCGAATTCCCCGTACCGTGTTCCTTTCTTAATATAGGCCACGTCCCGCAATGTCAGGTTGACAAGCGGATTCACCGATTCGATCGGTAATGTTTCCAGGGCATCAATATTATCGATACGGAGTTGGGGGACCTGCACCTGCACCAGGTAATCGAACCCGGTTGTCGTGTCGATCCAGTAATTCAGATCGCTGAACCGGGTGGAAGAAGTGGCCATCACCAGCGCCCGATGGGCCGCTTCTACCGGTACACCGCTGAGTCCGGCTTTTTCGCGATCGATGGTTACTTCGATACTGGGATAGTCGAGGGCCTGTTCGAATTGAACGTCACGCAGATGCGGAATCCGCTGCATTTCCGCCAGAACTTTCTCCGCATAAGCGCGGACATCTTCCAGGTCGGTCCCCACGAAACGGACGCCGATCGGCGAGAGTGAGCCGAAGCTCATCACCTGGGTCACAATGTCTCCGGGATTGAAGCCGAATGTGGCGGTCTTGGCCAGATCCTTTGCTTCCGCCAGGGACAGTCCGCCATTTTGCAGACGCTCCGTCAGCCAGGGAATCACTTTTCCCGGAAGTGCTTTTCGCAGACGTTCCCGGAAGGCGGGCAGTTCAATGCCGCTTTCTTCCTTGTTGAGGGCGATTCGTAACCAACCATCGTCCGGGCCCCGCATGAACAGGGCCATGTTGTCGATCCCGAAGTTGGGAGCCACCTGCCCCACGAATCCCAGCGAAATCTGGATGTTCTCCGGCCCTCCCGCTTCTTCTTCAATCACCTGCAAACATTTTTGCGCCATTTCCCGGGTCAGTTCAAAACTCGATCCCAGCGGCGGGCGAAACCGCAACACGAACTGTCCGGAATCGATCTGTGGAAACAGTTCCGTTCCCACTTGCAGTCCTAGAAAGACCGTTAGTCCGAGTGCCGCCACCAGGTAAACGGGAACAATGATCCAGCGGGTATGAACGAACGTGGTGACAAACCGTCCGTAAACTCGCAACACATGATCGAACAGCCCTCCTTTTTCTTCCGCGTGTCCATGAGTCGGTTTGAGCAGATAAACGCACATCACCGGCACGAAGGTACTGGAGAGAAAATATGACGAAATCATAGCGAAACCCACGCCCAGCGTGAGCGGCATGAATAACGACCGCAACGGGTCTTCCATGATAAATGCCGGAATAAACACGGAGAGAATACACAGCAAGGCCAGCAGACGGGGAACAGCGGTCGCGTTACTGGCCCGCATGGCCGCCGTGGCGATATTCGATGTGTGCCCCATTTGCACGTGAACGTTCTCGATTGTCACCGTGGCTTCATCCACCAGAATTCCGATCGCCAGGGCCATTCCTCCCAGCGACATGATGTTGATGGAATTTCCCGTGACCCACAGTCCGAACAGCGAGCCCAGCAGGGCCAGCGGAATATTGGAGACCACCACGAGCACGCTGCGAAAATCGCGGAGAAACAGCAGAATCATCAACCCGGTCAGCGCGGCCCCGATCGCCCCTTCCGTGGCCACGCTCTCCACAGCGGCCAGCACGGTTGGCGATTCATCGAACTGGAAGGAGATATGCACCTTGTCCCGGTATTTTTTCGGGATCACGCTTTGAAAGAGTTTCAACGAATTACGGGTGGCCTCGACCACTTTCAGGGTGGAGCCTGTCGCGGTTTTGATAATCGGGAGAAAGACGGTTTTCTTCCCGTTTACCAGGGCATAGCCATAAGTAATGTCGGTTGCATCTTCGATCTTGGCGACGTCTCGAATATAAACATTCTGTTCGAGCTTGAGTGGGATATCACCAATGTCCTGCGGATCAACCACGGTGGCATTGTTGTGGACGATCGGCATGGCATCGTTGAGATAAGCATTCCCGGCCGGGATAATTGTATTCCCCTTGGCCAAGGCATCGACCACGTCTTTCGGCGTCAGGTTATAGGCATAAACTTTTTCCGGATCGACAGTCACCACAATCGACCGCATATTGGGGCCAAAGGGAGAAATTGCGACCGTTCCGGGAACGTTTTTCTGCACCTGCGGGCGAACAAGGTTCTGAGCCCAGTCCCCCAGTTGTCCCAGCGTGGCATCTTCGCTTTCGAGGACGAGATAACCGACCGGCACACTTCCGGCATCCATTCGCATGATCATGGGGGGTAACGTTCCCTCGGGCATCCACGACATGGCCCGGTCGGACATGGCCACCACCTGGGCCATTGCCTGCCCCATGTCGGTCCCGGGATAAAACTTCAACTCCACCAGGGCCACTTGCTGAATGTTGCGGGAGTCGATGTCCTTAATCCCGTCAACATATTGAAAATAAAGCTCAAGCTGATTGACGATGAAACCTTCCATCTGATCCGGACTCATCCCCACATAATCCAGAAACACATAGATCCGGGGGGTATTCAGCGACGGGAAGATATCGACCCGCATCTTGGTATAGGCCAGAAACCCGCCACTGATCAGACCCACGATCAGCATCAGGGTCGTAATCGGGCGTTTCATCGCAAAAACGGTTGGATTCATCGTCTACTCGCAATCGGAACCGGTGGAGACACGGCGATTCCATAAATTGTGCTTTGTCGAAGCGGTCTTCTGCTCATGTTCCCGATCTTGATTCCGACATCATCCGCTGGTTTCGAAATCATCCGGAACGTCCATGCCTCTGCAATCCATTCAGGGACCGCTGAGGTCAAGATTCATAATTCGTACCATTCAAAAGTGGAAAACCTGTTTCCGCGCCCGAAAGAACGTGGGGACGCAACTTATAAGCTGGAAGTCCACGAGTCGATATGGAAAAATTACATCTCAGTAAGCAAAAGCCGTTGTCTTTAGAAAACCGACAGCTGCCTAGAATCTATCCAGCAGTGACACAAAATATTCATTTTGTAGCCATCTTCTCAGATCTTCTTTGAGCCTCAGGCACGCTGAACGAATTCTTGCGGACATCTTTCTCCAACATGTCTGTGCTGGTTGAAGAAAGTTAATGAGCAGCGCTGCCTCCCCGTGAACTTCGACTTCGCGAAATCAGGACAGGCGAGCGACGTGGAGACTCCTCCTTCAGTGATCGAATCATCCTCCCTGCAACCATCCAGTTGGAAGAGGCCGGATGGATGGAAGAGGACGGTTCAGAACGATCCTGCCGGTGAGAAGTGGCGCGGTGAGAAAATGATGGTTTTTCATCGGGGGAATTTTTTGATGCCGGCAAAAATTCCGAACGGCGGAGACTCTGTCCGTTTGTTCACATTCTGCTAAACTGAACAGGAATAGCGGTTCTTCCAGTCTGACAGCTTCATTTTCATTCGAAGTGACGAAACGGGATCGACGGCCAGGGACAATCAGAGCCGGAAAGAAAGTCTCAAACCTTTCCTTTCATCCCTGGTCTTCATCCCTTGCCTTCATCTGATCAGGCTGGGATGACTGAATGATCGCATCCCTTCCGAGCGGAGCTTGATTGGAATCAGGCCCCCAAAAATGAAGGGGCTAATCCCGTGCAGTTCCTCCTCCCAATTCATTTGTTTTATGCCACGTAGTTTCGAAGAGCTGACGCCGCAGAATTTCTCCTTCAACAGCCCCTTGGGATGGTGTCCTGCGTGCGAAGGGCTGGGCACCGAGATCGGAACAAATCAGGCCGTACTGGTGGCGAATCCGAATCTCTCGCTTCGCGGCGGAGCAATTTCCGCATGGCCTCGTCCATTGGCCTCTCCTGCCTTCCTGGCATTGCTGGAGGCAATTGGCGAAGCCTTCGCCCTTCCGCTGGATGTGCCATGGTATCAACTTTCCGCACGGCATCAGCGTCTGGTGTTGCAAGGGACCGGCGATCGTGAATTTGCCGTCAGATTTCCCGGAAGTGCCGCACCGGTCCGCGTGAAATACAAGGGGCTTTACCCCGCCATTGAAGAAGCCTCCCGCATCTCTTATCCGTATCGCCAGAAACTACAGGACCTGGTGGGAGAACGGCCCTGTTCGGTCTGTCATGGCGAGCGGATCCGCGAGGATGCCGCCGCGGTCCGGATGGACGAAAAAACACTCCCCGACCTGTGCAATCTTCCGCTCGTGGAAGTGCTGGAGTTTCTGAAAGGGTTAAAACTCTCCCAAAGCCAGCGGAACATTGCGGGAGATCTGCTTAATGAAGCCATCCACCGGTTGTCGTTCCTGGTGGAAGTCGGCCTGCATTATCTCACACTCAATCGTGGAATGCCGACACTTTCCGGTGGAGAATCGCAGCGAATTCGGCTGGCGGGCCAGATCGGCCGGGCATTGACGGGGGTTCTCTACGTGCTCGATGAACCAACGATCGGGTTGCATCCGCGAGATAACGGCCGGCTGGTTGATGCCCTGGAAAAGCTCCGCGATCTCGGAAATACCGTCGTTCTCGTCGAACACGATCGGGAAGTTCTTTCCGCAGCCGACCGACTCTACGACTTTGGACCGGGATCGGGGCGTTACGGCGGAACGATTACCGCGCAGGGCACACCGCAAGAACTCCGCCAGCATCCGCAAGGCTCTCTGACAGCGGAATATCTGTCCGGTCAAAAAGGAATTCCGATTCCCCTGCAACGCCGAATGCAGTTGCGGAAGCAGGGAAAACATCCCGTTTCGAATCGGAACCAGGTTCGGGATGCCTATGGCGATCCCCCCGGAGGGGCCTGGCTGGAACTGACCGGATGTCGCCAGAACAATCTGCGGGATGTTGACCTGGCGATTCCACTGGGAACGCTCACGTGCGTAACCGGATTATCGGGATCGGGGAAAAGTTCGCTGATTCAGGAAACGCTTGCCCGCGCGGTGACACGCCATCTCCGTCGTCAGGGAGAAATTCCCGGCCCCTATGATTCCATGTCCGGAGTCGATCAGATCAGCCGGGTCATTGCCGTCGATCAACAGCCGCTGGGGGCAACTCCCGCTTCCAACCCCGCGACATATACCGGAGTGTTCGACCCCATTCGCGAGTTATACAGCAAGTTGCCCGAATCCAAAATTCGCGGGTTCAAGCCGGGCCGGTTCAGCTTCAATCGTGCGGGGGGACGCTGCGAAGACTGCGAGGGGATGGGGCAGAAGAAAATTGAAATGCACTTCCTCCCGGACGTCTGGGTGGAATGCGAGACATGTCGTGGGGAGCGGTACAATCAGGAAACGCTCACGGTGAAATATAAGGGACATTCCATCGCGGATGTGCTGAATCTTTCCATTCGTCAGGCGCTGGATATTTTCGAAAACATTCCCAAAATTCGAGCGCCGCTGGCAACGCTGGCAGCCATCGGTCTGGATTACCTGACGCTGGGCCAGTCCGCGACAACTCTCAGCGGGGGAGAAGCCCAGCGGGTCAAACTGGCTGCCGAACTGGCAAAACCAAATGCGGGCCGGACGCTGTATCTGCTGGATGAGCCGACGACCGGATTGCATTTTGACGACATTGCCAAGTTGCTGAAAGTGCTCAACAGTCTTGTGGAACAGGGGAACACGGCGGTTGTGATCGAGCACAATCTGGATGTGATCAAGACCGCCGACTGGATTGTCGACATGGGTCCGGAAGCGGGAACCGGTGGAGGCTGGATTGTCGCCCAGGGAACTCCGGAAGATGTTGTGGCCCAGTCCCAGAAATATCTGGAACAATTGAATTCCTCTTCGAAATCTTCTTCCGGAAAACGACCCCGGAAGAAATCATCACGCTCAGAGGAGGATGCGTTGGAAACGGCATTTCGCAGCTGGACGGGCGAACTGCTCCAACCGGTCCTCGAACAGGATGAACGGGCGGCGCTCGACCTGTTCGATGTCACCGAGGCAGCTCGAAAACGGAAAGGCGATGTCGATATTGCCAGCGTTGGCAAAGAGGTGGCGGCTCCCTGGCAGACAGACGGGCGCCGGTGGCATACCGAAAGCCGGATTGCCCGCAACGGAAAACCTTGTCGCTGGGAAGGGGAAGCCCTGGGATACGTTGTCGATCTGCTGGCGAAAATCAAAGGCTTGAAAGAAGCCAACTGGAACGATCAGGCCCATGTGGAAGTGACCGCGGAGAAAAAATCCGGGACCGGCTGGTTTTTTCATGCCCTTACCGGCGATGAATGGCTGCTGCGGCTCTCTTTTCGCGTCCCGAAAGGGACGTTCGCGGAAGCGGCCTTGCAGAAGCGGCTTGCTTTGAAATCGGTGAACGATCTGGATGAACTTCAGATCTACAACCGCGATGATCGCGTCCGGATCAACGATCAAAAAGGGCCTTTCCAGGAAGTCGTGCTGGATGTTCACTGGAAAGACGAGATTGAGACGCCGGAGTTTCGCAAATTCATTCAGGAAGCAGCTCGGGCTTATCTCTCCCAGGTGAATCAGGCGGGGCTCTCGGTGGAAGATCTCAGTCCATGGAAGGTGCTCGGAAAGAAATGGCATCTCTCTCGGAAAGGATTTCCGTCCACCAAACGAGTCGCCTGGAAAGTCGAAGTTCTGGAGGAACTGTTCACGCTCGTGGAAACTCATTTTCAGAAACTGGAAGCGGACTGGTCGAACAAGACGATCGTTTCGTACCGTCTTTCCGGTTCCAAAGAGGTCGTGGCGGAACTTCAGACCAAGCGTCGCGACAGCATTTTTCTGTCGCTGTTTGTGAAGTCAGGTCGGTACGCGCTCGGGAAAATTGCGACGCTGGGAAATCAGCGGGAGATTACCCCCCATCGACGCGGCCAGGATGCAATTCGCATTGAACTGACGACAGCAGCGCAAGTTCGATCTCGGGAGTTGCGGGACTTTCTGCACGAGTTCGTCAGCGAAATCCTGCCGGAATAGCCGTCATAGGGTATTGCCGCGTTCTATTCCTCTTCCAGTTCTGTCTGCACTTCGAGCCAGCGGTCTTCGGCTTCGCTGAGTTTCTGGCTGAGGACTGTGAATTTCTGATGCAGTTCCATCGCCCGGGTGGGATCCGTCGTTTTCAGCAGCAGGTTATTGGCTTCTTTTTTCTGCTGATCGAGTTTCGCAATCGCCTGCTCCAGATTGAGTTTTTCTTTTCGCAGGGCGCGGTCATCCCGGCGGGATGGCCGGGATGCAGCGGGAGCCGGTTCATTCGTGGCGTTTTTCCCGGGAGCGGTGGCTGGCATGGGGGCAGCCCGTTTTTTTCCATTTTCCAGTTGCCGTTCGCCGTCGTCAATTTCCTGATTCACCGCGTACAGATAGGCGTCATAATTTCCGCCGTAATTTCGGGCCGTTCCATCGCGGACCTCCACGATGCAGGTGGCGAGATTCTTCATGAAATGCCGGTCGTGGCTGGTGAACAGGACGGTTCCCTTGTAATCGAGCAGAGCCTGCGTCAGCGATTCCACGGTTTCAACATCGAGATGGTTCCCCGGTTCGTCGAGCACCAGGATGTTGTACGTCCCGAGAAGCAACCCCGCCATGCATAACCGCGCCCGTTCTCCTCCGGAGAGAACGGAAATTTTCTTTTTGGTGTGCCCGCCACGAAAGAGAAGAGCTCCCGCTCCCGCCAGTAGTTCCTGCGTGGTTGTTCCCGGTCGGGCAACGGAATCGAGATATTCGAGCACCGTTTGTTTTTGGGGAAGACTCGTATAAACGTGCTGGGCATAGACCCCGATTTCACATCCATAACCCCATTTGACATCTCCGGCGAGGGGAGGGAGCGATTCCACGAGTGTCCGCAGCAGCGTCGTCTTTCCCTGTCCATTATCCCCGACAATGGCTGCCCGCTGGCCGTGATCGATCTCAATATTGATTTCCCTGGCGATGACATGTTCGCCATAACCAATCGCCAGATCGCGGCATCGGACCGCCGGACCCTGGCGCGGATCGACACGTGGAGCCCGCATATGGGCGATTGGCTCGTCGCCGGCAATGTCCACGGTTTGCAACTTTTCCAGTTGTTTTTCCTTGGACTTGGCGCGTGTGGCGGTGCTGGCCCGGGCCTTGTTCTTATCGATAAATTTCTGAAGGTGTTTCTGCTTGGCGATGATCGCCTGATTCGCCCGTTCATCATGCTCGCGGCGGTCCGCCTGGTACTGCAGGAAGGCTTCGATGGGGCCGGGGTACAGGGTCAGTTTGCCGCGTGTCAGATCCAGCGTCTGGGTACAGGTTGCTCCCAGGAAAGCCCGGTCATGCGAGACGATCAGGCAGGCCTGATCAAAATTCCGCAGGAAATGCTCCAGCAGAATCTGGGTTCGCAAGTCCAGAAAGTTCGTCGGTTCGTCCAGTAGAAGCAGACGGGGTTCGTGCAACAGAAGCGCAGCGAGTTTCACCCGGGTCTGCCAGCCTCCGGAAAGTTTGGAAATCGGACCTTCGAGATAGCTTCCCTTGATTTCAAACTGACCGGCAACTTCTCCGCACTTCCAGTCGGGCTGGCCGGAATCCCGCATCAGGAAGTTCAGCGCATTTTCCCCCGGAAGAAAGGGGTCATGCTGGCGAAGATATCCGACCTGCAGCTGGCTGGCCCGACTGACTTCGCCGCTGTCCAGATCTTCTTCCCCCAGCAGAATCTTCAGCAATGTGGACTTGCCTGCCCCATTCCGGCCCACAAACCCGACTTTGACATTGTCGTGCAGAGTGAGGTCGGCTTCATCCAGCAGCAACTGGTCTCCATAACTTTTGGCAGCATCTTTCAGCTGAAGCAGCACAGCCATGAACAATTCCATTCCAGCGAGACATTTCAAAGAAGAAAATCGTACGCAGGGAGAGGCCGGGAGTAAAGGACATGCTTCCATCCGTCGGAGCGCGATGCTTTATCGCGTTTCAGGACGTCTTGAGGGAACGGTCTCCCTGCATCAGCAGTTCCGGGCCGGGAACGATCAGGCGTTCCATTTCCCGGGGCTCGAATTTCGTGAGCCCTCCCGCATAAGTGCGGCCGTCTGATATTTTCACCGCCTGGGAAAGATAGGCTGCCAGTTGCTGTAACATTTCCCGGGACATGCTTTCGCGGGGATACAGTCCATGCGCAATATTAATGTGCCGCGCCCCCGCCTGGTTAAATACAAAAGCGGGTGGCCGCCGCGCCATATATGTGGCGAGAATGGATGCCGGCTCTTTCAGGCCCACGGACCACCATGCCCGGCGATGCGTGGCGATATATCCTTTGTCTGCCCCGTGTCGGCGGGCTCGGGCAAGAAACTGCTTGACTGCCTGTCTGTCTTCGCCCTCCAGGGTCTCCAGATCAATGGGGAGGTCAATCACGAATCGAAGATGCGAAACATCGTCCAGCACATTGCCGGCACGGATTAATTCACGCGCCCGGGTGATGGAACGAAACAAAACGCTCGCGGGGAGCGGAGGATCGGCCAACGGAGTCACCCAGATCCGGTTTGCTCCGGTGACCTGTCCCCGATGCACCCGGCAAAGTTCCCCCAACTCGACAAAACCGTCAACAGCCCGTTCCGGAGATCTTGTGAATTGTGACCAGCGCTGTTCTTTTTCAAGTTGTTCACGACCCGCACTCCGGTTTTCCGGACAACGAGCAATTTCGGAGAGCTGCTTCACTCGCTGGAATGTGATCGCTTTCGGCTGGCTGTGAATTTCGAACTGGGCAATGGCAGCCGTTGTGGCTGCATCCGGAAAGAGCCTGGTTGTCGGTTCGACCAGGATGATGCGTTTTCCGCCCAGCTTTCCCAGGAGCAATTCGCGGAGAATGTTTCCATAATTGACATCGAGCCATTCAGCGGCGGTGATGAACGTTCCAAAATCGCCCGTTTTCGAACCGGCAGCTGTCGCCAGATAAAAATAAATATGAAGCCCTGCTGATTGGGTGGCGCTAATATTAAATTTTTTCGCTTCCGCGACCAGCCATTGCTTCCATTTTCGATTGATCAGATGGTGCCTGACATAGGGCGGATTTCCGAAATACAATGTCCTGCCGGGAATCTCGGGAAGGCGATGGCAGCGATAATCAGCAACTTCAATATACGAACGGTTCCCGAACCCCCTCACGGCCAGATTGGCCCGGGCCAGAATGGCTGCCAGTGGATCAAGTTCAATTCCTCTCAGTATTGACTTCGGGAACCGGTTCCCCGCTGCCATGAGGAATCGCCCCGAACCAGCCCCGGGATCCACGACACGGTCTGGAACTCCTTGATCCGCGATCGCATCCAGCATTGCCAGGACAATTTCGCATGGAGTGAATGTGGCTCCCTGTGGACGGCGCTCCGTGGGGGATCGAAGGATACCGAAGAGTTCTCCCAGGGGATCATCGCCGTGACGAATCTTCTGTCGGAACTGTTCTGCCAGATTGCGGGAAACCGGAACTCCTTCACGAGCAAGCTCTTCTTCTCGAACTGACCATCCGGAAACCGTTCTGGCTCCCAGTTGGATCGCCAGGGAAACCAATTCAGATTCAGAACGGATGGTCGGCACGGAACACATTAATTACGAGCAGGAAGGAGCAGGGAACGGCGGACAACTCTTCCACGTTCGACAACTGCATTTTGAAACGATGGAAGAGCGAACAGGATTGGAAAACAGAGGAAAAACGTGAATTGAATTCTGTTCTCTTTCTTCGATTTCGTTTTCCCTTGCAATCGCGTCACCATTGCAAAAGAGTCTCTTGCAATGCAAGTCTCTGGTGCAGGGGAGTCGCTCGAATTTCTCTCTGTGTGGCATTCCGGCCCAAAGTCTTGTGAAGGCGTTCCGCAGGGCGCTACAATCAACAATTCATGCTGTGCCCAATGCTGAAGCCCACGAGCTCAAATGGGGGAAAGAGGTTCCGGCGGTCCCCTGTCAGGCAGGGCTTGGACTTCTGTCAGGGCTTGGACTTGGGGTGCGTCAGAGAGAAACCGCCCGTTGTTGCCGGGCTTGCGTCGTGCTTCATCCGAATTTTTACCGTTGACAATACACTCGTCTTTATTTTTTCCTTCAATGTTCTTCTGCAAAGAAGTACGGTGAAACATGTCTGATCTCCCCGCCTGTTGTCGCTTTATGAACAACATGCCTCAAATCCGGTCCGCTGGGGCTTGCCTGCTGATACTGGGAATGCTGCTGGGACAGCCACTTTCCGCCCACAGCGAAGACCGGCCTAATATTTTATTCCTTCTGGCGGATGATTACTCTTTTGAAGTGCTTCATGCGCTGGGGCACAAGGAAATTCAGACGCCGAACCTGGATCGGCTGGTTGCTTCGGGAACCACGTTCACTCATGCCTGCAACATGGGAGGCTATCACGGTGCAATTTGTGTCGCCAGCCGGACGATGTTGCTGACCGGACGGTCGTTATGGAAGGCGAAGGATCTGGATCAGCAGATGAAGGCTGGGAAGGAGATCGGCCCGCTCTGGCCGGAATTGCTCAAGTCCGCTGGTTATGACACGTATCTGACCGGGAAATGGCACGTCTCCACGAATCCGAAAAAACGTTTTGATCGTGCTGAGCATGTTCGCCCCGGAATGCCTCCTTCGGTTCCGGAAGCCTATCATCGGCCTGCCGCAGGCCAGCCCGATACGTGGTCGCCCACCGATCCCAAATTCCAGGGATACTGGAAGGGGGGGAAACACTGGAGCGAAGTGACCGCGGATGATGCCGTTCATTTTCTTCAGCAGGCACGAAACAGTTCCCATCCGTTCTTCATGTATGTCGCCTTCAATGCGCCGCACGATCCGCGGCAATCTCCGCAATCGTTCCTTGACCGATATTCCTTGTCCAATTTGTCCGTGCCGAAAAATTTTCTGCCGGAATATCCCTGGAAAGACAAGATCGGTTGCCATGCCACACAGCGTGATGAGTCCCTGGCCCCGTTTCCTCGAACCGGCGATGCCATCAAAGTCCATCGCCGCGAATACTATGCCTTAATCACACATCTGGATGCGCAGATCGGCCGCATTTTGGAAGCCCTGGAAAAATCAGGAATGGCGGGGAAGACGTATGTCTTTTTCACCGCGGATCATGGCCTGGCAATCGGGCATCACGGACTCATGGGGAAACAGAACCTGTTCGAACATAGCGTCCGCGCTCCCTTCCTGGCACGGGGACTCAAGTTTCCCGCTGGCCGGCGCATCGACACGCGGATTTACCTTCAGGATGTTATGCCGACGGTGCTGGAACTGGCTGGGGTGGAAGTTCCCTCCTGGGTGCAGTTCAAAAGCCTGCTGCCGCTGGTTGATGATGTCACGGCGCCGCATTATCGGGCTATTTATGGAGCTTATATGAATCTGCAACGGAGTGTTGTCCAGGATCACTACAAGCTCCTGGTGTATCCCGAAGTTCCTAAAACATTTTTATTCGATCTGAACGCCGACCCGGAAGAAATGAACGACCTGAGTCATCAGCCCGGGCAACAGAATCGGATTCAAAGCCTGTTCGCGACATTGCAGACCTTGCAGCAGGAGACCGAAGATCCACTGCCGCTGGATTTGAATCACGATCGGCATTGAGAAGTTGTTTTCGACAATCTCTTTCCCGCCGCCGCCCGATGCCGCAGGGGAGAACCCCTCTCCATCGGATCTGAAGGCGGTCTCTGAGTCGGAGGCGGGAAGACGGGAAAAAGAAAGCCTGTTCAGGCGGGAGCACTTCTGGGGGTTGTTCCGCTTTGCTCGGTCGAAATCGGGATGTCGCCATAGCGTCGACGGGGAAAGAGGGCGAGCCGGACCTGTTGTACCAGCAATGAAAATGCCAGTATCAGCGACACGATGGCAAAGCCTGCATAAATGTTGGCAAACACCTGGACATCCGCTTCATAATTTGTTGATTTGAAGAGAAGCGTCCGGGCTTTTCGTTCTGGTTCCATCGCCCCGTGATCGGCGTAATATTTTGTAAGGCGTTCTGTCCGGTTATGGATTTCCTCCGCCTGGATCCATCCGCGATCGGCAGCGTAGGAATACTCCGATTGATGTCCGGTCAGGAGTGCTGTGGCCAGGATCCCGATTCCGATGCCTGCTCCCAGGAACTGGGCCGCATGCATCCCCACGCCGATTCGTTCTTCGCGGAGCGGATTCCGCCCTGCACGGTGCGTTTCGGAAAGGATCACCAGCCCGAACCCGAAGCCCATCAGAAATCTTCCGGGAGCCATCTCCCAGACTTGCGGGGCGTCAAACCAGTTGAACTCGACGACATTCTGAATGTTCCAGAACGGCCAGTCGAGCATTTGGCCATTGGCATAAGCCATGCCAATGGCGATCATCAGTAATCCGATGGCTGTGCTCAGCCGGCCCGGTCGTGTGGCCCGCCAGGTGAGTCGGCCTGCCAGGAGAGACGTCGCGGCACCCAGTCCTAGGGGAAGAATCAGGCAGGCTCGTTGCCATTCGTTAATGTTGATAAAGATCCCGCCAAAAATCCCGGTCTCAGCGACCTGAAAAAACTGCACAGCGCCGGCATAGCCCACAAAAATTCCTCGGGCCAGTCCTTCCCGGACCATGGAGAAACTGAATCCGGGCCAGGCGAGCCAGAGTGCGACGATCAGGGCGATGGCACCGCCAGCTCCCACGTATAAAACTTCGCTGTCTTCCGACCATCCGCTCAGTTGTCCCCAGTGGAGCAGATACCAGAGTGCTGCCAGGCCAAGAGCGAGCGGAGGCAGAAAGATGGACGTCCCTCGTGTCCGCGGCGGCGGATCCGCAGGAGGCGCCAGCGGGACAACGCAGGCCATTCCGAACAGCCCCAGAACCGCTTCGAAGAGAAAGGCTCCTTCCCAGTCCGACCAGTCGTAAGACATGCTGGCCAATGCGACCACCGGCGGCCCCAGGGCGGGAAGGAGAATTTCAAACAGATCAACCGCCCCGGGACGCTTGGCGGGAAGCAGTCGGGGAGCAGCAACCATCGCCTGACCTGCCCCAAATCCAACGAGCAGTCGCCCGAAGACAGCGACGTCAAACGGTAAATGGAGATTGAGGCCATTGAGCAGCGATCCCGCCGTCAACAAACCCAGTCCAGCCTGCGCGAGAACGTGTGACGATGCCAGCCGCCGTAACGCGGGCGCGAACAGGATGGACATCGCCACGGAAAACAAATAAGCCGAATGCAGGCTGAATCCGATTGAAGGGATCCATCCGCGGGCATCATTCATTTCGCGAAAGTTCGCGGTATGTCCGGCAGTCGTCAGCCAGACCGCAGCCTGAGCAGCCAAAGGACCGACGATGGCCAGTTTCCGGGCCAAGAAGCCGGGGGCTTCGTGACTGAGGTCATTCTCCGTCGCCATGGAGCAGCCTCCGTCCTGGAGTAATCTGATTGACCCAGGCCAATTCCAGCCCTTGCGGAGTCTGGATTGTCACCGTCGGCCGAAGGGAAGATTCAGTCCGGGCTGCTTCCAGACGTCCGGACAAATTCGTGAATGTCGCGGCTGTCACCTCTTCGCGATGTTCCTCCGAAAGCGTGGCCCAGGCGGGCCCGGTCGTCAGGACGATCGGCAGCCGGAGTGCCCGTTGATAGGTTCCGATCCCATAGGGCTCCAGGGACTGGACGGGTGGCAGGACTTCGATTTTTTCAAAAATCGGCTTTCCATTGACTTGCTGCTGGTTGATCCATTTTGTGAACTCGCTGGCCGCTTCCGCGACTTTCGGATCGTTGATTGTCGATCGGGGATAGACCGGCGGCATGTCGGCGGTCGGAACCGGTGGCGGGGCGACAGGCCGACACCCGACCACACAAGCCATCAGGGCTGCGTTCAGGATCCAGGTTCGTCCTCTCATCGTGACTTCTCCCTTAAATGGGCTTTTTGTACGCGGGCGTGTCTTTCTTCCTCGGGCTCGTGGGCGGGATAGATTCTCAAAGGAACTTCCGGAGGCAACTTCTTGACTTCCGTCGATCCAACGACGACGGCGAGCATGTCGCCCGGTTCCAGCGATGCGGCCTGCCCCGGTTGGAGGCTGGCATAGGCCAGTCCAAATACCAGGCCGACTCCGCCTCCTCCCAGCGTTGCTCCGGATTTTCCATGATCCAGGTTCGCTCCCACGCTGGCTCCCAGTGCAAATCCTTCCGCCAGGAACAGGGTCGTAATGGCCCGGCGTTTTTGAGCGGACGAGAATCGTTGATCCTCGATGTCGAAATCCCATTGATGTCCCGATGCATCGAACGGCCACGCAATTTTGACAGAAACTTTTCCGGGCCGGCCAAACCGTCGCGGGGGAATCACTTCACTCACGCATCCCGCCAGAATCATGGGGGGCTGACCGGGCGAAGCTGGCCATTCGGCGGTAAAGACATCTCCCGCCTTGATGGGATGTTCCCCATTGAGCATTCGTTCTCCGCGGCTCAGTCCGTCAATCGGAATGACCTGGCGAACACGCAGGTTGACTTCCGTTCCCGCGGCCACGGTGCCGTTACTTGACAGAACGGGAGGATCGGCAAACGCCGTTGTCCCGCCCCCGAAGAATAAAAGCAACAGAATGGCAACTGGAATCATTTTCATGGATTGGCCTCCGGCAGCAGAGGGGGGATTTCAGGCAGCGGAGTCGGCAACTCCGGCAAAGGAGAAGGAAGGTCCGGAGCCGTGATCGGAATCTCGGACAACTGGAATTTCGGATCGAGCGGACTCGGCCCGGGGTGCGTTCCGGATTGTGACTTGTCAACATAATCCAGCAACAACTCGATGGAGCGGAGGACGTCGAGCCGGGCGAGTTGCAGGTTGTACCAGGATGTCCACCGGTTCGTGTCGGCCTGCGAGACAGCGACCTCGGCCGCCAGCACGTCGATGTCGATGGCCTGTTTTTCGGCGAGCAATTGTTTCTGGCGAGCCAGGGTTTCCAGTTGCAGTTCATACTCGTGTTCCCGCAGTCGCCATTCTTTTTCCGCGAATTCCCAGCGGTCCCAGGAATCGCCGGCATCAGCGGCAACTTCGACCAGCGCGTTTTCCAGGTCGAGTTGCGAACGGACAACATCCAGCCGTGACTTTTTGAGATCGGCCCAGAGTCCAATATCCACAAGGGGAACGTCGTAGTCTGCTCCGAAAATTGCTCCAAAGGCAATCCCTTCATTTGCGGCGCTGGCATTCTTGAATCCCAGTCCCACCGGCGTTTTGCCGCCGCCGAAGAAAGACAGCAGGTCTTTCTCATCCTGAATTCGCGCGGCCCGGAGTCCGACTTCCATGATTTTGACTTCGAACCGCTGTTGTTTGGCCCGGGAGACCGCGTCCTCGCGCGATGTTGGAAAGTCGGGAATCAGGCTCAGGTCCACCAGATCCGGATCGGTCAAAATGAATTCGTATTCGGACTCGGGCTGAATTGGCATCGGTCCTTCATCCTGGGGAGTCAGTAACCGGCTCGTGTGGAGCACGACTCCCAGTTGCTGCTGCCGGATGGCAAATTCTTTTTCCAGATTGGCTTCCAATGTTTCCGCCTGATGGACACCAACGCGGGCCTCGGTCACTTCCAGGTCAAATGCCTGTTTCTCCGAGAACCGGTCTTTGACGACAGTCAGATTTTCCTGGGCATATTCGATTCCCAGTTCGGCTGTTTTCAGGCCATAGGGAACCTGTTTGGCTTCGAAGAATCGTTGGGCGGCGAGAACCGCTTGCGATCGCCGAATCATCTGCTCCATCAACTCCTTGGCGCGAATCCCTTCTTCAGCAAGCGGCAAAGCGGCAATCTGCCCGGCAGGATCGATCGGGAAGAACATGTTGATTCGATTCAGCGAGGCATATTGCAGACCCGGGCGGGCTGCCAACGGAGCTCCGTCGGTGATGTCCGGAAAAATGATCCGTTGTCCGGTTCCTCCGAACTGATTGAAACCCGCAAACAGTTGCGGAAGATTGCTCATCGGAATAAATGACTTCAACGCTTCAAACCGGCCGACAGTGGCGGTTCGGATCGCCACGTTCGCCTGCACCACTTCCACATTGGCGAGACTTCGCGAAAATGCGGTATTGAGCGTCAGCGGGCCGGACAGATTGACGGGTCTGGTCCGTCCGGGAAGCTCCACCTTTGGTTGAAGCAGATGGCATCCCGAGGCTGCTCCCAAGGCAACGATCAGAGTTGTTGCCAGGAGGGTGGTCTGGACCGCAAATGTTCTGGATTTTCGCGGGGGGCGCGGCTTTTGTGCAGCATGAATGACTTTGGTTGCGGACGGAACAAACCAGCCGTGCCGGAACATTACCATGATCCACCCCCTTTGCGGATCACGATGGATTCATCCACCCAGACCCGGGATGACAATCCCGGCCGGACACGACTGTCATAATTTTGCGGTCCGTTAAAACGAATGCGCACAGGAAGACGTTGAACAACGCGGGTGAAGTTGCCGGTGGCGTTGTCCGCTGGAAAGACCGAGAAGACTGTTCCCGTTCCCCCGGAAACGCTTTCCACCCAGCCTTCATATGTCCGATCCGGAATGGCATCGACTTTAATCCGGACTGCATGGCCCAGTCGAACCCGGGCCATCTGATCCTCTGTGAAGTTGGCCACCACCCAGACATTATCCGTATCGAGCGGAACAATACTGAGAAATGGACTGTGCCGGGTCACCGTCTGGCCAAGCTGAATCGTCCGTCGGCTGACGGTTCCCGCCTGGGGAGCCCGAATCAGGCAATTACTCAGCGACAACTGCGCCTGACGAAACTTCGCTTCCGCGAGAGCGACACGATCCTTCGCCGCGCGATAATTGGAATTTGCGATATCCATTTCCAGCTGAGCCGCCTGGGCCTGACCGACAACAGCTTTCGTATTTGTGAGGACCCGTTCGGCCTGGGCGAGTCGGACGGTGGCTTCTTCCACTTGCCGCTCGCTGGCCAGAACTTGCCGTTCGGCAGCGGAAACTTCATTTTTGATGGCTTCCAGCTTGGCCACCGCGTCATGATACGTGGCTTCACGATCGTCACGTTGTTGAATCGAAACCGCGCCGGTCATTGCCAGACGGTCAAAACGTTCCCGGTAATCGGCTGCATTTTTGGCCAGGGCTTCGAAGCCCGGGACCCGGGACCTGACCGCAGCCAATACTTCTTCTTCTTTCTGATGAATCCGCTGGCGTGTTTTCACTTCCACGGTCGCAGCCTGAACGGCCTGATCAGCTTCCTGCTGGCGGGCCTCAGCTCCAGCCAGAAGGTTCACCCGGTCATCACGGACAAACCGGACATTCATTTCCGCAGCGGCCGCTTCCGCGCGAGCCTGGCGAAGATCCGCCTGGGCCTGGTCGACTTGAAGCTGGTAGGGAACAGGGTCGAGCTGGGCGATCGGGTCGCCAGCGGCCACCAGCATGTTGTCGTCTGTATAGAGAGCAACAACGGTTCCGCTGACTTCCGCGGAAACTGGAGTAATGTTCCCGACCACATAAGCGTTGTTGGTCGTCACCTGCCAGTGTGAGTGGTACCACATTCCAACTGCTCCGCCGATGGAGGCGATCAGCAACAGGAGGGCAACCACGTGCCTTATGCGGGAATGGCGAGAAACTGTGGCCCGTGATCTTGAAGGGCGGCCCGATTCACTTTGCCGGGAAAAGTTTTGCGAAGAGGCGGGGGGAGGTTGGGGAGGAGGTTCGGGCGGAGGTTTCGGCGACGGGGGAGGTTCGGGAGGAGGCTCTGAAGAATCTGATGGCGAGGACATAGTTGTTATCGGTGAAAAAATATTTGCCCCTGACGTTTCTCACGAGTTCCCCCTCCGGGCGGGATGGGCATCCACCATTGGCCCGTGCCTCTGGATCATCGACCAACGGCATCCGGTCGAAAGAAAAGGCAAAAAAGAAAGGGAAACGTTGCCAGATCCCCAGGCCCGTCATCAGCGACGGAGTGCCCTGGGCATCTGGCATCTTGTCTGTAAACAGTCAGGTTATTGCCGCTGGCGAGCTTTTATCCATGCTCTAAAACCATGTCAATTCCTGGTCCATCAAGTTGAGATTCCGATGCGGAGAATTGAACGAAACCCGATTTCCATCGGCAGAAAACGACAGTGGAAGCCTTTTCAGACTGTGGAACGGGTTCCTGAAAAGAAAGTTCCGCCAGGACCAGGGTGGTCAACAGGGCCCAGACAGCGATGACTTGCTGCCATGAAATGGGACGCGACTGCCGGACAAACCCCAGGTGTCTGAATATCCCCTCCCAGAGCCAGATTCCCATGACAAGAGTGGCCAGGCCGAACAGGCCCAGCAACCAGCGGGAAGTGCCAAGTTGAACCAGGTCAAAAGCATCTCCCACCGGATCCAAAATCCCGGAACCAAGATAAGCCCCATTGGCAATCAGGCAGAAGCCGGCAAAGAACCGGAGCACGAATTCACTGGAATTCTTCACACATCGAATGGCCAGCCAGATCAGGCTGGGAAGCAGACACCCGAAAATCGGCCCCGCCCAGATAATGAACAGCGGATGCGGTTTGGGGCGAACGATCGTTTCGGAAATCCGGAGCGGGTGGAGATCGACATGAACAACTGTTCCACCAGCAAGCAGGGCTGCCAGAACATGACCGCATTCATGAATCACCTGCATCAACAACCAGGAGAGCACCCCCAGACCGAGCGTAAACAGAATGGACCGCGTCAGAGAGTGAACGGAGTTCAGAAAACTCATCATGTCCCCATCATATCACAATCCTGGCCTGGAAGTCTGACCACCCTGTTTTTCAGAGCGTTTTATTGTTGCTGCTTCCGGAAGTCAGGACCGGACTCGGAGTCCATATCCCACATGATACATCCAGGGAATGGAATTTTCTCGTCCATCCAGCTCGTACAGTTCCGTCAAATGCGGCAATGGAGTGGACGGTTCGTAAGGGCGCCGAATCATTCCGCCAGGGCCCCGAAGACCAAGTCTGCATTCGAACCAATTGACATGGTCTCCCTTCGGACTGACCTGCACATCAACGAGCAGCGTGATCAGCGTCTGGTCGGAGATCAGAAGGCACTCCCCTGGGATCCGGGCCGTTCGCGGGCCGGATTTCAGAATGAAAAGCGGAAACACCGCATCCAGACTTTCCCATTTCCATTCCCCATGAGTTTCCCGCAGGACTTCCGGAATGAAGTTTTCCAATGCCGATAAGAGACGGCTCACCGAATCATTCTGGTAAGTCATTTCGAAAATCCGCGTCCCTGCCGGAACAGCATTCAGAATCGGGAGCAAGCTTTCCGCAATGGACTGCTCCGGTCTGGAAACAGACCGATCAGAATCATGACTTGGATTGGACACGGACATCATTCTCCGTTGACCTTGATCAGAATCGACTTTCTGTGCCGGTCGCTGAATCCATTATGAAAAAGAGACTTCCGCGATCCTGGCTTCCGCAGGCCATGCACCGGATGACAATGGTTGGCGTGATTTCAAAAACGGACTTGGAGAAAATCGTCAGGCGATGCCCTGGGCTTCCTCCTTATCTTCCCTCGCCCCAAAGTGGGCGTCCGCGGGCGTCCAGGATCAGGCCGACGGTTCCCCCTCGGACTTTCGCGGAGACGGTTTTGCCCGGCCCATTTCCCAGGTCAACTTTCCTTGCGGGAATGAGTTCTATCTGGACGGTCGCCCCCGCAGGGAGAGCCAGGGTTTTCAATGCGCCAAACAGCATTTCGCCTTCAATGACGGAAGCAGGCTGTGCATTTTCACGGGGCTGAATGCGGTAGCGGAAACAGGTCCGTCCCGGTTTGCCGGTCCCTTTGGCAGCGACCACGGTTCCCAGCGTAATGAGACAGTCTTTTTCGAAAACTTCCATGGCGGCTCGCGGATGCACGGACGCCAGCACTCCCAGGTGCGGCATCATGAAAATGCTGTCTTTGGCGAGTTCCGTGATCCCTTCCGGCTCGAAGGCATCAATCAGCATCATGGCGGTCTGCTCCATCTTTGGAGCATGGGAGAGCACTCCTCCGGAAGCGACCAGGAGATTGAGCGTCATATTGTTGACAATGGATTGGCCGCTGGAGTTCTGGCTGAAGGTGTCCCCGACCGTCCGTTGCTGCTGGACTCCCTTGAGTGTTGTGGCAAATTCTTTGTGCTGTTTGTAAGCCAGCCGCAGGGCTTCTCGGGCAACCGCCTGTTCAAACTCCAATGCTTCGAGCGTCTGTGGGATCGTGGTGGGACGGATCATTTTATTTTTCACCCGGTTCCGCAGTTCCGTTTCCTCCATCGGGCGATGAATCCAGCGAAGAACATTGGGCATTCCCGCTTCCGCGCAGACGTTGGAAATGGAATAACTCATTCCCAGATTGGCACTCACCGTCCGGTTAAAAATGGGGGTCCCGTCAGCACCGGCGAATACGCTGAAGACGTCCGTGGTGGCTCCGCCGATATCAACCCCCACGCAGTTGATGCCGCGGGCTTTTGCAATGGCCTGAAGGATGTCTCCCACGGCGCCGGGAGTCGGCATAATGGGAACGTCCGCCAGGGCGATCAGTTTGTCATATCCGGGGGCGTGGGCCATGACATGTTCCAGGAACAGGTCATGAATCATGTCCCGGGCGGGAGCCAGGTTTTCGCGTTCCAGCGTGGGGCGGACATTTTCCACCACCGACAGGGCAACCGAATCATCGAATGTTCGGGAAACGTCTTCGGCCGCTTCCCGGTTTCCGGCATAAATCAGTGGCATCTGATAGTTCTTGCCGAACCGGGGTTTCGGTTTCGCGGGAGCGATCAGTTCTGCCATCTGCACGACATGCTTGACCGTTCCCCCGTCGGTTCCCCCCGCCATGACGACCATGTCCGGACGGAGTTCGCGAATCCGCTGAATCTGTTCGTGCGGGCGGCGGCGATCATTGGAAGCAATGAGGTCGAGAACAATGGCCCCTGCTCCAAGTGCGGCCCGTTCCGCACTGGCTGCTGACATTTCCTTCACCACTCCGGTCACGAGAATCTGCAAGCCGCCTCCGGCACTGGAGGTGGAGATATAGATGTCGCAGCCTTCTTTGCCTCGTGCGGGACGGATGATGTTTCCGTGCTCATCGACCAGTTTTCGCCCAGCGAGTTCTCCCACTTCCGTGGCGGCATTGATCACGCCGACCGTGACATCGGCGACCGGTTCTTCCACGGTCGTGGGCGCTTCTCCACGAAACGTCTGCCGATAAACCCCGTTCACTTTTTCGATCAGAATGGCCTTGGTCGTCGTGCTGCCGCAGTCGGTGGCCAGGATGACGTTGATTTCATCGGGACGGAGTGTCGTCATGGAAGCGAGACCTGCATTCATGTTTCTCCTCGTTCCTGAACTCCAGCCGAGATCGTCTTTCTTGCCGATCCGAGATCAGTCAGAGAAGAGGATCGGGAGATTCCGGAAATGGTTGCTGGTTCGCCCGAACGTCACAGGTGATGAGTTCACATGCCTTGCAATGATATGCGGTTCTCGCGGAGACCTGATCGGTCCACTCGCGGGAAAGAATCTCCACTTCTCCATCCCGCAATGGACCATTGAAGATTGTCCCGGCCAGGCGCCGACGAATCCAGCTGACTGCGGACGACGGAGAGAAGAGAACTCTTGCGGAAGTCGACAGGACTCCCAGCCAGACAATGCCCGGCTGCATTTCCTGCTGACATTGCGGACAGTTCATAGTGGCAGAACCTTCTTGGGTCGTCAGGATTGTGACGCTTCATCGGCTTCCCGCATTTCTTTCTATTCCTGGAGTCGGATATGCTTGCCTTGCCCGACGGCGTTGTTCAAAGGCTGGACGAATTCCTGCCAGGAGACAGGAGACGAAAAATGCACAAATTTCAGCCAACCAACCGGCGGCCTGGATTCCAACTGTGAAGAGCAGATGGAAAACAAGGCCCAGAAGCTCCGCAACCAGAGTGCCAGTAATTCGACGATGATAGTCATCAAGCAGCTCGCTGTTTTTCCATGCAGCTCATTCTCCTTACTCGGCGGTCAGCTTTTCCCAGACGGCGCGGTTTTCTTTCATCGCGGCCACAATGTCTTTCGGAATGTGATTTTCTTCCATCAGCGTCCATCCGTCGAAAGAGATCCCTTTGAGCAGGGCGAAGAGTTCCGGCCAGGGGTAATTGTCTTTGGTGAGGTCATGAATATGCACGGTACGGATTTTATCCTGCACCAGCTTGAAGTTCGCCTCCAGGCCGGCGCCATTCATATCGGACTTATTGCAGTTCCAGCAGACGACCGCGTTCTTATGGTTCGCAGCCTGGATGATCTGGTGCAGCACGGGAAGTTCCATTGTTCCCGGACCGTGAACTTCCAGGCGGATTTCCTGACCATGTTCCTGGCCGAATTCCGCGACTTCATGCAGTGCCCGTCCAATCTGGGCAACAGTCTGCTCGACGGGAACTGATGCCGGCAGACCATTGGGGCGAACTTTGACGCCTGTTCCCCCGATCGCTTCGGAAAGAAGAATGAACTGCTTGGTCTCTTCGATATTTTTCTTCACCACCGCCTGATCGACCGCGTGGTATTCGCAGGCACTTCCAATTCCGACGACGGCGACGCTGGAATCCGCGAATTGCTTGCGAACATCTGCCCGCTGGGTGGGAGTGAGGCTGATTTCAACGCCATGTTTATGGGACGTTCGCAGTTCCACTCCGGAAAAATTGGCCGCTGTGCAATTCTTAATGAGCGTGGGGACGTCCCAGTCTTTTCCCCATTGGTAAGTCACCAGTCCCAGCTTCATCTTGCGCGTTGATGCTGGCGCCGGCTCGGCGGCCTGCAAGAGAGTGGAATTCGGCCATAGAGCCGGCAGCAGTGCCAGGGAAGAAGCATGCAGAAAGTTGCGGCGGGAAACAGGCATGGCATTCACTTTCAAATCAGTTCGGGCAGGGGAGTGGCGGGTGGCTTTCGGCATGAGGCCAAGCACATTATGTTCGATCGGTCAGTGCAGTTTCAGTTCGACATCATCGTTGTAATTCTGTCCGGCATCATCAACACGATTTGTCCCCAGGCTCATCAATCGGGCCTGCGTGGAAGTGGGATGTTGATACACAAACGGAGCATCCGTGCAGGCATCCCGTGGGACGGCAGGGAAGACGCTGGGAACCAGATCCGCGAGCGCCGCTGGAAATTCTCCGTTCTCGCGGCATTTCATTTCCAGGGCAATCCCCGCGACAATCAGGTCCCGTCGAACGTCCATCCGGTCTTCCGATGCCCGCCGCTGATAATAATTCGGCCGCAACGACATCGCCATGTTTTCCCCCACCCAGCGGCTCATTCCGGGCAAGTCTTTCTTCAACTGCATGGAAAACTTTGCCGTTTTTACGTCAACGGTCGCTTCCCACAGGGCATAAGCACTGTCCAACTCCCGAAACCGGGCCAGTTGTTCCGAACGATCCTTGATTTTCAGGGCAGCGACAACCTGGTCCTGAATGCGATTGGCCTCCTGCTGAGCCAGGGACCAGCTGACTTCGTCCAGACTTCTCATTTGCTCCGGATCGACACGTTCGTGTTCGGATTCTTCAAAAAAGCCGGTCTTGGAATCCTTGTCCGTTTTCAGCAGCATGAGTTCCTGCTGAATGATGGCCCGTTCACCCACGTCGGCGGCTTTCCAGGCGGGGGGAAAGGCAGGATACGCAGCAACGGAAGTTTGAAATGCATGTAAATCGTCCCGCGTGAGCTGGCCGCTTTCCAGTAGAGCCCGCTCGGCCTGAAAGGCGATGGAGTCCATCACCTGCCCCTTGGCAACCGAAACGTCAAAGGGAGAGCCATTCGCCAGCAGGACAGCCAGTTTGTGGATACTCGTCAGGTCCTCCAGGCACCCGGATAGGTTCCGCTCGCTGAATCGGAGCAGGGCCCGGACCGCCAGAAGCCGGCAGAGAAACGGGAGACGCCGTTCGATCACCAGCGAGACGGAAAGCAGTCGGGAAGGCAATTCCGGAGCCAGTAAAGGCGCGAAATAGGACGGGCAATCGGCCGCAATTGTGAGCGTCTTCAGGGCGTTTTCATTTGCCTTCAGATAGCTTGCCAGTTGAGGGGACTGGGCAGCAGTCCACAATTCCTGCCCAGCCGCCTGTAATTGCTGATCGATCAGGAGGCCCTCTCGTGCGGCTTCTTCCGGAGAGGCATGGCCCTGGGACCGGACAAATTCATCAATGGAAACAAAGAGCGGCGAAGCTGGGGACATCGTTTCAATTCCCAGCATCTCCAGCGTCACATCATGCAGCGGGGCATCAAGTGCCCCGTCTCCATAAATATGAAGCAGCCAGACTGCGGCGTTGTCCTTCGGGGCAATCCCTTTGGAGAGCCGTTTGTGAAGTTCTCGCAAGACTTCGGGAATTTCTTCCGAGATGACGGGAGTCGTCAGCACCATTCCCGGAGGAAGCGGCGGCGAAGCTGGTTCCGCTCCCTGTGCCGCGGCAAAACACAGACAGACCATGGCCAGTAGCAAAATTGGCTGCCATTGGCGCAGTCGAATCGTTCCGGTTGCTGACAAGGTCGCCGGGACTGCACAAAATTCTCGCCCATGGAGAGAATTGGGGGCATTTGCAATGCGTGAAACAGTGACCAATGTTCGGGACATCACGGCCTTTCGAAGAAGGAGAACTGTCTGGGTCAGCATCCTGCACTGGCGAGACAGCCCCGTCCACGCGGATCGGGGCTGTGATGTCTCTTTTGATAACATGGTGATCACACCAAATTTTCTGAAAAAGATCTTTTCAGACGCCTAATGTCGCCACGACTTTCTTCGCGGCATCGGTCAGGTCGATTCCGGTCGTGATCTGCTTTCCGGACTGGGCCAGCATTTCGCGGGCTTTTTCAACGTTTGTGCCTTCCAGCCGCACGACCAGCGGCACTGTAATCCCGATTTTATCATAGGCCGTTAACAGTGCTTCGACGATGGTATCACACTTCATGATCCCGCCGAAGATATTGACGAGAATGGCTTTTACGTTTTTATCCGCCAGGATGATCCGAAACGCTTCCGTCACCTGGTCGACGTTGGCTCCTCCTCCCACATCAAGGAAGTTGGCGGGTTCGCCGCCATGCAGTTTAATCAGGTCCATGGTGCTCATGGCCAGTCCTGCTCCATTCACCAGGCATCCGATATTGCCGTCCAGTTTCACATAACTCAGGCCCGTATTGGCGGCTTGAATTTCCGCGGGATCTTCTTCGTTGAGATCACGAAGTTCCAGGAAATCCTTGTGACGGAAGAGGGCATTGTCGTCAAAGGTGACTTTCGCATCCAGAGCGAGCAATTGCCCATCCCCGGTCACAACAAGAGGATTGATTTCCGTCATGCTGCTGTCGCTGTCGACGAAAAATTCGCAAATCCGTGGAAAGAACGCATGGGCTGATTTCTGAGCAGCGGCGTCCAGCCCCAGGGCACGGCACAGCTTTCGCACCTGAAACGGTTGCAGGCCAATGGCTGGATCGAATGCTTCCCGGAAGATTTTCTCGGGATGTTCGTGGGCCAGTTCTTCGATCGCCATCCCTCCTTCCGCGGAAGCAATGATGACCGGCATCCCGACTTCACGATCGACCACAATCGCCAGATACAATTCACGTGCGATATCCAGCCCCTGCTCCACATAAAGCGTATTGACCTGCTTCCCGTCTTCACCGGTCTGGATCGTCACCAGTGTGGAACCGAGCATTCGCTGGGCGTTTTCGACTGCTTCTTCAGCGGATTTCACCAGAACCACGCCCGCCTGTCCGGGATGCTCCTGGAAGCGCCCTTTGCCGCGACCACCTGCATGAATCTGCGATTTCACGACGCAGACTTTGGTTCCCAGTTCCGCATAGGCCTGGGCGGCAGCGGCAGCGGTTTTCACAATCACGCCACGGGGAATGGGAACGCCTGCTTTGGCAAACAGGGCTTTTGCCTGGTATTCGTGAATTTTCATGAGCGTCGAATGTCGTCAGGGAAAGAGTCTCTGGAAGGAACGGATACGCAAAAATCGTGGTCAGCACCGAGTGGTCCGGGGCGGCTGGTTTGTTCCAGCCGCAACCCGAATCATGCCCGCCGCACAAAACCTTCCTACGCGAAGAGGGCTTTGAACGTTTGCAGGACAACCGGACTGGCCAACGTGCATTTCACATCAAGAAATGCTGAATTTTGCCAATGTATGGTATTCATTCCGGTTCCGGAGTAAAACCAAATTCTGATTTTCCCGGACCCGGGGGGAGTTGCCGAATTCGAATTGACCTGTCCGGACCATCTGATTTACAACCCCTTACCCCCATTTTCACCGCCAATTCCTCTTGTCGATGTCCTGGAGACCCATCCAGCGGCTTGTGTTCTGCATGCGCGTCCACCATTGGATAGTTGTGGTCTGTCTGCTGCCGACGGCGGTATTCGCTGAAAATCTTCAATTCGTTCCCCAATCTGACCGTTCGGTTCGTCCGCGGACGATGGAGAGAATGACGCAGGAAATTCCGCCGGAACCTTCTCCGAAGGAAAGAATCGACGTTTCCACGGTCGATACGCCCAACTCCGATCTGATCGACCTTCGGCCCCCCGTTTTTTCCGACGAAAGCCTGACGCTTCAGGCCGAGCCCAGCTGGATCGATGCTCTGATCGACGACCATTTGCTGATCTGGCATGAAATTCCCATTGGCACACAAATTCTGCCTCGCACCGGAACCGCCTTCGGGATGACCTCGCTGGGAATGAAATTCGACCTCGTGGGGAAGGGGCCGATGTGGGTCAGCGGCAATTTCGGCTGGAACTTCCTCAGCGGTCCGAATACCGCAGCCGTTCCGCCGCAAACATTCGATCTGGGAGTGGAGCTGAACTACGCAAAAAAACTCAACGATCTCTGGGATGTTCATCTGAATGTTCAGCCGTTGCTGGCCACGGATTTCACCAATAACACCAGCGATGCCTTTCGCGTCATGGCGGGAGGTCTGGTGACGTTCCAGGCGGATGAAGTCACGAAACTCGTGCTGGGGGTCAGCTATCTGAATCGGCCGGACTTGAATTTCCTTCCCATTGCCGGGTTGAAATGGATGGTCACGGAAAATCTGGAACTGGACATGCTGGTTCCCCGTCCGCGGATTGCCTGGCGATTCGACAAACAGGATGTTGACGAAAAATGGCTTTTTCTCGCGGGCGAAGTGGGAGGCGGGTCCTGGGCCATTCAACGCGAAGCCCAGACACCTGACCGGATGGGATACCGGGACCTGCGCTGTCTGGGTGGCATCGAGTACAAGCAAAGTTCCGGAGGCCGCAGCGTGCTGGAGGCGGGCTATGTTTTCAACCGCCGGATTGATTTCCTCCGCGGCCCCGGGGATGTCAATCCCGGAAGCACCTTCGTGATCCGCTGGGGGCAGTTTTACTGAGCTTGAGCAAGTTGATTCTGGTCCGTGCAGTGCGTGTTTGACTTGAGGAAGGACTGGTTCCCAGGTGGCGGAACGCGGTCCATACGGCGTTAATACGGATTAACACCGAACGTATCTTCTCCATCCCCACAAGCCCCCAATGCTGGCCATTCCGCAGGCGGCGAGCAATTGCCAGAGCCAGCGACGGGATTGCGGTCCCGGAGGCGGCTGATAACGAGGCCGATACAACTGGGCGGTTCGTAATTCTTTTGAAGGAAGATGTGGCAGATTGTCGGCTTGAACCTGAATATTGTGCAGGATGACCTTTGCGGCAGAATTCGGATCGCTTTGCGAGACGCCGATTCGCAGCAACGTCACCTCGCTTTCCGCCATGGGCAAAATGGCAATCTCCCGCAGTGGAGACCACGCATGGTCGGCCACGGAATAATGGATGTCCTGCTTGATCCGTTTGAGTTGCAGCTTCCCGGTCAGTGGTTGACCGAAAGGGGCTTCGAACAGTTTTGCCGAGGGCTGGCGGAGTCCGTCTTTAACTTGCGCCGCAAAGGCCCCGTAGAGATCGCGCCCATCGGGACGGAAGACGCGGGACAGTGAAGCGGCGGAATCATGAGTGGAGCCGGTGGAAAGATACAGGCTGGGGCCCGTGCCGAAACCGCTCAACGGAAGTGTGCGACTGAGAATTGTGAATTCCAGGGTGATCTCGAAATCGCCTTTGATCTTGAATCGGGGGGAAAATCCGACGGTTTTCACGTCATATCCGGCAGGAATGATGATCTGTAATCCGTCCCGGCTGGGCCGAAGCAGGTTAACGGCCCCAGGGCCCATCGGGACCAGCGAGAGATTGTCAAAATGCCCGTTGCGAAAATCCCAGGCGTAAGTTTCGCAATGGGCGGGGGAAGCCATCCACAGGCTCCAGCACAGGACGAGAACAAGTGAAACTTCAAATCGGAGTGAGGAATTGATTGCGAGCGGGCCCATGAGCCTGCACTGGCCACTGAGGCCCCCTGGCAAAGCCTGCCGCGTCCCCGCTCGCAGAAAGGGGATTCTCACTGTTTGAGTGGTTGTGTTCGCGGCACCTGGTAACCCATCCGCACGGAGTGATGATTTCCCCGAAGTGTGGCTCATCAAAATTCTCCGACCGTGTCGCCATCCTGGATACTGCCCAGCGCCCGCCACGTCCCGACTTCAATTGTGTTTCCGACAAACTTCACATGTCCGTCTCCGAACAGAACATTCACGCCTCCAGCATGACGGCTGGAAGCGGCCATCCCCACGCCATCCCAGGTAAAACCATTTTTACAGCTCACGGCATTGGGCGCGACCAGGTGGTTGTACCGGGTCCAGTTGAAATTGGCTTCAAGCCAGTTCTGGCCTGAGTCAACATTCTGATGATAGGCCCGGGCCGTTGCCGGCGAGAGACTCTGGCAAAACTCACGGAATGTCTCTTCACTCCAGATTCCCCTGGCATCATAAATATCGGAGAGAGAATCAAAGAGATCATGATTCCAGGTTCCCTTGCAGCGTTCGCTGAACATTGCCGTTTGCGACAGGCCGTCGCGGACATCCTCCAGTCGAACGCTGCTGTTTTGCCCGAACATGCCATTCCCGAGACGCCCTTGCCATCCGCTGCCATTACAGGAGCGATAATTATTGTGTCCCCATAGGCTTTCCAGGCGGTCGATATCCGAAGGGCAGAGAAAGACGGAAATTCTGGTCATGGCGGCTGGCCCATTGATCGCGCTCAACCCTTTGCTGGCAAGACATTCCTGGTCGTAAGCCCCGGAATTGACATAGGGGGCAAACGGAGCCACGTCGAAATGAAGCTGATGGTAAATATTCTGCCGGTCGAGTTGTGGCAGGATCTGTGAGTGAGTCGAGTAGCGGCGGTCGTTCAGCGTTCCCAGTGAGGAGACGACGCCGTCATAGTCCGTTCCGCACCCAAACGGCAAGACACGGTGGCTGTCGTGATAATTGTGCAGGGCGAGGCCAATCTGGGCCAGATTGTTGGAACAACTTATTCTGCGCGCGGTTTCGCGAGTGGCCTGAATGGCTGGCAGCAGCAAAGCAATCAGAATTCCAGTTACCGTCACAACAACCAGGACCTCGATCAGGGAGAACCCGGGGCGGCGGGGGAGATTATCGGGTCTCCAGATCCCAGACATAAATCCCTCCTTCTTCCGTTCCGGCAATGAGCCGGTTTCCCTGAGCGGCAATATTCAGATCAGTCATGGATTTTGTCGGGACATCGAATGCGGAAACCAGCGTCAATCCTTCCAGACGCTGGATGAGACATCGATTGGGATACTGGCGAGTGACGATCAATCCGCGTGGTTCGATGAAGCCGGCATGAGACAGTCCCGTGGCATGACGCTGTTTCTGGAGCAATTTCCCCGTGAAAGCATTCCAGCGGCAGAGCTGGCCTTCCGCATCCACCGAAATCAATTCCTGACCATCAGGGCTGAAGACCGCGGAGTTCACCGCCGTGCGATGTCCGTGAAACTCCATTAATGGTTTCCCCGTTTCCACATCCCAGAGTTGTAATCGAGCCGGATGTTGCCATCCCTGTGGAGCAAGCGTCGCTGTGACCAGCCGCTTTCCTTCCGGCGAGAAACGGACAAAACGGACCGCGGCATCGAGTTCAATGATCCGTTTCACTTTTTGTGACGGGAAATTCCAGAGACGAACCGTCTGGTCATCGGAAGCGGATGCGAGCGTCTCCCCATTCCGCGCCATGTCAAACGCCCAGACACGTTTTTGATGCCCATAACGTTTGCCCAGGGACTTCATCCCGGCCAGATCCCAGAAAGTGATGCCCGAACCATAGGCTGCGGTCACGGCCCGTCTTCCATCTGGTGACAGGGAACCCGTCACAATGGCTTCCGTGCCATTGTCCAGCGTATGGGTCAGTAATCGGCGATCGACGTCCCAAACCCGGAGTTGGCGATCGACACCCCCCGTCACGGCCCGTTTTCCTGTCGCATCCAGCATGGCAAAGCGGACACTGCCCTGCTGCTGTGCCAGAAGGTCGGGAGGCGGAGGAGCCCGCCACCAGCGCACCACGTTTCCGGGTCGCGTCAGCACAAACATCGCAGAGGAATTCCCCGCAAAAACGATATCCATTACCGAAGACTGATGAAAAACCGGGGTCAGTGCGGTCCCCTGTTCCACAGAGAATGTCTGTGTATAACCATTTGCCGTCCCGGCAGCCACAATTTTCTGATCCGGGCTGAAGGTGATTGAAGTCAGCCCTTTGTCCTGAGAAACGGCGGACGTTTTCGAAAGCGGAGTGGCGTCTGGGGAAGCTGTTTCAATGGCAAGGAACGGAGCCGAAAACAGACTGCCGGAAAACGACACGGTTTTCAGATTTTCTCCGGTGGTTGTTTTCCAGAAAATCAGCTGGCCCGTTGCGTCTCCTGTCACCACCATCTGGCTGTCCGGACTGAATGCCGCGATCTGGACCGGATGCAGGTGGTCTTTCAAAAAATGTTGCGGCTTTCGGCTGACAACATCCCGGATCGTCACGGCCTGATGGTGGTCGACACATACCGTCCAGCGGCCATCGGGCGAGAAGGCCAGGGCATCGGGCAGTCTGGCCATTGTACGTTGCCGCTGGAGCACGGACGTCCCCATCTCCGTCCAGGTGTTGGATGGACTGTCCTTTCCGGCCTGATAGTGAAACGAGCGGCGATAAGACTCAAACCGGATCGCGTCGAGTCCAATGGGCTCGCGTTTCTCAAAGATTTTTTTCCCTGATGGAATCTCCCAGAGTTGGACCAACAGTTCGGTCCCGGGACGGTTGTATCCGGTCAGGATCAATTTCTCCTGCGGAGAAATACCCATGACCACTGGCTCCGATGGCTCCATGAGAAGTGGTTCATGCACTCCGTTGAAATGTCCTGCTCCAATGCCGGTAAACGGGATTGAAGGGGCCTTGGCGACGGGGATTGCGGGTGGAACCGGTTCGGAAGTCAAACGTGTTGGAGCCGTTGCAACGTGGGTGGTCGTGGCCATTGATCCCGTCGCTGGTCTGTCCGTGGCAGCAGTTTTTACGGGAGTCGATGAATTGTCGGAAGTCTGCGAGGCGCATCCCGCCAGAAAAAACAGGGGCAGGATGACGGCAAACATGATGTTTCGCACTGATTCGTTCAGTCGTCGATTCATGGTCGATTCTCTTCGGGCTTGAACGGATTCCGCCCCGGGGCATGAGAACCGTTCCGTTCGATGTGCAGCGAGTCAATGACGACTCCTGGGAGATCAACTGGTCCGACAAAGCTGAGACGCAACGGGATTCGTCCCAGTCCGGTCTCCGGATGCGAGGAACCTGTCCAATGAAAGGCCGACAGCGGAATGAGAACCGTCCGCCATTCTCCCGGTTGAGTCCGCCAGAGTGTGGGATCAATGTGACACCAGGCGACCACGGGACTCGTGTCCTGGTTGCTGCGCGTGTCGAAGCAGATATGAAACCACGCTGGGGGTTGAACGCGAAATGTCACTCGGAGCATCGTATCGGGATGCCAGGCAAACAGCCCTTGTTCAGCAAACGGCGAGCCAGCCACCAGTTGCAACCCCGAAGGATCCGGCGTCATCGTTCCCTGCAGGGCGCCATGGGAACCGGCGGGTAACCCTTCGCGTACCAGTTGTCCCGTCCAGCCGGGCGGCAATCCATGTTCGAAATCTTCCTGCCATTCATCCGGAAGAGAAGGGACGGCGGCAATAACCAGTGGGCCGGTCTCATCCACCGGGAGCATCTGCCCCGCAGCCACCTCAATTGCTGCTCCATCGGACGGACGAGTGACCCGGACTTTTCCTTCCGTCACCGCAACTTCCGTCCGCTCTTCCACGACACGCAAGTCCAGCTCAGTTCCCAGCACGCGCACCGAGACCCTGGGAGTGACGAAGACCATGGGAATGTGAGATTTCTGCGGTGAGACATGGGCGGTGATCTGTCCGCGAGAGACAACCACCCGCACATCCGGTTTCGTGAACAGATGCAATTCTGTCCGGCTGCCGAGGAACATTCGCGTCTGATCCGCCAGTGTCACAACGGCGGATCCGTCCGCGTCCGTCTGGATCCGATCACCGACTCGTAATGGCCATGGAACATTGCCCGCATCTCCATTTCGAACAGCCACAGGAGGCTGATTCCCGCGTTGAACGGTGACTGTCCCGCGAATGTCCGTCAGCAAGGCGGGCCGGCGGTTTCGGACGAGCAATGGTTTCATCCAGGCGATTCCCAGGACAACCAGCAACAAGACCATGCTGACGGACACGATTCCAAGTGACGGCCATCGTTGGCGCAATCCATCAGGGGCAGGTAATTTGGACCTGTTGGACGGGAATTGCATTGGGGCGGAGGAGATCCACAGCAAGTGCGTGGAAAACTGACACATTCGGACATAGTCCTGGCGAAACAATGCGTCTGCCCGCAGCAATTCCACCAGGCGTTGCTCTTGTTCGGCAGTCAACACTTCGTCAACCAGAGCGCTGAACAGAATCGAGCGTTCGTCATCGTTTGATAATGGCGTTTCGTTCATCCGGATGACTCCGCTGAGAGAGTCCGTTCGATGCACCGCCGTAATGTTTCTCGGATCCGCCTCAATGACTCCGACACAGCTTTCGCGGACTTCCCCAGTTCCGCGGCCATTAAGTTCACCGTTCCCGGTGACTGGTATCGGCGCAAAATCAGGGTCCGGTGTCTTTCGGGAAGTTTTTTCAGGCACTCGGCAAGTGCTGCCGCACGTGCCTGGTCGTGTTCGGACTCTTCGATGGCAGCCATGGCGATTTCCGAAATCAGGGCCTCATCGAACAGATCCGATCGGCGTCCGTGACGATTTCGCCAGGCCAGGATCTGCATCCGGGAGATCTCAAAGGCCCATGCCAGGAAATTGCTGCCGGGCTGGAACAGATCACGTTTTCGCCATAAGACAACATTGGTCTCCTGCAGAATATCTTCCGCCTCGGCAGACCGGCGAACCAGGGGCAAGATGAAGGCATATAACCGCCGCTGAGACTGGGCGATCAGCCGCATCAGTTCTTCTTCAGAATCGGCAGGCTCGGAATTTGTGATCGGACTCATCGGCTTCTCCTCAAAAAAATAACGTTCCTTTCGAAGATCCCACGCGTTTTTGTCCCGGATTGATCGCTAAATCCCGGAATTCCAAATTTCATCGGGCAGGGAGACAAGGCCGGCACGGGAGGATGCGTGAACCCGGGGTCTGTTCTTGATACAGTTTTCGCTTTCACCGGAACTCAGCTTTGATCACGAGGAGACGCCATATGTCGCAGTTGTTGAACATTGGGATGATCGGTTATGGATTTATGGGACGGACCCATACCAATGGTTACAAACGCGTTCCGGATTTCTTTCCAGAACTGAAATATCGTCCCGTGTTGAAAGCCGCCTGCGCCCGGAATCAGGAGAAGATTCAGGAATTTGCCGATCAATGGGGGTATGAATCCGTCGAAACCGACTGGAAAAAACTCCTCGCTCGCAAGGATATCGACGCTGTTGACATCTGTACGCCGAACAACCTGCATCGGGAAATCGCCATTGCTGCCGCCCAGGCGGGGAAGATGATTCTGTGTGAAAAACCCCTGGCCCTGAATACGGCTGAAGGGGAGGAAATGTGCCGGGCCGTCGAACAGGCCCAGGTCCCCAATACCGTCTGGTACAATTATCGCCGCATTCCCGCGGTCGCATTTGCCAAACAGATCATCGATTCCGGGCGGCTTGGACGCATCTTTCATTACCGCGCCAATTTTCTTCAGGACTGGACCATCAATGCGGATCTTCCGCAGGGGGGAAATGCCTTGTGGAGACTGGACGCGGCTGCGGCCGGTTCGGGAGTGACGGGTGATCTTCTGGCCCACTGCATTGACACCGCGATGTGGCTGAACGGAAAAGTGACCGATGTTTCCGCCATGACCGAAACGTTCATCAAGGAGCGGGTCCATACCGCGACCGGCCAGAAACAGAAAGTCACGATCGATGATGCGTGTGCCTTTCTGTGTCACTTCGAAAACGGTTCACTGGGACTCTTCGAATCGACCCGTTATGCGCGAGGCCACAAGGCGCTCTACACGTTTGAGATCAACGGTGAACACATGTCGTTGCGATGGGATTTGCACGATCTCCACCGCCTGGAAATGTTCAACTACAAGGACGAAGGGCCTTTCCGGGGCTGGAAAAGCATTCACGTCACGGACAATAGCGGCGAGCATCCGTATATGGACAAATGGTGGGTTCCCGGCTTGCAGATTGGCTACGAACATTCCTTCGTGCATCAGGTGGCCGATTTCCTGAAGAGCCTGGAAAGCGGCACCCCGTGCCATCCTACCTTCCGCGATGCCCTGGAAACTCAGAAAGTGTGTGATGCAGTGCTGGCCAGCGCGCAGGAACGGTGCTGGAAGCAGGTCTGAAATCAGCAGGTTGTCCTCCAAACCAACCGGTTGTCGACAAGTGGGGCGAGTGAATCTGCCGTCCGGCGGAAACTCACTCGCCTGTTTTTTATCTCCTCTTTTTTCCGATCAGGTTCTTGAGTCTGCGAATGCAGCGGAACGGCTTCGCTGGAATGGTCGGCCCAATACGCAGTGATCCCCGGGTTGCGGGAACAATTCGGCAAGCGTGACTCAGAGTGCCCGGTTGTGATCGGTGGCATCCACCAGGTTGAGAAGGGTCACGAACTGGATATCCGGGGCATTTCGCCCGCGATGATCTTCAATTCCATCCGCGAGACGGACAACTTCGCGCAGGTCCTTTTCCCAGGCAGTGTCCATTTCCTGCGTGAACAATCCTTCTTGCGAGGATGCGACCTGATGCACGCGATTGCGGACCAGCAGGGCGTTGGTCAGATCGGCCAGCGACGCGGTGCCATGGTGATAGAACTCAAGGCGTGTCTGAAACAGATCCCGGGAAGCCTGTTCGGCATCTTGAATGGCTTCCACGAACCGGGGTGCATCGCGGTTGACCAAAGCGACATTGCCTCGCGACTTGTCTGCTTCCACGCGGGCTTTGTCCACAGCATCCGCCCGGCCGATGCCGGCATCATCCGCATGCCAGCGTTCAGTCGTCAGCAGAATCCTCTCCCGTCTCTCTGCTTCATCTCCTTTTGTGTCCCCGCTGGGGGCTGTTTTTTCCACCATCTCGATGGCTGCGGCCATGGTCGGCAGAGAGCCGATTCCCAGAACTTGTGTATCGAATTCTCTGGCACGAAGATGATCCATGGCCAGCGTCTGAAAACGCTGTTCAGCGGCGTCTGCCAGAGCTTTTTCGCCCTGGAGACGGGCCAGTTCCGCCTGGGCTTCCTCTGTGGCCGCCCGGGCCAGCAATGTATCGGCTTCCCAGCCTTTGGCGGCCGGTTGACGGAATCGTTCCAGGAGTTCCGCGGCATGTTGCAGCTGGGCAACATGCCGTTCGGCAGCTGCAATCACGTTCCGCTGTTGATTCCGCTCCGCAGCATAGCGCTGTTCGACATAGGTGACGAACCGCATCTGTTCAAGATAATCTCCCAGCGGCAGCAGTCCGCGTTCAAAGGTATCCGTGCTTTGCCGGGCCAGCACCATCGCCATTTCCACCGCCTGGGCCGGCAATGGAGGACGTTCGGAAGTGGCTGCCGGAGTTCCAGGAACCGACGGCGCATTCCCCGAAGATCTGATTGGCGGAGTGAGAATGCCCGGGCTGGGAGCGGGAGGCCGGGGTGTGGATGAAGCCTCCGTACGGGCAGTGCCCTGATAGATTTCGATCGTCTTTTGGCCGGAGGACGCCTTCGGCGCGACGAGATTTCCCGGAGGTTGAGGCTGCGGCGGAGCAGGAGGTGGATTCTGAGAAAATGTAACCGCCGGTCCCAGCAACATTGCTGCGCAGATCCCGGTCAGCCCTGTTCGCAGGGAGCAAGAGCCAATTCCCCGTGCAGTCCCCGCTTCCGTTGATGAAATCCGGACGTCGCGACGAAACTGTCCATGATGGTTCGCTTGCCGATGGAAGTACATCTCACCTCTCCTTCGACGTTGTGAATGAATTCGCTTCGTTGATTACGGCCAGGGGCATGAACGGAGATGCTGATGGAACACCTGTCCCGGACGAGGGAAAAAGACTACTTCCAGTTTATCCGGTTTTTCAGCTGGGTGTGAAGATATTTTCGACCAGGGTCCGTGGTCTTCCCCTTCTGTTCCGGCAGAGCTTTCCGAGCAATCACGCAGGCTCGTGAACCGCAGGCTCGCTGACCTGCTCGCAACAGGTTTTTCAGCCTGTTCATCCGTGTTGAGGGCCGGGATCAGACAATTGACATTTGAAGAAAATTGTTTGATCCCCGCGCAGCCTCTTGTTTGACAAAAGCATGATTCCCGCGTGGGCAGAAAGGACGTCGCCCATCCTGTGCTGACGCGCTCGCCTCCAATGGCAATCCGGGCAACATTTCGTGAATCAGGCAATGAAGAATCAGGCGTTGATTCCGGAAGGGAACGCCTGAGCTTCATCGCGGTTCAGAGGAACCTGGTTTTCCGGATCGATCGATGATCAGATGGAAGACGATTTCTGCAACAGCGGGGCGCGATTATTTTCGAGCTTTCAGGACTTCTTCCAGATCGGGCAATGACGTTCCCTGAAGCGGAAGCATGTCATAGTCATCATCATGCCCCATGTTCGTCAGGGCAACCTGATCGAACAGCGGATCGAGCATGGAGACCGAGTAGGGATTTCCGGGATTCACTCCCAGTTGCAACCCTTGCACCCGATGCTTCAGGACGTTTGTGTAGTTGTAAGGGCGGAAATAGTAATACCCGTGATGTTCCGGGTAATACGGAAAGTGCGGATACATATCTCCGGTGGTGTGAAAATGGCAGTAGTAGTGCATTCGGCGCAGGCAGCAGTCGTGGCAGTTTCCACAATGCCCATGCCCACAATGCCCGTAACGGCAGTGCCCATGCCCGCAGCTACCAGTGCAGTCCATGATGGGCTGTCCACAGGCAGGCACTTCGATGCCGCATGACGCGGAAGGAGGGACAAGTTCCGTCACGGAACCGGGTTCTGTGATGGAGCCAGGGGCGGCGATATTGGCGGGAGGGGGATTAATTGGTCCGACAGCGGGAGTGGGGCCTTCGGGAATTGGAGCAATCGGCGCGTAAATACTTCCAATCGGAGATAATCCCTCCGCCGGAAGAGAGCCCGGCGAAACGCCGACTCCATTGTCCCCCGCGAATGCGACAGTCACAATCAGACAGCCCAGCAGGCTGCCCGTTGCCCGGAATATGAACTGCAACATGGATCTCCTCACAGACTTTGCTCGGCGGCAATACGAACTTCATGGAGGTAAGAAACGCGGCCCACACGGCCTGTACCAACCACTTTCTTAAGTCATCGGTCTGGCAGGGAATGTTGACTTGATGAAAATGGAATTCTCCGAATGCTTTCCGTCTTCTTACTCTGCTGGTCTCATGACAGATCGGATATTCCGTGAGAGCGTTGCAACCGACAACTTGTGTTGGCGCGAATTGACCGGAGTGTTGACGGAGAGGGTCACGCTCTTTCGGGGCTGCCCACAGCCAAATTCTCTTCGCACGCGAGGATTCTTGCGACGTGCCTGAGGTGGGTTACAAACGAAACATGTTGACTGCGTCGGAAAATTTCCATCCCCCGGACAGCCTGACATTCGCTCCAGGGACAAACTTCCGATTGGATTGTGTTCCAATTCCATAATCCGCTTCGGAGAACATTCTGGCACGGGGTCTGGCCTTTAAAATTTAAAAAGCCATGTCGAAAAAAGGTTGAATACGCGGAAATAGGGAAATTCTTCGACCTCAGCCATAACTGGCACAGGATACGCATGATTGTGACGTCCGAGTGAAAATTCCATGCCGGAATGAGATTTCTCCGACCAGTCGCTGGTTCAGGGGTGTCCGGACCTTCGTCTTGCCAGATTCGCCGTTTGCCAGATTCGCCGTTTGCCAGATTCGCCGTTTGAGAGTTCGTTTCGATCAGAAATCTGCTCCATGCCTACATTCCTCAAGTTGACGTCGTTCTCGTCCCTTCTTGTGGGGGGATTGCTGGTTCTTTGGTTGAACTGTTCGGGATGTGCCGATTCCGCACTCCAGGTCGGTCATGCCCACGAAGCCCAAAACGCTGCCGGGACGGACAATGCTTCCGCTCGCGCCGAGGAAGAGAATCTGGCCCCCGCTTTACCGTTGCAGGCTGGACAGAAATCCTCCCCCCCAGCGGCGCATGATGACGATCTCTCTCCGCCCGCGGCTGCCGGCACGGGAATGATCGGCGGCCTGAGAAATCTGATTCAAAGCACTGAAATTTTCAGCCAGGACGGGGACGTTCAGAATGGACTGCTGGGACAACTCGATCAGGCATCCGAGACGTTAAGTCGTGTTCGTGCCTCGAATCGGGATGCCATTCGGCAGGCCAACCGCCAGACTCGTGTCGGACAAGGGCCCCGCAGCCCGAATGTGATCCTCATTCTGATGGAGCGTCTCCCCCCATTCCGCCGGAAGGATATTTCCCAGGAGGCGGCTCCCCATCTGGCTCGATTTCTCGACGAAAGTGTCTCATTGACGCAGTCTTACGCTGCCAGCTCCGATCTGGATATCGCTCGATGGAGTCTGATGACGGGACAAAATCCCGCAATCGTGTCCCCCAGCTTTCCGGATGGCCGCGTGCTTCCCGGACGGCAAACACTGGCGGCCCGGCTTTGGGATGGCGGTTATCACACCGGTTTTATCGGTCAGTGGAATGTCCCTTCCCTGCCCATGGAGAACGGATTTGAGGAGTGGATTGGCTTTCGGAGCCGCCCGGAAGCCAGTTCGTTCCCGGACCACGTGTTGATCGATACCACGGAAATGCATCTGCCGGCGAATGCGAACGGTCAGCGAAAATTACTCTGTGATCATCTGTTTGTCGCGGAATCGGTGTATTTCATGCAGCGGAATCAGAGAAGTCGCCGTCCGTTTTTTTTAATGCTCTCGTTGCCGGATGTGGCCCGCCCGGCCAATCCGGACGTCTCCGAAATCCCCATGGTCACGTTGGATCATGTTCTGGAAAAACTCATGGAGACACTGGACTCGCTGCAATTGCGTCAAAACACCTGTGTCATCCTGACTGCGGAATCGGGGATGGGATCCGATTCCGAGCAGGGACTGGAAGAGCAATCCTCCGCTGGTTTCCGAACGTTTTCACATGGTCTGGGTGAGGGAAATTTGCGGGTTCCCTGTTTTGTGTCCTGGCCGGGTCAATTGAGTCCGGGCCGGTCGGACCATGTCTGTGCTGCCTGGGACCTGCTTCCCACACTCATGGAACTGACCGCCACATTTCGCGGTCCCGTTCCCAGCGATGGAATTTCTTACGTCGCCGCGATGCACTCTCTCCCTCAAAAAGAACATCCTCTGCTGTACTGGGCCACGCCGAATCACGCTGCGCAGGCGGTCCGCAAAGGGACCTGGAAGGGACTGGCGATTCAAGGACAACCAGGCGTTCAGCTTTACGATCTTTCCTCCGATCCGGGTGAAACTCTCAATGTGGCCAAGGATCATCCGGATGTCGTGCAGGAACTTCTGGCCCGATAAATTGGCCGTGCCATTAATAAAAAACGGAATGCCGCCATGTTGGGCCGGCGATCGTTTTCCGTCTGCTGATAGGACGTTTCTCTCCTGACGTTCCCGGTCTTGTTCTCCGCTCCCGGTTTTCGTTCTTGTTCTCTCCCGCAATTTCTCCGTTCCTTTTGCTGCGAAGGAGGATCTGGACATTCATCGAAGGGGCCTGATGGGTTGCCCGCAAACACATCTGGCTTTGCGGAGCCGGTTCATGATACGGTGCCGCGAACATCATCCGTATGGAACAGGGAACGGAATCGAATGGATGCGGACAGATGTGGAGCGCATGGATGGAGAAGGCGATGGAGAATGACGGGCGACAGATCAGGAGGGTTGTGCTGGCAATCTGCCTGTGCCTGGCTGGACAAAGCTGCAATTCCCGGACGAGCAAAAATTCTCCGGAAGCGGCCTTGCCGACCTGGCTGAAGGAAGAGCAGGGGAGGGCCTCCAGCGAATCCGCCATTCCCGTCTCCGCACCAGCCCCTTCCGCGGAACTCGGACTGAATCTAAAAGTGGGAGACCAGTTTCCCCTTCGAAAAGTCGTCCAGCAGGAACTGATTCAGCAAAGCATCACGGGAACGCCCGTACGCAACTTCTCCCAACTTGAACTGATGATGGCCATTTCGGTCCTGGAGCGACAGGACGAGCGGACCAAGCTGGGAGTTCGCTACCACCGCGTCAAATATCAGCATGATATTGCCGAGGAACATGTCGCATTCGATTCCTCCCAGCCCGGCGGCGGGCTTTCGCCAGGAATGCAGGCTTACCGGGACATGGTCAACGACGGATTTGCGTTCTGGGTGGGTGAAGACAATCAGATCGTGGAGGTGGACGGCCTGGCGGATTTCATCAACCGCTGCCTGCGACATATCTCTCCGGAAGACCGTCAGAATGTTGTCCTCGGGATTGAAGCGGGTTCGGGGGAATCAGGAATCGCGAACTTCGTTGACAACACCATTGGATTGTTGCCGTATGGCCGCCGCACATCCCCGGGAGATACCTGGGAGCGGCAGCAACAAATTGCCCGTCCCATCCCCATGCATATCAGCAATACCTATACATTAAAAGACCTGGGGAATCAGCTCGCGGTCATTGATGTCCGTGGCACGATTACTCCGTCCACAACATTGAATACCGTGGCTGGGGAGAAAGGAGTCCAGGTCACGGTCAACGGCGGCAATACGCTGGGAAGCTGTACCATCTATCGGGAGACCGGTCTTCCGAAAGAAAGTCGCGTGGATCGGATCGTGGAGATGACCGTGGTCATGGAAAATTCCATCAGTTTCCGACAAACGAAACGGATCACGACCACGGTAGAGTCGTTCCCGGCAGCCAATACGATCCGGGACGTGGCGACCGTTCGCGCCCCTGCAGTATCACCGGGATCCCGGCAACCTGTTCAACGCCAAGCTGTTCAACGCCAACCGATTCAACAGACCAGCGGCGAACTTCGCGGCCCTTCCGGACAGTAATCTTTCCGGACCAGTCATCTTCCGGGGGAGTCCTCTTCCGCCGAGAGTCTTTTTCCCCAGATGGAGACAGATGTTTCGCTGAGAACTTTTCAGAACATTCTCTCTGGAAGGGCAGGTCGAGCTTGTTTCGGCGTCATGAAAAATTTCGGTGTCATGAAAATTATTGACATCCCGACCGGGCGGTTTACCATCGGAGAAGACCGGTGGACTTAGCCGGGCCGATTTGCCGGAGGGCCTGGTCAATCATCATTGATGGAATTTCCAATTCTCATCCTGGGAAGATATTGATCGTTCGCACAGGGGAAATCAGTCGGGCAGTCGCGACTTACCTTCATCAGCTTCGTTTGTCTACTTTGAGCATAAAAGGCCCCAACGATGCGATTTTCTCCGCAGGGAGACGCTCTGCATGTCCGGGCACCCGCCAAAATCAATCTGTCGTTGAACATCCTGGGAGATAGGCCGGACGGTTTTCATGACTTGTGCACCGAAATGGTGTCGATCGGGTTGATGGATGAACTTCGGTTCTCCCCCATGGACGACTCGCAAATCGTGTTGCAACTCGTTTCCCGGTCCGCAGCCGCTTCGGCATTACCGGTGGATGACCGCAATCTGGTGGTCCGGGCAGCGCGTCTTCTGCAGACGGAAGCTGGAATTTCTCACGGTGTCCGGATCAAGTTGTGGAAACGGATCCCCACGGAAGCGGGGCTGGGAGGGGGATCGAGCGATGCCGCCGCCACGCTGATGGGTTTGAACCGGTTCTGGAAAGTGAATCTTTCCTCAAAGCGTCTTCACGGTCTGGCGGCCACGCTGGGAAGTGATGTGAATTTCTTTCTTGATTCGGTTCCGGCAGCCATCTGTACCGGTCGTGGCGAAACAATTCAGCCGGTGCCACTTCCTTATCGCCTGCACGTCGTTCTGATCAAGCCCCCCACCGGCCTGCCGACGGGAAAAGTCTTTCACGCCTGGGAAGAGCAGCAGCATATTTCTCCCAGGACGACAAGAACGGACGAACCACTCCGGGACTCGAACAAGCTCCCAACGGGGGGGGCGTGCCCGGCATGGATTCATCAGAAACTTTGGAACGATCTGGAAGGCCCAGCGGCAACACTCAATGGGGAAATTCGTGGAACGCTGGAACGTCTGCGGCAACTGGATGTGATGGGCAGCGGCATGACGGGGAGCGGATCAGCCTGTTTCGCCCTGTGCCGAACCGTGCGTCAGGCGCGGGTTGTCGCGGGACGTTGTCGCCAATGGAACGTGGGCCAGGTCTTTGTCGTCTCCAGTGGAGTTTAGAGCGGAGTTGCAAATGATGTCATCACGTCGATCTTAATGAACGACAGGGAATTCAAGACCGAGCGTGATCGAACAATGCCCAAACCAGTCTGGAATACATCAATAACCATCAACGTTGTTCCCCGCCATGCGGAAACCAATCGTTGATCAAATCAAGCGCGCTGTACGCCCGGACAAGAGCAATATGCCCGCCACAGGGCCTTCGCGTTGAAAGCTGATTTTTCAGGGAGGACCTCATGGAAATTACCGAAGTCCGCATCAAGCTGATGGATGGAATGCAGGATCGGTTGCTGGGATTCTGCTCGATTACGTTTGACCGGTCGTTTGTGATCCGCGATCTGAAAATCATTAAAGGGAGCCGGGGGGCGTTTGTCGCCATGCCCAGTCGGAAACTGACGGATCGTTGCCGGCATTGCGGAAATAAAAACCCGTTGCGGTCCGCATACTGTTCCCAGTGCGGAGCCCGGTTGACGGAGAACCGGGCGGTGAAATCGAGCCATGGCAAAGCCAAGCTCTATGCCGATATCGCCCATCCCATTCATTCGGAATGTCGCGATCTCATCCAGCAACGAGTGCTGGCCGCCTACGAGGAAGAACTGGTCCTTTCCCGACAACCGGGATATGTCTGCCGCTACGATGACTTTGGAGAGTTCGATCTCGACATGGCGGAGTCGGACCACTGGGATGAAGAATTCGCTCACAAGGAGCAGGCTCTTTCCCCCTCTCCGGACAGGGCCAATCTTCCTCCAACGGCTCTCGAATCGGCAGCAGCGGCTTCCGTTCCTCCCCCATCCTCCGGAGCCAACCCCGCCCACGCCCATAAGGAAACATTTGGCGAAGGGGTTCTTTGAAGGCCCAGCGTTCCCTGACCAGTGATTCTCCGCCAGTTTTCTCGACAGGTTGTTCCGTCGCCGGACCGCATTCAGGATGACCAGATTTCGAACAGAAACTGTTCCATCGACCGGAGTGCGTTTTTGAAGTTCTGCTCCACTGTTCGATCGCTTCCCCGTTTCACATTATAGCCGTGATCCCCTTCGGGAACCCAGTGGAGACGAATTGCTTCAGAAAGCGTGAGTTGTTCCACCTCATCGCGCGATCCAAACGGATCATTTTCTCCCTGCACAATCAGTGTGGGAGTTTGCAGCGACTGAAGGTGTTCGCCTCGTGATTTCTCCGGCCGCCCCGTGGGATGGAATGGATATCCCAGGCAGATGACACCGGCAACTCCCAATTCGTCGGCGACAAGCGTGGCGATCCGTCCTCCCATGGATTTCCCGCCGATCACAATCTTCTCATAGGGAAGACTTTCCACAACGGTTTTCCATGTCTCCCGCAGAACAGGCTCCTTGTCCGGCGGCCGGCGACGGCCGTCAATCGAACGGGCGGTCATATAGGGGAAATCGAAGCGGACGACCCGGTGCCGCATCTCTGCCAGTTTCTCCGCAAAATAAGTCAGAAAGGTGGAGTTGGAACTTTCACCCGCGCCATGGGCCAGCACAATGCATGTCCGGGCTTTTTTGGGTCCATCGATCTGCAAATGCGGAACAGCCATGATTGCAATCTTGAACAGATGTGTCTGAAAGGCGACCGGCAGCGTGACGAATCCATCGCTGGGAACGTGGCTTGCTTCCTGAAGGAAGTGAATGATCCGGGCCGGAAGCATGAGGGAGACTCACGGTAAACAACACTGTGAGTCCCATGGGGACAGCGCGACAATTCTCTTTGGGGTACTGAACGATCCGGGTGAAAAACAGGTTCTCAGTTTGTCTGCGTTTCTTCCGCTGGTTTTTCTCCCGAATTCTGCCCGTTGTCGGAAGCGGCCGGTTCGGTTCCCTCTTCAGGAGCGAATTCCGGAAGAATAGGACGGCGTTCAGGATATAGGTGATACAGAGGGTACTCCGATCCCACTTCGCGGATAGCGACGACGACACCATCCCTGGACGCCAGGAAAATGCGATCGGTCCGGTCGTTTGCCGCGTGCATTTCGAAATTCCGGACGTTGATCGTGCCGGTGATCTGACCGGAAGTTCGGTCCAGCACCAGGAGATTCTTGTTTTCATCGCGGGCATAAACGTGAGTTTCACTGGCCGCCACAAAAGAAGTTGCCTGCGATTGCTGCCAGTTCTGGACACCGCTTTTTCGGGCGATGGAAATCAGACCTTCGTAGCGAGGAATAACATAGACCGCGTCTCCCACCACGCGGGGTTGCTGCTGAATGGGGGATCCGCCGGTAAAAACCCACTGAACTTTGCCGTTGCTGAGATTCATGCAAAGCATCCGCGCAAAGCGGTCGGCAACGAAAATCTGGTCTTTGGAATAACCGACCGGGGTCTTGATTTCGTTTCCCGTTTCGAGTTGATAATGCAATTGTTTATTTTCGCTTTTCAGGGAATAAACAATTCCCCGCCGGGAGGCGAAGACCACTTCTTTGCCAGCCGAAATTGGAGGCGAAACAATCAGGTCGGGAGTCTTGAAGTTCCACAAAAAAGCCCGCGTCGCCCATTGCGGCAGCATTCCCCGCTTGTAAAGCGATTGTATCTTGGGAAGGTGATAAGCCAGCACGCTGCCGTCGATCGTTCCGACGAAGATATGCTCTTCATCAATCGTCGGCGCGGTGGAAGGGTATTCATTGACGACCAGTTCCCAGATTTTGCGGCCACTGTCCTTTTTCAGAGCGTGAAGATGCAGGCCAATGATCACAACGACATCTTCATCGCTGGTTGTCAACGGATAACTCTGCTGTTCGGGCGCCCCGACGAGCTGGCTCCACTGTCGTTTCCCCAGCTCACCGTGAAAACAGGTAATCAGCCCGGTTGTGGATTGAATAAATACGTTCTGCTCATCGGCGGTAAAGAACTCCACTGTGTCGCGTTGCGGATTCACTCCGGCCTGCCCCCACCAGCTCATGGTGAGTCCCTGGCGGTTCAATTCCCCCTCCGAAGGAAGCCGCATTTTCTGCGCCTGCACGGATGCCTGCCAGCTCAGCAGGAGGACAACAGTCAGGGGAAAAAGTCGGAGCAACGACGGCATGGCCTTCACCTGGACACGGCGTTTCATGATTCGCGAAATGATTGTTCAGTCTCTCCAGGTTTGGCAATTTGAAACAAGGGAAAAGGAGAAAGAAAGGGCTCGGCAGAAGGCTTTTCCCCGTTCCCGATCCTTTATTCCCGTTTTTCCGTCGCGAATTGATGAAACCTGGGGATGGATCCTTACCATATCAGATCGACGTTGCCGACCGATCGCAACCATCTTGAGTCCGACTCCCGGCCGGCTCGGGGAATCTTCTTCCCAATTGTCACATATAATCAGCACATTACCCGCCAGCAAAAGCGGCACAACCGGCTTTTTCATTTTTTTCGTTGTCGCTGGAACACGGACATCAGCCCCGCATGAACAGCACACCAGCAACTGCTTCAATGACGTTCAGCCTCTCCTTCGCCAGGCGGCAACCAGTCTTTCCTTCGATCTTTCCCTGTCAGACCGGATGAAGCAGGCTGGATGAAGGGTGAGAAAGAAACTGGAACCGCGGAAGTCCGTCCATTTCTACAAGTCGTCATTAATGATTTGTATTCTGCGACGCCAGTTTCGGGACGCCCTTGCTGTCGTTTTTGCGCAAAGCCTGGTCTGGAAGAAGTCCGCTGGTTCCTGGTGAAGACGATTTCGTTCTGTAATTCGTCCTGTTCAGAAGAGGCTGCTTGCTATAATCAAAGACAAAGGTCAACGTCTTTCACCGACAACGGTTCGGGATTCCACCTCTGAATTCCCGGCGCAGACCGATCGTGGGAGTTCTTGAGAACTTCCCGACAAAAAGAGGTTTTGCAGAGGAACGATGATTCGACAACCCTTTGACGGAGGAATCGTGTCATGGCTCGAAAAACCGCGAGAAAGCCGACGGACAGCGACTCAAATTCGCGTCCTTCGATACGAAAAATTGCCGTGCAGCGAACGGGAATGAACCACAATCATTCCACCCCGGACCAGAAGCAGACGGCGGCCAGTAACGGCCATGCAGCGGCAATGGCCACGGACACGATTGGGCGTTATCTCATTCAGCGTCTCCAGGATTATGGCTTGCAGGATGCCTTCGGGATTCCGGGCGACTTCGTCCTGCAATTTTACAGTATGCTGGAAGAAAGCCCGATTCGTGTTATTGGGTGTACACGGGAAGATTGTGCCGGTTATGCCGCGGATGCATATGCCCGCGTTCATGGTCTGGGGGCCGTTTGTATTACTTATTGTGTCGGCGGGCTGAGCCTGTGCAATTCCATTGCGGGCGCCTATGCCGAAAAATCCCCGGTGATTGTTATCAGCGGAGCCCCGGGAATTCATGAACGTCGCAATAATCCGCTGCTGCACCATAAAGTCCGCGATTTCAATACCCAGCGGGAAATCTTCGAAAAGATCACCGTAGCCAGTGCCTCTCTGGATGATCCCTTAACAGCGTTCCGGGAAATTGACCGATGCCTGGAAGCCGCTGTTCGCTTTAAACGGCCGGTCTATCTGGAAATTCCACGGGACCGCGTTCACGCGCAGGCGCTGGTTCCGCATCAGCCCTTGACGATCTCGCCCCAGAGCAGTCCGGAAGCATTGGAAGCGGCCCTTGTTTCTGCCCGGGAGCGGATTCATGCGGCGAAATCTCCCGTGATCATCGCCGGTGTTGAGATTCATCGCTTTGGTCTGCAAAGCCAGGTGATCCAGTTCGCGGAAAAGAATCAGATCCCGATCTGTGCGACATTGCTGGGGAAGTCGGTCGTCAGCGAGCAGCATCCGCTTTATGTGGGTGTTTATGAAGGGGCCATGGGGCGGAAGTCGGTAACGGAATTCGTGGAAGCCAGCGATTGCGTGATCCTGCTGGGAACATTCATGACCGATATCAATCTTGGGATCTACACCGCCAAACTCGACCCGGGCCGTTGCATCTATGTCACAAGCGAACAACTTCGCATTGGGCACCACCACTTTCATGATGTGTTATTGCAGGATTTCGTGAGCGGTCTCGGCCGGGAGAAGTTGCGAAAATCGAAAACCCCCTTTCCTGCCCGAAATCAGCGTTCTCGCGATCAACACAATGGCCGGGACAAGGTGAACATCGGCAGCCTGTTCGACTTCATCGACGAAATTCTGGAAGACCAGATGGTGGTGATTGCCGACGTGGGGGATTCGTTGTTCGCGGCTTCCGATCTGACGATTCACAAACATACGGAATTTATCAGTCCGGCGTATTACACATCGATGGGGTTCGCGGTTCCGGCGGCGCTGGGAGTCCAGGCTGCCAACCGCAACCTGCGTCCGCTGGTGCTGGTGGGGGATGGGGCTTTTCAAATGACCTGCCTGGAACTTTCCAGCATTGTCCGCAATGGTTTTAATCCGATTGTGGTTGTCCTGAATAATAAAGGTTATTCCACCGAACGGTTTCTGCACGAAGGGCCGTTTAATGACATCTTAAATTGGAATTATCACCGATTGCCGGACCTGCTGGGAGCTGGCTGGGGATTTGAGGTCAAAACATTTGGAGAGCTCCAGCAATCGATGAGGGCTGCCCTGGCTCATCACGATGCCTTCAGTATTCTGAATGTCCATCTGGAACCCAGTGATGTCAGCCCCGCTCTGGAACGCCTTGCGGAACGGATGTCGAAAACACTCTCGTGACGAAATTCAGGAATTGCTGTGCCGATCGTCATTGCAATCGGCGCTCTTCTCTCTGAAATTCATTTTCGTAATGCGGCTTGCAGGGCGTTCACGTCGTAGACACAGCCTCCCCAGGTACCGCCACTGAGTTGTTGCAGGAGAGCCCACATTCGAGTCTCCTCGGGAAGATCGGGATCTGGGGTCAGCGGGAGACTGGGCGTCCGTTCCGCGAGTTGCCGGGCTCCTTCCTCGGGCGAACATGGCTGGGTTTGCGTGCCGATAAAATTGATCGTGCCATGCAGAGTGCGCGTATCGATGGTGATGTCGATCCAGTCGCCGTCGCGAAGCCGTCCGATCGGACCGCCAGCAAGCGCTTCCGGCCCCACGTGGCCAATGCAGGCTCCGGTTGAGACGCCGGAGAAGCGGGCATCCGTGATCACCGCCACGTGTTTGCCCCATTTCAAATGCTTAAGCGCGGAAGTGATCTGATAGATTTCTTCCATTCCCGATCCCAGGGGGCCCCGGCACATGAGAATCATGATTTCGCCGGACTGAATTGGAACGGATCCCGGACGACCTTTAATTGCCGCCACCGCGGCCCGTTCCGAGGTGAATACCCGGGCAGGTCCCCGTTTGCGGTAAACGCCGTCTTCGTCGATGACCGTGGGATCAATTGCGGTGCTTTTGATCACGGAGCCTTCGGGGGCCAGGTTTCCGACCGGGAAGGTCACAGTGCTTGTCAGCCCTTTGACCCGGGCTCCTTCGGGACTCAAGATGACATCGTCCGGGGAGATGTTGTCTTTTTCGACCAGCAGTTCGCGAAAACGTTCTCGGCGGTCCGAGCATTCCCATTCCTCCAGGACGTCACCCCAGGGTCGGCCATCCCCCGCGAGCGCGTTTAATTTCAATAAGTTCAAATTTCGCAGATGAAGCATCACTTCCGGGACACCGCCGGCGAGATAGGCACGGACGGTAGGATGCCCCATCGGGCCATTCGGCAGGACATCGACAATCCGGGGAGTCTGCCGGTTGATCCGGTTCCAGTCATCGACTTCCGGACGTTTCAAACCTGCGGAAAAGGCCACCGCTGGAATATGGAGCAGCAGATTTGTCGATCCTCCAAAGGCGGCATGAACCGTCATTGCGTTATGCAGGGCATCGGCGGTGAGGAAGTGGCTGATGGTCTGATGATTCCGAATCATCCGGACCATCGCCTGGGCGGAACGGACAGCTCCGTCGATCCAGACGGGCTGCCCCGAGGGAGCCAGAGCGGTATGAGGAAGACAGAGCCCGAATGCCTCCGCGACAACCTGTGATGTCGCGGCGGTCCCCAGAAACTGGCAGCCTCCTCCCGCTGAACCACAGGACCGGCATCCCATTTCCGCAGCATAAAGCAGGTCAATTTCTCCTTGCGCGAAACGGGCGCCGATGGTCTGAACTTTTCCCGCATCTTCGCCGAACGTGGGCGGCAGCGTCACGCCTCCTGGAACAATGACGCATGGCAGGTGATGCATCGCTGCCACGGCCATCATCATCGCGGGCAGGCCCTTGTCGCAGGTGGCAACGCCAATAACTCCCTTCCGGAGCGGCAGGGAACGAATCAGCCGTTTCAAGACGACGGCCGCGTCATTGCGATAGGGCAGGCTCTCCATCATGGCGGTCGTCCCTTGAGACCGGCCGTCACAGGGATCGGAACAGTAAGCGGCAAACGGGAGGCATTCGAGCCGATCCAGTTCCCGTGCCGCCGCCTGCATCAACAGTCCCACTTCCCAATGGCCGGTGTGATACCCTAGTGCGATCGGACGTCCGTCATCGGCGCGAATTCCTCCCATTGTGCTCAGGATCAGGACCTGGTCACGCAGTAATTGCTGGGGATCCCACCCCATTCCCGCGGATTGTGTCATTCCAAACAGGTCGCCGCTGGGACTTTCCAGAAGCATCTCTTCCGTGAGTGGCAACGCTCCCGCCGGTCCGGCAGCGTGAGTGCGGATCTCGAAAATGTCATCGGAGGAAGCATCAAAAGAATGAAGGGGGGATCGAAGCATGACGGGTCAAATTGGAATCATGTGGATTGTGAGGCGAGACGCACCGGGTTATAAAAACACGGGAGGTCCATCATGGGCGGAAAAAGATCTGGCACAGCTTCAGGTTCCCACTTGAGACGGCAGGGCCTGTTCGAAGAGGGCCAGTTCCTTTTGAGAAGCTCCCCGTTTCGGATTCACCAGCAACCAGAATATTGCTCCCAGCAGATACAGGGCAGCGAAAATGGCCAGAATCAGGTTCCAGTCGGTCAATTCCTGAAACAACTTGCCGATCAGCACCGGACAGGCAGCCGTGGCAAGATTTCCGGTCATATTGACCAGTCCGAAGACTTCGGGAACCCGGTCCCCGCCAATCTCGATGGTCAATGCAAACATGGCAGGACCGGCAAAAGCGGCGCAGAAAGAGCACAGCGTCAGCAGGCTGATCGCCAGCCAGTCTTCTTTGACAAACCAGGCCCCCAGAAGCAGCAGTCCGCAACTTCCCAGCGAAAGTGCCCCCACGCCGCATCGGCTGAGCCACAAATCCCCCGTTTTTCGCCAGACCCAGTCCACCAGCACTCCCCCCAGAACACTTCCCAGGAGATATCCGACGAGCACCACTCCCTGAAGTGAACCAGAGGTTGCGACGGAGAGATGACGTGTTGACTGGAGAAATGTCGGCAGCCAGGTGGCGAAGAAAATGTACCCTGCGGAACGGCAAATCTGCTGCCCGCAGAGAAAAACCAGATCAATCAGGTGGATCCAGTTCCATTTTTGAGGGGGGGTATATTCCACCGTTTCCTCGGAATTCGTCGAACCGGAAGAGGCTGATCGAATAATGTTCAATTCCGTCCGGTTCAACCAGCTCACTTCCTCGGGACGATTCCGAAACCGGATGAAAAAGAGCATTGCCCAGAGAATTCCGGGGATGGAATAGAGAATAAAGACCCATTGCCATGTCATGCGGGTCAGCAGGATGCCCGTCAGCGCCGCGACCGCGACCGCTCCCACCTGCATGCCCGCTGTCAGCACGCCGCAGGCGAAGGATCGTTCGGAGATCGGCATCCAGTGTCCGATGGAATTACAACAGGCTGGAAATGCTCCCGCCTGGGCCACTCCCATCAGCACCTGGGCCAGGATCAACAGAATTAATACGGGAGGAAGCCCCAGCAGCAACCGATGATAAACCAGATCCACGAATCCGGGGGGAAGGCTCGTAACAAACGTCTCGGGAACGAATTCGATCAGGGTGGGAGCCAGTCCCATGCCCAGTGTCGCCAGAGACCAGGCGACAGCAAAAAATGTCAGGGAAAACCGTGTCCCGTATCGCTGGCTGAACCAGCCGCTGGGAATCTGGAGCAGGGCATAGGGCCAGAAAAAAGCTCCCAGAAGCAACCCGGATTGTGTCAGCGTGAGTCCCAGATCGGTGCGAATCGAGCTTTCCGCCACACCCAGCGGATTACGAGTGAGATAGGTGAGTGCCGCAGCCAGCGTCAACCACAGAAGAATGCGATAGCGGACATAGGTTGATCGCTGGGCCATGAAATGCCATCGTTGCTGGGAGGCCGGAACGTGCTTTCCATCATATGAAGATGAATCGGGAACGGTCGATGAACCAGTCCCCTTTTCACAATCCAAACGCTGTAAGTATAAACATTCATGCATCCAGAATCATGCCTGCCGGAAGACGATTCGCGTGAAAACGATCAGGAGAAGAGGCCTGGATGAATGAGCCATTCAGGCTGAAAACGCTGGAACTGGACGACATCTCCCGTCGTGGTGGTTTAGGGATCGTTGATTGTTGTCTCCGGGTGAAAATTGCGAGACGACCCGTATAATGCCGTCATCCGTGGACTTCCCGGATAGGACAATTTTCGAATTTCGAATCAAAAGCAGCTTCCCTTGAACGATCAGACGCTGGTTGTGGATGCCGGGCATACGCGGGTCAAGCTGGCGGTCTGCCAGCATTCCCAACCTCATGATCTGCCGATCGTGCAGCAGGCGATGGCGGTCATCTATGACACCCCGATTGACTGGGAAACGGTTGCCGGATGGTTCTCGGAGAGTGTCCCTCCCGATGCGGTCATCGTGACCGGGACCAACGAACAGCGCGCCCGGGAAGTGGTCGCACAGTGGCCCGTAACCCTTCCGCGTCCTTTTCTATTGACCGATAAACGCCAGGTTTCGATTTCAATGGACGTGGTTTTTCCGCGAAAAGTCGGCATGGACCGGCTTCTCAATGGTGTGGCGGCCAATGTCCTGCGAGAGGCCGATCAACCGGTGATCATCGTTGATTCCGGCACCGCCATGACCGTGGATGTCGTGGACGCAACGGGAACTTTTCGCGGAGGAGCGATTCTGCCGGGAATCCTGATGGGAGCGAAGTCACTTCATGCGGAAACAACCACACTCCCTCATGTGGACGTCTGGGAATTACTCAAGCAGGAACCGGCGGTCCTCGGGCGATGCACTGAAACCGCCATTGCCAGTGGGTTGTACTGGGGACATCTCGGTGCGGTGAAGGAACTGGTGTCCCGTTACCGGGAATGGCTCCCTGTCAAGACTCCGGAACCACTTCTTCTGCTGACGGGAGGAGCGTCAAGCATCCTTCACCCCTATCTGCCAGGAAGCCGGCAGGAAAAAGCTCTCTCGTTGCAAGGGTTGGCTGTTGTTGCCCGAACACTTCAGACATAACTGCTTGCTGAAACCGAAGAAAAGAGTTCCGAACCGCAGACGTTCCCGTCGGTCCGGTTTTCGCAGCCTGTTGAAAAACAATTGCGTTTCGGCCAGACAGCAATGTCTGGCCCGCTTTTCTCAATAAATTCGCAGTATCCGGGACGAAGAGACAAGACAAAGGGAATTGAAATCAAGTCCATGTTGAGTCCAGCCACGATCGAATGTTGTCCGTTGACTCCTTCCGGGCGAGGGGCTGTTGCCACCATTGGCGTTCGGGGAGACATCCTGGCTGTTGATCCTTATTTTCGCGCCGCTAACGGGAAGTCGCTCGCGAAGCAGCCGATCGCACGCATCTGCTTCGGGTACTGGGGACAGGCTCCGGTCCAGGAGGAAATCGTCGTGGTCAAATCCGCTGCGGATGCACTGGAACTGCATTGTCACGGTGGACCGGCAGCCGTTCATCGGATTCTGCATGATCTGCAGGAAGTGGGGGGGATTGTCCTGAAACCCGAGGACTGGTGGCCAACTCCCGGATGCAGTTGGCAGTCGGCACTTCAGGCGGAATGCGAATCGGCGCTCCGTTTGGCAATCACGCAAAAAACCGCACATCATCTGCTTCGGCAATGCACCCTGTTTCCAGCGGAGATGGACCGCCTGGTGACGGCCACTCCCGAGGACCGCGAGCGCAGCCTGCAAAGAATGCGTCACTGGACCCGGTTTGGGCAGCATCTGACGGTTCCGTGGAAAATTGTCCTGTGCGGACGTCCCAACGTTGGAAAGTCGAGCCTGATCAATGCGCTCGTTGGCTATGCCCGTTCCATTGTCTTCGATCAACCGGGAACGACGCGCGACGTCGTCGTGGCGGAAACCGCGTTCGACGGCTGGCCGGTGGAACTCTCCGATACCGCTGGAATCCGCCACTTCGCATCCGGCGATCACCCCGCCGATTCCCTTGAGGCTGCGGGAATTGCCCGGGCGCGGATAAAACTTCGCGAAGCGGATCTGATTCTGCTCGTTCTGGAGGCGGGGCAACAAGTATCATCCGCGGACCGGGAACTGGCCGCAGCCTATCCTCGCGCACTCATGGTTGGAAATAAGTGTGATCTGATGCCCCGCACGCATAATCCCTCTGAACCAAAGCAACTGCACTTTTGTTCCGCCCACACAGGAGAAGGAATCGAAACATTGATCCGGGCCATTGTCCAGCGGATTGTTCCCGAAGAACCGGACGAAAATACCCCTTTCCCCGTCACCGAAGAACAGCGACGCCGTTTACAGGATCCGGATCTCTTTCGAACGTGCCGGATTGAATTGCCATGAACCCGATTATGGCCGCGATCCGCTCTCAACCGGATGGCTTTCATTGAATGCCGGCCATTAAAGCAGAGCATCCGGGACGACAACAATTTTCCCGGAGAAATCACTCTGTCCGCCGAGAGTTTTTTCTTCCTGCGCGCGATGGGCTTCAGCGGCCCGGCTGAGCGGGAAAACTTTGCCGATGACCGGTTCCCATTTGCCAGCGGTGAACCATTCGTTCATCCGTTCGGCACAGACTCTTTGTTCATAGGGTGTGGAGTTGAAAATGGCGAATCCGCAGATTTTCAGATCGTTGGTGTAAAATGGCCCGAGCTTGAATTGCAGCAGCGCATCCCGCCCCGCCATGACGACAATCCGGCCCCGTTTCTTCATGAAGCGAATGGAACGATTCAGATCGGGTTCCCGCTGGGTTTCCCACCAGATATCCAGCCCGCCGTGTTTGCCAATGGCGTTCCGCAATTCTTCGTCCCGTGCCGGGGACTTGTAGTCCAGGACGTGATCGGCTCCCAGTCGGGTGCAGAATTCCCGTTTTTCATCGGTCCCCGCCGTCGTAATCACCTGTCCGCCGGCCGCTTTCACAAACTGCACCACCATGGACCCGACGCCTCCGGTCCCGCCGTTGACGAAGACCAGTTCACTGGTCTTGAGATGGGCATGTTGAAAGAGTCCCAGTTGAGCGGTAATTCCGGTTAAGGCCCCGGCGGCAGCCTGCTGATCGGTCATTTTGGAAGGAGTGGAATACAACCAGTCTTCATCGACAGCGGCAAACTCCGCGAGTGTTCCCTGGCGTCCGAACAGTCCCTGGTTGCTTCCCCAGACCCGGTCTCCCTTTCGAAATCGAGTGACCGCACTGCCTGTCTGTTCCACGGTTCCTGCCAGATCGCAGCCCGGAATAAACGGAAACGTCAGCGGCGCCGGGATCATGCCGCTGCGAATGTACGTGTCGATGGGATTGATTGAGGCTGCCCCGATTTTGACCAGCACTTGTGCGGGCTGAATCTCCGGAACCGGCAGGTCGCCATATGTCAGTTGTTCGGGCGGCCCCGGCTGGGTGATCGACACACATTTCATGATCTTGATTCCTCGGAAAGAGGGCTGCCGTGAGTTTCGAATTCGGATTCGAACAAGTGGCATCGGAAAACTTCTCTGGCAAGTTGCTCTGGGACAAGTTGCTCTGGCCCAGACCCCGCAGCGCGCACCTGAATGAATCCAAGGCTGGTTCCTACATGTTGGAACGTGGCCCATCCAGCGTGAATTCGCTCTAAGATCGCGAAATTTCTACCGATTGGCAACGCTCATCAATGCCGCCACTCGGGAAACCGCGAACAACTCGGACAATCGCCGGGTGTCTGCACTTCCGAGCGGGGAGGCGACACGACGAGTTGATATGGGAGCATGACCGTGTCTCTGGCAAACTTCGCAGAGGAAAACAAGGGTTGCAGAAAACCGTGTCCTACTCCACACCGTTCCAGATTCAAGTCTTCATAATACAACGGCTGATAGGAAAACGGGACCGGATAACGATTCGGGCGTGGTTCGAACCAGCCGGCTGCTCCTGAGATCAGGATCGGAGGGACCTGGGGAGTATTTTCCGCAGCCCGATTGGGAGGATTCGAGCCTGCTTCTGTCGGAAAACCGACCTGAATCCCATTCAACGGGCGATTCAACTGCTCAAAGCGTTTTTGAAAGAGGGGATCAGGAGGAGTTGCTTCTTTTCCTTCCGTCCCCGCATTCTCCGTAGCATCTACCGGCGGAACAGGCGGAGGAACCAGGCTTGTTGGAGTCGGTTCAATGGGGCTGGATGCAAAAAGTCCTGGCTCAAAAGATTCCGCTTCAGCAGGGTCTGGCTGACCGGGCATCGGTTCCACAAATGCCGTCAATGTGGCCACGGAAGCAATCTCTTCCACCTGGAGTCCAGCCCGTATTCCTGATGTGGAAAAAGGATCCGCAGATGCTTGTTCTGCTGGTGTTTGCGCCATTGGAACTAGTTCCGGCAAGGCATTACCACTGTCGAGAGCGGTGGCGGTGAAAAACGGTTCCGGGGCGGAAGGGATCAAGGCATCGCCCGCATGAATCATTGAGACGGTTTCAGGGCTGTTTTCAGGGAGTTCGTCGGGAAGCGGCGGGAGTCGTTCTTCCGGAAGAATGTCCGGAAAAGCATCCGGAAGTTTTGCTGATGGCTGGTTTTCTTCCATCGGTGGCAGAGGGAGGGCCTGTGCGGCGCTCTCCTCGGCAGAGGGAACCGCTGGCTGCCATTCGAAATCCGTCCCAAACAGGGGGCGGGGAGCCACTTCCGATTCCGGGGGAACAGGGGGATCGAAGACCAGATCGGGACCGGTTTTAAATTCGATCGAGGAATGCAGACGGGATGACGTTTCTTGCCCATTGACAGGGTTGTCTTCAAGGTCAAGCCCGGGATCCGGATCCGGTTGCTCATAACTCAATGGCAGGATGGAAGCAGCCTTGAATGGATCCTCAGCCATTGTTTCGACGGAAGCAATCGGGGGGGTGAGGTTCCATTGTTGGGGAACCGCGTCTTCAGCAGCAGGTGAGGAGTGGGAACCGGAAAACAGACCGCATCGCAGACCGATCGCGGTCGCGACGAGAACGATCAAAATTCCGGATTGCACAAATTTACCGACCATGGCAGCCCTCGCAGGTCTTCCACCCTCGCTGATGCAGGAAATGTGCCCTTTGATTTCCTTCCGCTGTTATCGAGCCGGAATGAGAGACAAATGGAAACTTCCTGGTTCGATCCGAACAATCCAGCCAACCGGTTCAACCCTGTTTTTCGACAGGGACATTCCAGATCAATCAGATGTGAAATACCGTCCGAATCTGCTTTCCGGAGAATCAATTATGGCAAACGATAGAAACGATCGGTTAAAATTTGCGGCGTCTCTCTTTTGATTCGCCAAAATATATCGGGCGAACGGAATTTTTCCTCAAGGTTTTTCTGTATGGAAATGCTCTACGTGCTCTGCACCCTGCTGTGGAAGTGGATCACTTCCATTGCTGGCCGTCCCCCGCTCGGCAGCCGGCACCGGCACCGCGCTTCGGTCGGGGTCCGTCAACTCGAAGAACGGATCGTTCTCAATGCCAGCTTTGCGATGACCGGCGGCGAAGTGGTTCTCAATAACTTCGATAACGTTGGGGCGGCCAGTACGTCCGTGACCGTCAGCGAAGCGAAGTACGATGTCGATTCCACAACGGCCGGAAACGAAGATGTGTATGCCTTCAAGCTGAATGCCGGCACCTGGAATGGCACCGACGTCTCCAATGTCACCGTAGCGAACGGGGACACGCTGTATATCCTGAAAAGTGCGGTCAACGATCAACTCCAGATTTCCGACAGCTCCAACAACAATCTGCAAGTGGCGTTACAGTCGCTGGGAGTCGGAACAAGCGGCGCCGTCAACGCGGATCTTTCCGTGGATGCGAAAACGATCAGTCTCAATGGGAATCTGCAAACGGATGGCAAGGATGTCATCCTGAACGGAGCCATGACGCTGGGGCAGAATGTCGTTATCACCACGGTCAGTTCCAACCCGAATCAGAATTCGGGAAATGTCACCCTGGGAGGAACCGTTGCCGGGGCCAATACGCGCTCATTGGAAATCGATGCCCAGTCGGGCGCGTCCATCCTGGATCCGGGAAGCAGTCTGGCGGGAGACGTCACGTTTCAGGGGGCAGTCGGAAGTTCGACCAGCCTGCTGGGAATTACAGTCTCCGGGAAAGACGTCTTTTTTGCCGACACGGTCTCGGTCCGGACGGGAGGTGTCACCGTCACCAGCACAGGGACAACAACATTCGACGGAACGATCTCCACGCTTTCCGCCGGGGGATTGCAGATCAACAGTGGCGGAGATGTCACTCTGAATGGAAATGTTTCGACCGCCAATGGGGCGGTCCAGATCACCAGCCAATCCGCCCTGGCTCTGAATGCCAATCTTAACTCCGGGACGCAAACGATCTCCCTGCAAGCGGCAGGCGATATCACGCTGGGAATGTTGACGTCGGGAAATAACACCGTGAATGCCGTTCTGATCAGCAGCAGTGGGGAGATTCTGGATGGAAATGGCGGAGCCCTGAATATTGTCACCACGGGGACAAGCGCGGTGACAACGCTGCGGGCCGAGACCGGAATCGGGGCCACGGATGAACTGGAAGTCAGTCTTTCAAAACTCGACGCTGTGAATGGGACCAGTGGCGATATTCAACTTGTCGAAACAAATGCCATCACTGTTCTGAATCTTCAGCAGGAAGCCGCTGGGAATATCAATCTGGTGGCAAATGGGATCATCACGATCAATAACGGCCTCGCCACTCCCGCGGTTCAGAATGCTGGTCCAGGAACGATTGCCCTGACCGCTCAAGGGGCCAACTCCGATGTGAACCTTCAAAGCGGAGTCACCGCCTCGGGGGGCGCAATCACGCTGACTGCCGATCGGGATGTTGTCCAAAGTGCCCTGGGCAGCGTTTCCAGCAGCGGCGGCGACGTCACGGCGAAAGCTGCACGGTTCTTCAACATGGCCAACGGCACAATGATTGACGCCGGGATCGGGAAAATCGACATCCAGTCTTCCGGAAATGCCACGCTGGGACTGCTCAAAAGCCAGAAGTTGAATGGCGAAGCGGTGAAAGTCGTCAGCCTGGGAGCCGGGATCCTGGACGCGAACGATACGGATCCGAATGTCGAGGCGAATCAGGCGGGAGCCATCACCACGTTCAGCGCTGTAACCGGTATCGGGGCTGCCAACAGGATTGAAGTCGACGCAACAATTTTGGATGTCATCAACTCCGCAAGCGGAAACATTCGCATTGCGGAATCCAATCACGTGCTGATTGACAAAGTCATCCAACTGGCTGGGGCAGGGACTATCGAGTTGACGGCTCTCAATGGATCAATCGGAGCAGCCAATGCCGGTTCCCGAATTGAGACGCAAACCGGAACGGTCTCGGTGACTGCTTTCGGAGATGTCACGCTGGGACAAGTGAAAACCGGCAACACCAGCGTCAATGCCGTGTCGATCACCAGCCAGGGGGGAGCGATTCTGGGAATGGCGGGGACCGATCCGAATATCGTCACGACGGGAACCGCTGCTGTCACCACGCTCAGCGCAGCCACCGGAATCGGCACCGACATGCAAGCCCTGCGCACCGACATTTCCCGGTTATCCGCGACCAATTCCACCAGCGGCGATATCCAGATCTCGGAAGCCAATGAAATTGTCCTCGTCAATTTGAAACAGACCGGAAGCACCGCCACCGGAAAAATCGGACTGATCGCCGGCGGAACGATCACCGTTTTCAACACGAATCCCAATGCGGTCCAGGCGCAAGGTTCCGGAGAGGTTCAACTCAAGACAACGGGATCGGGAACGGACATTCTTGTTCAGGGAAAAATTAATGCGGAAAACGGAGATATTGTCCTGGATGCGGCCAACAATATCGGGTTGACAGCGACCGGACAGGTTTCGACCGCGGGCAACGTGAATTTCGCCGCGGGCAACGAAATCAAGGGGACCACCACGGGAACACACGTTGTGGCCAATGACTTCGTGGCGACCGCTGCCACGGGAATCACCCTGCTGAACACCGCGGTTGATTCTCTATCCGCCACGAATTCCACCAGCGGAGACATTCAGATCAAGGAAGCGGACAACGTTGTTGTGACCGGTCTGATTCAATCCACGGGATCGGGGAACATTTCGCTGACAACCGTCAACGGGGCGATCACGATTGATGGGGGAACCCCCGCGACAACAGCCGTGCAGACCCATGGATCGGGAACCATTCTGCTGGACGCCAATCATGTCGGCGGGACCTCGTGGAACCTCAACGTGCTGAGCGGAATTGCTTCCGAGAGCGGCAATATTTCACTGGCCGGCGATCAGGATCTGATCCTTGGTTCGGGCGCATCGGTCACCAGCCAGACGGGAGCCCTCTCCGCGACAGCCGTCAACGGGGCGATCGACATGCAAGGGACCAGCGCCGTCAATGCGGGTTCGGGAAATGTCACTCTTCTGGCAAAAGGAAACGTCACCCTGGGGCATATCGAGACCTCCAGCAATACCGTTGATGCCGTTCGGATCACCAGCCAGACCGGGGCGATTCTGGATGGCGGCAACGCGGCGCAGCTGAACATTCTCGCCCATGCTCCCGGGGCGATCACCACCTTGAATGCCGTTACAGGAATCGGCACCGGGGCCGCTCCCCTTCGTGTCGATCTTGACCGGATCGTGGCTACGAACTCCGGCGTGACGGGGGATATCCGGATTGAGGAATCTAATGAGTTGACACTTCAGTCCATGCGGCAGTCCAGCACCAGCAGCAACGGAAGTATCGCCGTCACGGCCCTGCAAGGACCGCTCACGATCGACAATGGAAGCCCTTCCGTGATTGCCGTCCAAACCTATGGAACAGGTTCCATCCGGCTGGCCGCAACCGGCACCGATGCCGACCTCTCTGTGCGGAGCAAAATCTCTTCCGCGAATGGAGCCGTCGACTTCCTCGGAAACAGGAATGTTGTGTTCGGAGATGCTGGAGACGTGACCAGTACCAGCGGCGCTCTGTCCGTCGCTGCCACGACGGGAGAGATTCAGATGAATTCCGGCACGCAGTTCAATGCCGGCAGCGGAGAGATTTCGCTCGATGCGAAAGGCGATCTCACACTCGCCGACCTCCGCACAACCAACGACACGGGAAATGCCGTGTCCCTTCTCTCCCGGAGCGGGGCAATTCTGGATGGAAATGGAGCCACGATCAATATCACCGCTGCAAACCCGTCGGGAGTGACCACACTCCGGGCCGCCACCGGGATGGGCTCCTCCGATGCTCTGGAAGTCGATCTCGGACAACTGGACGCCGAAAATTCCACCAGCGGCGACATTCACCTGGTGGAATCAAATGCCATCACGATTCTCAACCTGCAACAGACTAACCCGGCTGGAGATGGACTGATCGATCTGGCGACACTCGCAGGGTCAATCACCATTGATTCCCCCACGGATGACATTGCGGTACAGACACATGGTACGGGAGCAATCTCGCTGAACGCCGCCGGAACATCCGCCGACATGTTCGTGCGGGATGCCATCCAAGCTGATCAGGGGCAGATCGCTCTTCAGTCTACCCGTCATATGACATTCGATCAGCAGGGAAATGTGACCACCAGCGGAGATCTTTCCCTGCAAGCGGGCGGGACGGTGAATTCGACCGGCTCGCAACAGATCACCGCCACCGGGCTGACAGTTACCGCGGGAATGGGAATCGTCCTCAATACTTCCGTGGAGACTCTTTCCGCGAATAACGGGACGAGCGGGGACATCCGAATTCTCGAAACGGATGAAATCACCGTCACCGCTCTGACACAGGCGGGCGGCAGCGGACAGGTTTCGCTTGTCACCCAGAATGGTTCCATCACTGTCGATAATGGACAGGTCCCCCCGGGCAATACCATCGCAGTGGAAGCCAAGGTGAATGGAACGGTTCTGTTGCAGGCCGGAGGCAGCGGCGCGGAACTGATTCTCAACACCGGCATCAAGTCCGTGAATGGAACGATCACACTGTTGGCGGATGGAGACGTTCGCCTGGGAGATCTGGGTGATGTCACTTCAACCGGAGCGAATGCCCACGTCTCCATCACGTCGACAACCGGTGAAATCGCGATGGCTTCCGGAACGGAAATCCGGGCGGGAGGAGCAATTGATCTCAATGCCGATCAGGGAGATATCACGCTGGGACTGGTTCGCAGCACATTCACCAATGGAAATGCGGTCACCATCACCAGCGGAGGGGCCATTCTCGATGGAAACGGGACCGATCTGAATATCGACGCCAATGGATTGAATGCCCTGACCACGCTGAATGCCGTATCGGGAATTGGTGCGGCAACTCCTGCGAACCCACTCGATTCCGTACTCGAAGTCAATCTCACCCGACTTTCGGCAACGAATGGGGCAAGTGGCGATCTCCGATTCGCGGAGAATGACGGACTCTCCGTCGTCAATCTGACGCAGACGACATCGACGGGAAATATCGAACTGACTGCCAATGGTTCCGTCACAATTGAAAACACCACGCCGGGCACGGCGGTGGTGCAGGCGAACGGGCCCGGCAATGTGACATTGAAGAGTCTCGGGACGACCAGCGATTTGAACGTTCAGGGAGGAATTTCATCGGGCGGTGGAAATGTCACGCTGGAAGCGGGACGAAACGCCACCTTCGGCACGGATGGAGACATCGTCAGCCAGGGGGGGGATGTTGCCGTGACTTCCCGTCTCGGAGCACTTCAGATGGGAAATGGAACCGCATTCAATTCCGGTTCCGGAGCAATCGACTTGCAGGCCCAGGGAACCATTACCCTCGGAGTGTTGACGTCCGCTCAGTCCAGCACGCTGGCTCCCGTTACCGTGGTCTCGGTGACCAGCAAGACCGGAGCGATTCTGGATGGCAACGGGGCTGCTCTCAATATTGATGCGAATGCCCAGAATGCAAAGACATTTCTTCGGGCAGCCACAGGCATCGGTGGCGTGGCGGGAGATCCGCTGGAGACACAAACCACCATTCTGGATGCCATTAATTCCACGAGCGGAAGTATTCAAATCCAGGAAACCGACGACATCGTCGTGGAGAATCTGCGACAGAATGCCGGCAGCGGCAGCGTGACCTTAAACACCATCAATGGCGGGATTACCGTCAGTGACACCAACCCCGTCGCTGTTCAGGCATTTTCAGTCGGGACCATCACGCTCAATGCACAGGGAACCGATCCCGATTCCAATTTGACGATTCGCAGCCAGATACAATCGGCAGGGGGAGCCATTACTCTCCAGTCGCGGAACAATGTCATACTGGATGGGACTGCCGATGTTCTGAGCAATACCGGAAGCATTGGAATAACCGCCGAAACAGGAACCGTGCAGATTCTGAATGCGGTGACAGTGACAACAGCCAATAACATCACTCTTCAAGCCGACACGGGCATCACTCTGAACGGTCTGCTGGAGACGACTGGAAATGGAAGTGTGCAGGTCACCACGTCCACGGGTGACATTATCGTGGATAACGGTGTCAATCCCGCCATCAAAACCAGCGGAGTGGGAACGCTGACGCTCGATGCCCAGGGAGCCGATTCCGACATCGCGGTCCAGAGCCAGATCCAGTCCGCAGGGGGAGCCATCTCGCTCCATGCGTATGAAAATGTGGCACTGTCAGGCAATGCGAATGTGATCAGTACCAGTGGAAACATTGGTGTCAACGCTGACAAGGGGATGGTCAACGTTCTGGACGGGCTCGAAGTCACGACCGCCAATAACATTACTCTTCAAGCCGACACGGGCATCACTCTGAACGGTCTACTGGAGACGACCGGAAATGGAAGTGTGCAGGTCACCACGTCCACGGGTGACATTATCGTGGATAACGGTGTCAATCCCGCCATCAAAACCAGCGGGGTGGGAACGCTGACGCTCGATGCCCAGGGAGCCGATTCCGACA